>Ga0153936_100467_pt1 | contig 11434 bp, 7 predicted proteins | sample TSNJ020MetaG_FD_102272 | JGI IMG/M metagenome (GOLD analysis project Ga0153936, IMG submission 102272) | Attine ant fungus gardens microbial communities from New Jersey, USA - TSNJ020 MetaG | ecosystem: Host-associated > Fungi > Mycelium > Unclassified | place: USA: New Jersey, Wharton State... | reverse complement strand
GTCTGAAACGTGATACTTTTACTTCTAACTAAGTAGAAGATAAATAATAATAAAGAAAATGAATATAAATATTAATTTATACTGAATTTCTGGTATATAACAAAATAAGAGATTGTACCAGTCATTCTATTGTTTTTTAATAAAAATTTGAAAGTACTGGTCCAGCTCCTGGTTGATATGTTCTATCTGTTTATCTATTTATGGGTACTAGGCTGTAGAGGAGGTCAACCATATACCTAATAACCTATAAAGTTCTCTAGTAAACAGAGCTATAAATTGAGGTCTACAGTCTGAGACAATACATTGAGGGAACCTATACAGCTTCTAGACATAGTAGAGAAACAGTCATGCTGCTCCTTCCACAATTACTGTTGTGTATGTTGAAATGAAGTGTGTTCTCTTTGATACCAAGTCTGCTACTGTCATGACTGTATCACAGCTAGAGGATTTAGAGAGCTCTATGATAAAGTCAATACTGAATGTATCCTACCACATTCCAGAAACTGGAAGAGGGTACAACTCACCTACTAAAGAATGTTTTATAGACTTAGTATACAACCACAGGTTACAGGTGCTGACATATTAGTCTATATACCTTAACATCTGAGACTACTAGTAATTTTATAACACAAGCTCCAGCATTTTCCAACATCTAGGATATTTGGCTATTTTGGAGTCATAATACAACAAGACAATCTGCTATTGTAATTCTGGGTTCTAGAGTACATAGATTTTGTTTTAGAATTAGAGTAAGCTATTTATATTAGACTACTCTAAGAAATGTAATAACTTGTTGGCAAACTGTTGTAGTTCTAGGACAGCCTTTATGACTAGCTCCTCTAAGTCTCTATCTTGATTACTATATCAGATATTAGAAAGCACCTTTTGTTTGATTCCAGCAAGCTCAACTTCTTCTAGTACTCAAATGGTAAAGAATTCCAGTTGGAGGAGCATGATATCTTTGTTATTGTCAGCTCCAGTTCTGTAGTCAGACCTTTATAACAGGATATCAGACTTTTCCATAGATTATCTAGAGCAATAGTAGAGAGCAAAATCAAAACAAGTAAAATATAAAGACCAACAAGCTTGACAATAGTTAAGCTTTTTGGCCATCATAAAATACTCAAAGTTCTTGTAGTCTATCTAGATTTCTACTAAATAGGCCATTCCTTCAAGAAAATACCTCCACTCTTCTAGGGTATAGATAATAGCTAGTATTTTCTTGTTGTAGATCTTGTAATTCTACTCTACAAGGAACAAGGATTTGCTATAGAAGGCCACTAGGTATTACTTTCCATCTATGGGTGACTGTTGTAATAGGACTACTCTGGTGGTAAAGTCAAAACTATTGATCTCAACCCTGAAGATATCTAAGTTTTGCAGTGACACTAGTACTGGAACAGAGGTTACTGTCAGCTTAAGGGCATCAAAAGCTTTTTGCTTCTTGTTAGTCCAAATCCATGGTTGGTCAGCTTGGGTAAGATTGAAAAGAGACCAAGAAATCTCATATAAATCTTTTGTAAAAGTTGACAAAGCCTAAGAATGCCTAGACATCAGTCTAGTTCTTTGTGGTTGGCCACTCATAGACTCTTGCAACCTTGATGGGATTCATAGATACCTTGTTTTCTGAGATAACCAGGCCTAAGTACTTAATCTGTTCCTTTTGAAACTTACACTTCTCTGGACAAAAGAATAACTTGTATTCTGCTAAGACCTCAAGTACTCTCCAAACAGCTTTTGCATATTCTTCTATAGTCCTGGTAAAGGTAAGGATATTGTCTAGGTAGACAACTACAATACCTTCTACTATGAGATCCTGGAAGATGTTGTTTATTATTATTTAGAATGTGACTGGACTACTAGTCATGCTGAAAAACATTACCAGTAGTTCAAATAGTCCATGATTAGTATAGAATGCTACCTTCTATTTATCTCTGGGTTTGATATACATATTAATAAAAAATACTGGGGCAGCCATAGAGGATATAAGGAGACTGTACCAAAGTCCACTTCTAATGCACTAGTAGTAGTATACTGGAGCAACCCTGCAACTAATTAAATAACAATTATCTCACATTTAATTAGTTGCCCACTCCTACATTCTTGTCCCTAACTGCTAGGATATTCCATAACTAGAGAGCTTGTATATATAATATAGATTACCTTATAAGAACCTCATTCTATTCTCTAAGAAATCTCCTGGAGATGAATTGTAACATATTCTGGACTTGTATATATACTGAGGAATCTCCTAGAGTCATTCCACTCTAGTTATCCTTACAGGAAACTTGAAGGGCTAGATCTGTCCAGTGTACAAGTTTTCTTCAAGAAAAGTGTCTAGTTCTTTTTATACTATAGAGAACAAAGGGTACATCTTGGACAACTTGGGCTCTGATCCAGGGAGGAGTTTAATTGCATAATCCCAGTAACAATGCTCTAAAAGAACATCAAAGTTCTTCTTTGTAAATATGACTTTGAATCCCTGAGCATAGTTAGATATAGGACTAGAGTATCATAAATGGCCACTTACTGATTTGTAATTGGTTGATTTGATAATCAAAGTGCTCAAAAAAGCAAAGTTAGACAAGCAGCAAAAGATGTTGTTAAGTCTGAGGTTTATTCTTAGACATATAGTTCTTAAATATATGATTATGGTGGTCTATATACTAGGACAGCCTGCCACATGATCACTACCTATTGTTCTATATATACAAGTGTTATTGATCTTGAAATAGAGATAACCTAACTGTCTTAGAGTAGTCTTTTGTTCTATTCAAGGACAGATAATAATTTATGGATAAAAATCAATGTTATATATAAACATTGAGGACCTTGTATCTCCATAGAATCTTATTGCCTTGAGATCTATTTATAGCTGAAAGAAGAGCATTGAAGAGAGCTTCACAATGGTCATTGAAGCAAACAATTATGTTAAGCAGTTCCCAAGATATCAGTGATTTAGTATTTGGTAACTTGGTGATCACTGACCGATTTGCTAATAACTCAGTGAATACTGATTGCTTTGAGACATTTTTGGTACCATTTGAAAGGTCTTCTTAAGGGCTTTTGGTAGCCATTTAGATTGTCAAAATAGATTAAGTATTCCCAGAGTTATGGTCCAAATGAAGTTTGTGACATTACCTTCTCTCTTGGTTCAAGCTCCATTGAGAAATTATCTTGTTTTTGGTAAACTCTGAAGATATTCCTGTAGCTTTTTGCCTGCATTATGTAGATTTTCCTCAGGTTCCCATGTGTTATCTCCTTAACTATATCCTTTTCATCTAACAAGGAATTTGTTTTTCCCATGTCTTTGTTGCGAATCTAGAATCTTTTCTATCTCCTATTTTTCCTGGCCCTGTATCAAGGTTAGTGATGGGGGTGTGGATTTCTGTCCATGGATGGTGGATTTGGAGTACTATGCTAACTTGCTAGTATGAAAAACTAGATACAGTGCTCAGTAGTGAGGTGGCATCCTAAGCCAGAACGTAACCAAGGACAACTTTTCTATTATTTTGAATGGTCCTTTGTACTGGGGTTGTAATGCTTACTCTGTAGTCTGGTAATCCTTCAGATTGGGTAGCAACTTGTCACCAACTTTGAATAGAATACTTTGGACTTTTTGGTTATAGTACTACTTCATTCTTTCTGCTGCAAGAGTAAGAGCTGCTTTTGCCTGCTCCAAGACTTCTTGTTATTTATATATCAGGTCATTCAAGTTTCTTTGTGATGACTCTTTGACTAAAATTGGGCCTGCTCTCGGGTATCTACTATATTCAAGGAAGAATAGACTTTCTTTGATGCCTTCATATGCTTGATTGTTATATGCAAACTTTGCACTAGGGAGTAGATCCAACCAATTACTGAGATTATAATCTACATAGTACTGAAGATATTACTCTAATGCCTGGTTTACTCATTCTGTTTGTCCATCTATTTGTGGATAATATACTGTCAACATTGTAGATTCTATTCCTAAAATCTTGTACCATTCTTGGAATAGCTTAGCTGAGTATTGTACTCCTCTATCTGAAATAATTTGTAGTGGCAGTCCATGCAATGGATAGACCTTGTCATATAGTAACTGTACCATATCTTTGAATAAGAACCAATTGTTAATAGGAATGAAATGGGCCCTTTTGGTAAGCTTGTCAACAATAACACAGATAGTGTTGTAACTGTTTGACTCTGGCAATTGTGTGATTAAGTCTGTTGAGATTATTTCCCAAGGCCCGTTAGGCACCTTATTAGGCACAAGTGGTCCAAAAGGTTGCTGTGGGTGATTTTTCATCTGCTGACACAATCCATAATATATTTCTTGACAAATTTTGTCATCCCAGGCAACTAGTAATTTCTGGAGACCAACTCATAGGTCTTCTACTGACCTAGGTGTCTAGCAGATAGCAAGTCATAGTGCATCTTAACAATCTGTTGTCGTAAGATGTTTTCCACACTATGGGGAATATAAACTTTCCCTCTGCACAGGAGTAGTCCATTCTTATAGTTCCAGTCTTGCAAGGATTTTCCAAATTCTCTTGGACCAGACTTGAGTAATGTCTTATAGTCCTTGGTGACTTTGTCCAATAAGAGTGCTACTTTGACCTCCTTTAGGATTATCTCATCATTTATTGGCATCTCATGAGTAGCCTCTAGTGCATTGATAGCAAAGAACTCAGGTTTTAGCAACACCTGGTTCATATTGTCAAGGTCTGTCCCTATCTCATGGTCTGCTTGTCTAGACAAGAGGTCTTCTGCCTGCATTGTCTTTTCTGGTTTATGATAGAGTACAAAGTCAAAACAAGTTATAAAAAGTGCCCATCTTGCTTGCCTCCTGGTTAGCTTTTGAGCTGTTCTGAAAAATGTAAGGTTCTAATGATCTAACCAGATTTCAACTTTATATGAATATCCCTCCAAATGGTGTCTGTATTTCTCTAGTCCCTGAATTACTGCAAATAGTTCCTTGTTATAGATTTCATAGTTCCTTTCATGGATATCTAATAACTTGGAGAAGAAAGCTACTAGATACCACAGGTTAGTTTGCATATCCTTTTGTAATAAGACAGCTCCTATTGCAAAGTCACTAGCATTGGTAGATAACTTAAAGAGATCTTTGTTATTTGGTATTCTCAGGACTAGAGCTGTAGTAAAGGCCTTTTTCAGCACCTCAAAAGCATTCTGTTGCTCTTTGCCCCAAGTCCAGGTACTATCCTTCTTGGTCAAGTCAGAGAGTGGCTTTGACATCTTGGCAAAGTTCTCAATAAACCTACAATAGAAATTTGCAAAGCCTAAGAATGCTTGTACTTGCTTGACTTTTGTTGGTACTGGCCACTCTAGAACTCCTAAAAGTTTCTCTTCATCTATCTGTACTTTATTTTCTGAAATAATTATGCCTAAATACTTGATACTACTTTGCTCAAAGAAATACTTTTCTGCTTTAGTATAGAGGTCATTAAATTGGAGCTTTTTCAGCACTTCCTTGACCAATTACCTATGTTCCTTCAAACATGTCCCAAATATTAGAATATCATCTAAATACACCATTACTAGTTATATGCAAATCAAGTCTCCCAATATGTCATTCATCATACTTTGGAAGGTCATTGGTACATTGAAAAAACCAAAATATATAACAGTTGCCTCAAAAAGACCTTGCCTTGTAATAAATGCTGTCTTCCATTCATTCTCTTCTTTGATACAAGCATTGTTGTATCCCCACCTCAAGTCAATTTTGGTAAAGATTGAGGCTTTGCTGAGTGATTCAATCAAGTCAGCTATTCTAGGAATTGGATAGCAGTTTTTGATGGTAATTTCATTGAGGGCTCTATAGTCCATGACAGGTCATAAGTTTCCATTGTGCTTCTTTACAAAGAAGAATAGAGCTGCTATTGAACTAGTAGATGGTCAGATATATCCCTTTCTGAGTTCCTTATTGATCCATATGTCAAGAGAGTTTTTTTCTGCTAGAGAAAATAGATAGACCTTAGCTGGTTTGGAAAACGTTGCATCTTCCACAAAGTCAATTGCATAGTCATACAGTTTCCATACTGGTATTCTCTCTGACTTATTCTTTGAAAACACATTCCCATACTCATATAGCCATTCTGGTACATGAGCCTTCTAGGTCTTTGTGTCTTTGCAATCTGAGTCTCCATATTGGTCTCAATTGTTGAGTATAGCTGCAATTATCATTACCTGCTAGTAATTGTCTAGGTCAGTCATGTCTGCCCAGCTAAGAATATGGTTTTTGGGGTCCTCATCTCCTATGTTGTCCAATGAGGGAGATCCGCTGACATCCAGTTTAAGATGAAGTTCATTAGCTTCTGCTTTTACATATCGTATTTTACAGGCTTTACTAGCACATGTATCTGGGTACCTAGTGAACTCCCATTGATCTTTTTGCCAATCAATATTTGGATTATGCTTATACAAGTACAAATACCTAATCATCATCTCTTTATTCCCTAAGTTGGTGACAAAGATATACTGGATTGTCCTGTATAATCCAATTTCTACATAAGCTCAGATATACTCATTTATATATCTTGCCTTGTTAGGAGTACCATTTACATTGATTACACAATATGGATTTGCCAGTTTATAAGTTACCAGATTATTATTTTCTATGACAACTCTGTCAATGAAGTTCGTGGTGGCTCCCGAATCAACTAAAGCCTTGGTCTGTACTTTCTTTCCATATACCCAAAGTGTAACTGGAATTTTAAAGAAGATAGTCTTGTTGTGTGCTATATTATTACAAGATTCCAGTACTACTTCCAACTTTTGCAAGCTAATAGAGAGTACACTTTTCTCTGACTATAGATCACAGACATTATACTCTACAGTCCTAAGAGAAAATCCAATTTGGGTATTCCCTTTCCCTTCCTACTTGGGGGAACAAGATCAGGGATTTCCTCAATTGATGTACTATTAATTTTGATGTTCTCAGGAGAGAAATCTGGGTCGTCACTATCTTTCTCCAATATCTTTATTAGCCGTGCTCTAAATGACTGATTTTTATTCTTGCTTGGACCTGGTAGAAATGGTTTCTGGAAAGAGGTCTTATAAGGATGCTTGTTCTCATTACCAGGCTTGTCATAACAGTCTACTATATTGTGTGTCTTTGACTTATTCTTAAAGCCTTTTCTAGCATATATCTGACAGTATCACAAGCTCTTCTCTTCCTTTCTCTGAATCTCATCTATTTCTATTGTATCTGGGTCCTTCTTTCCTCCACTCTTCTCTCCAATTGCCTCTGGACCAAATATTGCGCTCTAGGCCTTGTCCGGATATAAGGCCTTATATACTTGCATCAACAATTTGAGGTAGTTATTCCATGTTTTTGGAGACTAATTTGTAATTTCATAGATAACAAGCGCATTTTGTAGCTCATTGGGAATGACCTCTTTCATTTTGTTAATGTGAACTTCATTACTATAGTTGACGATTCTTGCCAATATTCTATATCGTTCTGCATACTTGACAAAGTTCTTTCTTGCTAGGTTCTTGTTGACCCAGAGTACCATTAATTCTTTCTTTGCTCTCTCCTTGTCATCTCATTGTCTATAAATATTTTTGAGTTCTTGGGCAAAGTCACTCCAAGAACCAACACTTAATCCTGCCTGAACCTTGTCATAATATGATTTTATATATATGCTGGCAGGAGCACATAAACAGATGAGAGCACATATGATTTTCTGATCATCTAATATAATACCAGATGCCAAACAATAGAGAGCAATCTGGCTCAACCAATCATACAAATGCATCTTATTTTCAGAGCCTGCAAACATTGGTGGCTCTGGCACCTTGGTTTCAGAGGCAATGTTTCCTCTAGGGAGCCTTGTCAGCTCTCCCCAAAGACAGATGACTTCTGCCTCCAAAGTTGCAATCCTGTTGTATGTAGTAGTCAAGGTACCATTATAATGGTTGATTGCTCTATTGAGCACCTGGTCAATGTAGTTCTTGAGAAGGAAAGAAGTTCCTTGATGTGCATTTCACAGTATCTGTATCTCAGTCTTATTCCAGGGCATGTACTCAGTGTTTATGCCATCTTTGACAAGTGCATCCCAATTTTCAGCACTGAAATCAGAAAAGGAAACAGTAGTGGTAAAGTTGTTAAAATTTAACATATCTATTTAAGTAATTAATTACAGTTCTTGAGTATGTTTTCAAGGGGGTAAAAGGAAAAAATGCCCAAATTTAGCCTTTTAATACTATTATATTATACCAAATACTATTCCAATAATATTATATCTATGGAATAGTAATATTGAGCTCTAGAAGAGCTTTACAAATCTCTGGTACTCTAGTAGCTGGTTTGGAAAAATCTACATCCTTCAGACACTTACAAGCACCTTTTAGTATTCTCCACTTCTTAGCTGTAAGCTTGTGACCAATTTTGTCCAGCTCTATAATTACATCCTGTAGTCAATTGAACCATTTCCACAGAGAGTCATACTGTGGATCCTCAGCCCAGGTCTTGTTTTTACTTATTTTAGTAAAAAATAGTAATATGCGGTCCAAGGTAGGTTCTAGAAGTTCTTTGTACTCCTTTATGCATAATAACTTCTTGGTTTTGTGAAAATGTAATTCTGGGGACAGGATGCAAAGTAGAAATCATCTACTTTGTACCAGCAAGAGTCTGCTTTAACGAGTCTATTGTAGAGTTTGGTAGATAGAGTGGGTTCCATTCCTATTCTTTCCAGCAATGACTTCTCTGTTGCACTCTTCTTTTTTAGTGAGAGGTATTTAGCAAGAGTCTTGGTATTTCTAATGGTGGGCATGGCTTGGGGGAAAAAGTAAGCACAATATCTCTAGTTCAGCAGATGAAGTGTAGTAGGCAGAAACTATACTATAACTATACTAAAAGTGTCCTTCCAATGACGTAGGTCCTGTCTTGAGAGGAGAGTTTGACGTCATGTTTAGTTTCTCACACTGGCTCATGGAGAAGGAATAGGGGTCTCAGAGTGGTTCCAGCCACCTGTAAGGGTTTTTTGGAAATGTTTACATAAATCCAAAGTCTTTTAGGACTAGCTATGATATACAAGCTAGTCTGCTCTTAATAGTTGGAGAAACAGACCTTCCCCTTTACACCTGGGGTCCAGCCTACTATAGAGATAGGTCCTTGACAGAAACCCACTCTGAGCCCTCAGTAAGTCATCTGTCCTGTAACAGAAACAGAGACACTCTTAGGAAAGTCATCTTATCCTGTAACAGAGACAAAAAGACCCCCTTATAGCCTCCTGGACCCACATCTGGAATGAACACAACCCCATGTTCTTTGTAGAGACAATGGGGACAGAAAACAGTAGACTTAACAAACTATTACAAATGGCTACTTACTAATTTGTGATTGCTTGATTTGATAATCAAAGTATTCAAAAAAGCGAAGTTAGACAAGCAGCAAAAGATGTTGTTAAGTCTGAGGTTTATCCTCAGATATACAGTTCTTAAATACATGATTGTGGTGGTCTGTGTACCAGAACAGCCTACTATATGATCACTATCTATTGTTCTATATATAAGAGTACTATTGTTCTTGAAATAGAGATAACCTAACTATCTTAGAGTAGTCCTTTGTCCTATTCAAGGACAGATGATAATCTATGAATAAAGATCAATTGTCATGTACAAATATTGAGAACCTTGTATCTCCATGGGATCTTATTGCCTCGGGATCTATTAATAGCCAAAAGAAGCGCATTGAAGAAAGCTTCATGATAGTCATTGAAGCAAACAATTATGTTAAGTGGTTCCCGAGATATCAGCAATTTAGTATCTGGTGACTTGGTGATCACTAACTGATCTGCTGATAACTTGGTGAATACTGATTTCTTTGAGATGTTTTTGGTACTGTTTGAAAGGTCTTCTTAAGGGCTTTTGGTGGCCATTTAGATTGTTGAAATTGGTTAAGTATACCTGAAGTTATGGTCCAAATGAAGTTTGTGACATACTTATTTTTCTTTTTATTTTACTAATCATCTTTCCAAACAAAAATCCAACAATGTTCTATTATGATATATATAGTTTTTTTTCATAGATACTCCCATTTTTGTTGTTGTCTATTTACTCTGCTTTTAGCTGTAAACTTAGATCTTGTTTCTAAGATAAAGTTAAAGAATATAGTTTAATTTTTATTATTATTTTCTCTTTTTTCTAGAACTCTTTGTTCAAAATGGGCTATTAAGTACCCTTTTTTTACTGATTTCTCTTTTGCTATTAGTATTTCTTTAAAAAAATCCAAGTCTTCTATTATTGGTTTAAGCCATTATTAGGCCTTTTTAAACTGGCTACTACTAATAAATACTTTTTGTTTGCTTTCTTTCTTTTTATGCTTTACTAACTATTTCTTGTTTCCAGCTCATAATATTGTTTTGTTTTATAATTTTTTTACTAATTATTTTTATCTTAATCTTATTTTTATGTTATTTTTTTTCTCTTTACAAGAAAATTTTGTATGTTTCTTTTTTATTTGTAATAGTATTGTTATTTACTCTTTTTTTTTGTTTTAGAGCTCTACAAAATATCTAAAGTGTCTGATTTATTTTTCTTTTGGTCATTTAACTTATTATCTATAGTCTTCTGTTTTTTTATATAGCTTGTTCTTTTTCTATTGCTTTTTGATTTTATTTTATTGACAGTTTTAAGTCTTATGAAAAGTGCTCAATCTTTAATAGCCTATGTTTATTTATTAGTTTTGGACTGAACAAATATATACTCCTAGTTTTACTAGTACTCAGTATATGTCTTAGATTCTCTAATTTTTCTTGATTTTTTATCTAAAATGTTTATTTCTACTATTTAAATATTGGTTTTTGTCTTTATAATCTCACTTTAGCTTGAAACTGTATTTTTGTTGCTTATAACACTCTTGAGATAACCTTGTTATTCTATCATTGTTAAGTTTTTGAATTTGCTAATGAGTTACTTGTTATTTGTTCTTATTTTGAAAATAATCTGAAATATTGGATTAAAAGTGGTCTTATCTCTAATCTTATAGCTGAGAATCTTGTATTTGATATTGTCTAAGCTATCTATGATCTGTTGAAAGATTTCTCTTTTCAAGTTATTACCTTTCTTTTTTTTAGTTTTATCTTTTTTTTTATTTCTTTTTGCAATAGTTTTAACAAATAACTTTTCAATTCTTTAACTTTTGAAAAGTATTATTAACATATTTTTGCTAAATTTGGCCTTGGTTTTTCTATTCATTTCTAGTCTTAAATATCAAATAGAAATAAAGGAAACATTAAAGGTAAAAGTAAGAAAAAAGAGAAAGATTATAGTAACTGGTATTTTTTTATTTTTAAAATCTAAAAATTTAAATATCTATATTTTTTTGTTGTTATTTAGTTATATTTTTGTTTTCTTTATTTTTGTTTTTCTATATCTAAATTGACTAAAAAATTTATATGTTCTATGTTTTTTAGGTTTACTACTT
>Ga0153936_100466_pt1 | contig 11498 bp, 10 predicted proteins | sample TSNJ020MetaG_FD_102272 | JGI IMG/M metagenome (GOLD analysis project Ga0153936, IMG submission 102272) | Attine ant fungus gardens microbial communities from New Jersey, USA - TSNJ020 MetaG | ecosystem: Host-associated > Fungi > Mycelium > Unclassified | place: USA: New Jersey, Wharton State... | reverse complement strand
GTAGACACATATTCTCTGCCTATTGCTGCATTTCTGACAGTAAATAACTTTCAGGTCATTTTAAACTTGGATTTATAAAGCAAGTCTTGGCAAGTACCACAGGGTTTTTGCCCCGGCACTACACTGGTACCACATTACTCAGAACGATGATGACATACTTTCCAAATACTTAATTATCTGTCCGCATCACGCTTAGCAACCTGACCAATTTCAACTAATTTAGATTACCAGATTTGAGAGTAACTAAGACAAGATGGCGAATTGTGCGTACTGTCTACGTACACCGCATAATAAATTGCTGAATTAGAAAAAAAGATGGTAAACTGTATGAATCAAACCAAGTGACGGCATTGTTGTCGCACAATGTGAGGGAAACGAAGTGCCAGTGCAGTACGAGGAGCCACTGGTATCTAAGGCTTGCTGTAGCAAATGTAACTTTATCCACGAACGAGGAGATCTATGTCCAGTCAAGGATTTCATCTTGTAAATATAGTCTCAGGAGTCATCTATTAAGGTAGACGACTAAGTATATTCACCTGTAAATATAAAGTCTACATCGTAGTAAGTAAACTGGCAAGGTACTACTACAAGTGACACTCTCACCTCAGGAGTCATCTAGTAAGGTAGACGACTGAGGAAGTGAAGACTTAGTACTTAGTGTCGTATCTTTGTAAGTATCAGCCTAATAGGATATCCGACTGTCCGGTTGTTATGGAAGAGATGCAGAGGAATGATGGCGTTGGGGTAAGGATGATAGATATTATTGGAGTGAAGTATCATAATGTATCATCGATGTCGGGTGTGTCAGTCCGTCCAATAAATCTGTAAAGAATTCCCGACGATACCGAGCGAAAATCAGAAAATCATACAATGTAGTAGTGAATTCCCACAGGTCAATTGATCGTTCTTGTGAACTGTTGACTTCAAAAGGATTGACCTGCCGATCAAACTTTTATGAACAATTAACATATATTTCTCTCAGAATCACTTCGGTACGAACATGGGTGCAGATTTTATTCAATAACATATCTTAATAGTTGCCTCGTTGATTGAGCTTAGCTCTTGGCATAAGCTAAAAATTGTCCGAGATTCTCTTTGGCTTGGCATTGTTATGCCATAGACAACAAGATCATTTCAAGGATGACATCACACAGACTAGAATGAGAAAGACCCCGTGACAGCATCTTTCGCGAGGAGTGGAGTGGGATTCATGTACAACTCTTTGTTCAGGGCTGGACAACATGCTCACCCTTTTTGTTGCAAGTTACTTCAGGTTCGGTACATGAACTCTCGGCTGTTGAAATACGAACGGGGGAGGGTACAAACGGATGGTAAGTACAAACTAACTACACTAGCTATATACCTATTCTTCATCATGTAACGTAGTTACCAATATCATTTACTCCCTATTTTTAGTGTGACGCTCGACATTCCAACATCGGCACCATGAGAAATGATGTCGCTAACCTGATACTTTTGCCGGAATATCGAATTCACGTTTTAGAGCCTTAGCATAATTGATCGATCTGAGATATGACACTTTCCAGCCAAAATTCTGAGCAAGGACATACAATACAGATACTTGTCAGGCCATAAAGACATTCCGAGATTACTCAATCTCGTCTTCTGCAGTTCTAATCCTCTGTTCTGCGACGCAGCGTAAGTAATCATGAGTTGGCCACGATTCACTGCCGAAGAGATGAATACACCTACTGGGTTAACAATCCAGATCAATGTAAATTATCAATCAGCCAGTGACAGATAATCATGTGATCTAAGTGCTTCCAGTAAATTGTGCTCGAGACACACTTTCAAGCTTCGTTTGACAAGTTGGATCATCGCCGAGGGCAGAGGACATACAAGAGTACGGCTAGCTTCTAATATTCCTGCCTGTCACTTGGCGACATATGAAACAGACCGTTATTTAAGGTATCTACCTGGCTTAGTTTGCATTTGGACTTCCATGAAGTATCCCATAATTCCCTGTGAATGGATCCAAGTGTGGCTAGAAACCTCCCAGACACGGCTAGAACCTGACTCCCAGCGAATATCTGTTCTCATCTCACGGTTCGGTCCTCTCCGAAAAGTCAATTGCTTTCAGGCTCCCTGACTCATCACCATGTGGAATGCGGTCTAAAGATGAAACTGCCGCCAAACATTCATGTGGTCGATTTGTTCGTCTTGTGTAAATTAGTAATAGGGAGCGAGACCTCTTATCTTCCGCTCCAACTCAGCTATAAGATGACTGAGACACTGAACTTAATGATGATCATGCCGCCCTAGTTGGCCTAGCAATCAATAGTAGTTCTGTCAATCAAATAGACCGAGTTGACATCCATGCATTATCCATTACTCGCCACGAAAAGGAGACTGTTCCTAGCTCTGGTATGCCACTTTACCAATATGGTCCAGGGCTTTGAGGTCTTTGAGATAAGGATTATTATCATTAGTCATGCAGCTTAGCTTGAAGAACATGTCTGTTATCATTTATTCATTGGATGAAGGGTGGTTCCCAGGTTGAGCAGGATTCCACACATACATGAGCTCACCAAAACATATACATACCCACATGAACCGACAGGTTTACAATGACTCGAATACTCCTAGATCAAAAGAATGAAGATGCTGTTCTAGATCCTGGACTTGGGTTGCCAAATTCAGGGAAATTGAAGCAGTAGTAGACAGGGGTCGACAAGTTCATTATGTGGTTACCATTGTCCACCACGCGCCTCGGATATTTGGAAGCTCATCCAACTTCATCGAAGCAGAAGGAAAGACTTCTGAGTCATGTCGTTGGATTTGGAACGACGGAGATATTTGAGCCCAGACATGCCAAAGAGAGAGAGCACCATATAATCAATAGGGAGGGGCATAGATTCACAAAACGGGGAGGGCTGGCTCCCACACGCGAAAGGGGGAATAACAAGGTCATCAGAGTTGTTGACCCTCTTCGTTTTCTTCGTTCACTCGCAGGACTTTGACCCATTCTCGATAATTGAAATTGCCTTGTTTATCTGTGAAGGGGCCCTTTAGGAACCTATCAATCTGGTTGTGAAAGGGTAAGGACATGACGAAGCCAAGGAACCGGACCATGTACCTTATAATCATCCATTTTTTCCCCGACTTCACTCAACCATTTCCGCATTTCATCCACTTTCACCAGACCTGAATCATTCTCATCAAATGACTCAAAAGCCTCTAAGAGATCCGCTTCCATGTCAAATTCAAATAAGCGTTCACTCATCATGGTCAGAAACATCGTGAAGTTCACCCCACGATCGCCCAAATCTGACCCGGCGCTTAAGACGTCTCCGCGTGACTGTCCACCCGGTCTTGAGTTCAAAAGCTCGTCCGTCATCTTCTTGGACAGTGAAACGCCTTAAGAAGTTCCAGTTTTATTCATCATTCAGGAGTAGTTATTTTTTCCTACCTAGGCTCGAGAAGATCTCCTTTAGGTCTCCTTCACTTACCCATCCATCTTTATCATGATCAATTAATTGGAAAGCTTCTTTGAATTGTTGAATCTGGGTAGGCTGGAATAACGAGAATACACCAGATGGTTCGCGTCTTGTACGCGACTTTGGGGACTTCGAGAAGCCTTTTGTTGGGGTGACGTTTGGTGATAAATAATCAGGATACCGCGACATGAAAGGAAAAGAGATCGTGAAAAGCAGTGAGCAGTGAGCGAGGTCTACGGTGAACGCGTCGGACAATTCAGGCACGTGTGCATCACACGGCGCACATTTCGATGTCAAATCACCGCTTGAATTGGGATGACCTGACAGCGTCACGCTCTGCCAGTGCTATATAACTGTTCGGGAGCTTTGAAGTGGCACTTCGACACAAGAATTCTTAAGAGACGAACTAGAAGAAGAGCATAACTTGGCAGACCATATATATGTGAGACTTTAGGATGAGCGAAAACAATTCAGAGCTGGTGCTGAATTGTTCTTCACACATTTTGTGTGGAATTAGTGCCTTTGACAAGGCAACATTTAGTGGTCAAGACGCGGTTCGAACTCCAACCCGCTTGTTGAAATACACTAAAATTAGTTTGTCGTTTTCTTGGTATTAAAACAATGGACGACGTAGCTATTGTACTGTAGCTACTATATATACAGTAGTAAATCGATACATGACCGGTGCGCGTTTGCCGCGGTCTAGCCTTGCCGTAGCTTTATTCAACACCGATTGCATCCGCGATCGAGCAGTATGCCCTTACGAACTCAGCCATCTCGCCGACTGAGTTTATTAACTTTTTCTTACACAACACCTGTAATGAGAATTTTTGTGTCAAGGTGCAACTTCAAAACTCCCGAACAGTTATATAGCACTGGCAGAGCGAATTCAAGCTGTGATTTGACATCGGAATGTCAGAATGTGCGCCGCGTCAATGATACCATCCTGGTCCACCACTTTGGAGATATACGTCGAGTTTTTCCGCTCAAACTCGATCATACTGCGACAGAAGTTCCGTGGTTTTGGGAGAACCATATTTATCAATTTTTGAAAGGACTGGGTGCAGGCGTATATTGAAGGGTAGACGATACAAGGTGGTTCAATTAATCAAAATCCTGGAGCACTGAACAATGTACGGTTGTGCACTGATTTCCCAAGACCAAAAAATGGGAAGCATGTGGGTTGGTTCACGCGACTGAGCCTTTCATATGACTGTTCTTCTGTGCATGAGTCAGGGCAGGAGGATCGGATAGCAGTGTGACGGAATCTCACGAATCCCCCAAATAGATTGCCTCTATCAATGACCCCTTGCTATTCATCGCGTTATATCCACTTTCACAGCTTTTTCGAGAACCGCCTCCACATCAACTCCATCACTACGGCTCTGGGAAACCAAGTCAGGATAGTCAAAATGAGAGATTGTCCGCCCAGGCATAAGTACAGTGGAGGGTTCTTTTGTAGGGCCTTTGACACAACTCTTCTTGCGAAGGCTTCTGCCGGCATGGAATGTGGGCCTTGACTACTATAAATCCTGTCCATAATGTTTGCCAGGAACGACCTGTACAAAGATTTCGGCGCAAGAGAAAAATGACGATTTCCTGTCTCGGAGAGATTTGATTTGATAGATCCTGGAGCGACGTGGAAAACTTGAATGCCAAGGGGCCTGCATTCCATTGAGAGGACCTGACTAATGGAATCGACTGCTGCCTTCGATGCACAATATATACCGTTCCAAGGCGTTGCACTAGAGCAAATTAGCCTAAATACTAATATTTGCTCAAGGGGAAAGACGTACACTTGACCGACTATGGAACCAATGTTGACAATGACACCTTGATTCCGTTTAGCCATCTCTGGTATGACGGCTTTCGCAACGCGGAGAATCGCAAAAGTATTCGTCTCAAAAGTCTTCCTGATGATATCCATTGAATTATCAATGAGAGGACCTGTGTCCATGAATTAAATCCCCCACCGGATTTATGTATTCGAATAACTACCTGGACAGATGATCCCAGCGTTGTTTACAACAATGTTAAGTTTGCCTTGTTTGTCGATAATCTCCTGAACGACATTCTTAATGTTTTCATCACTAGTCACGTCCAAAGCGAGTTTGTGGATCCCAGGATCTTCAAAGTCGGCAATAGTTTCGACTCGACGGGACGTTGCATAAACAATACAGCCTTGGCGAGCAAATTCCCGGGCCCTGCAGTCAGTTTGGTGCTTATGAGTAACAGGGTAAAAGTATCGCTTACAAGGCATAGCCAATGCCACCAGTTGTGCATCCAGTGATGAGCACTACTCGAGACATCGAGGCAACAGAAGAAGGGCTATACAAAATCCCACGTAATTATATCACCTGACTAAAATGTTTTTATTTCATTCGTCTAGCATCTCTTACCATTGCTTAGTAAGCTAGAAGCTTCTCAGTTCTGTGCTATCAGGGACTGTTGACATCTTGACAGGAATGACTGTGACAAGATGGATTAGGTGTGTAAACTATTGTGATGCGCGAATCCATGTAATCATCATTTGGAGTCAGGGGGAGCGAAAACTCGTTGCGCGTTTGCAGCGAGTCTTGTTTCAACTACTTGATTTATATCTAACATCATAAGATGAAACATATGACACGGACCAATAAGAGATGAAACTTATTCGTAATTTAGCGCTCATAGAGTCTTGAGTACAAGGGGCGGGGACGTTCTAATGTAGAAATGTCACAGCAAGCCTTGGTATAGTTGCTCGCAGCGCTGGCCACTCAAACGTGGAAATTTGGGCTCACCGCTCTTCTATCCCACCTTTTCCATCACAGTAGTTGTAGCCTAACAGCCTAGCATCAGCACTTATAAGACTTCACTCGTGTTCTCGATCACCTGCATGCTGGTTAATTACCTAATCCAGCTGGTTATAATTATGCCAGTATTACTCAGAGCTGTCAAATCATTCCCTCTTTCTGTACGCTGCTCACCTTCTTTGCTTCCGGTTTGGTCTGTTCCTTTCCTTTTTTTGATTTCCTCCACTTTTCCCATTTTTGTCTTTGCCACATCCTAGATTCGCACTGGTCATGCGATTCTCACTAACAAAACGCTTACTACAATACTCATCCCTCATCCTCATCTCCTCAATTCTCTCTGCATTGGGATTACCCAGACATTCTAATTCGGAAATTCAACGTCGCGCCACAATATGCAATGGTTATACTGAACTCTGCGAGAGAAGCTTTGGCTCGGTATCCTTTGTTGGCGCTCATGATTCCTATGCCATCGGCAATTCCCAGAATCAGCGTAAGTTAGAAGTTTGCAAGCTGGACATTTTTGAGAGCTAATAGGACGTCTTTTTGTTCCTCTTCTCTCTCCTTAGTTGCTGCCAACCAAGATCAAGATGGTTTGTTATTCTTCTGCATGTTTTGATACAGGGATCTAAGTGAATCAGTCATGACACAACTGAACGATGGTATTCGGATGCTACAGATGCAAGCACATAATAGTTCAGGAACCATTGAGCTTTGTCACACAGATTGTGCAAGTACAATGGCGATTACTAAGTGGTTAAATCTGGTGTTGATCCCAATAGTAGAGACTCTTCGATGGTGGGACGCTTCACGACTATCTAGCCAAAGGTAAGTCATTTTGTGGTCTGGTTTGCCGAGTAATCCACAACATTGAAACCTATCTACATAGTCAAAGACTGGCTCGATACAAACCCTAGCGAAGGTTGTTATCTCGTACAATGAAGTAATCTATACGGAAACCTGATTGGAAATGCAGTTTTAGCATTGTTGATTGTTAACATTGACAATCTGCCGGTTGGCTTGTATGGCGAGGTATTCAAGGCAGTGGGCTTGGATGTCCATTCATTTAGACCATCGTCTATACCTCTTCCAGCTGCTTCTTGGCCAACCCTTGGTGGGATGATTGATTCTGGTCAGCGTTTAGTCATCTTTATGGATAATGGAGCAGACAGCTCAGTGCCTTATATCCTTGACGGTGTGTTGCCTGACCTTCCTTCAGATATTGCAATTCATGTGGAGCTCGCATAGAATTTACTCACGTATGGGAAACTGCATTTGATGTCACTGATCCTACGTTCGACTGTAACATCAACAGGACTAGTTCAAACGTCGACCCCTCTGGCACGATGTACCTCATGAATCATTTCCTCGACAAGACTATCTTAGGCAACCCCGTTCCATTTGTTGAGAAATTGAATCAGACGAACGCAGCTACAGGTGCTGGATCACTCGGAGCACAGGTGGATGGTTGTGTGGCACAGCACTCGAAACCACCTAATTTCATGCTCGTTGACGTAAGATTCAATCACAGATTCTCGTCAAGTTGAGACTGATTTTGATAGTTCTACGAATTTGGTCAAGGTTCCGTGTTTGAGGTTGCTGCGCGTATCAATAACGTGCAATACAATATGTCTAAACAAATCGCTTTACCAATATCGTCCGGGGCTCAACCGTCGGCCACTGCTATGACAACCAGCAGGCCCTTGGATAATGGGGTATTCTCATCTACCAGTGTACACCAGGCGACATTACTTTTCGTATCTGCCATGGTTGGGGTTGTCTTGGGATCTTCCCTCCTATTTCTGTAGGAATTAATAATCACTTGCTTTGGGACTCAGTGCTACTCATTGCTACTCACATCCTGCAACATTATTACGTTGTTCAGTGATATTTGTACATATGCAGGAAATCAGATATGGACTACCGATGATTGAGGTGAAATCATGAATGTGGCGGGCTTTACCGTTTACGCTCCATCTTCCACTTGTATACTCGAGGCTTATATAGCTCTTCATCTATTTTTTTGACCGACTTACTCCGCCTCCCTTTCCGCGCGTCGATCTCATCCTCGTCTTCCTCTGACTCGAACCCTCCGTTTGCCTTTTCCACCCCAACAATTTTTGTCCGGGCACCTTTTCCCATAAGTAACCGCTGCATCTCAAGTTCCCTCTGCGCATAACGAAGCTGGGTATCGCGTCGTAAGCGCGCGGAAAGTTCTTTCAATAGGTGCCGCTTAGTTGATGTATTCGTGTCATTTGCGAGTTCCGAGTCGTCGTTGATGATTCCTTGTGGAACATCGGTCTGTCCCCGTCTAGTCGGTGACAACTTCCAGTGTTTCCGTTGAAGCTCGTCTGGTTTCCAACCAAGGTCTGACCTAGATGTTCCAGACGTTGCAGAGAAGTCATTTGTTGTGGAAAATCTGGGAGATTCTTTGGCGAATTGTACCGCTGTATCAAGGGCAAAATTGATCATGGATTATGAGAATACGAAGGGGAAAAATAAGTACCTTCCTCCGACGAGTCAGCAAAAATGATATGTTTGACTTTCCGTTTCCTGATAGCCTTCCCTGAGCTCAGGAATATTTTTGCCTCGTGAAGAATCTCCAATTCATCCTGTTCAATTTCCTTTTTGTCTGTTTCTGCCGATGGGCCTCTGATCAGGTCAACCATAGTAGTCAACTGGTTTTTGATCTTATCGATTTTCTAAAGGGGAGTTAATGTCAATAATAACAGATAAAAGAGTAGCATCCAACCTTGTAGTTGGACATTCGCATCGTCCGAACATAATTTTCGTCCTGGGTCTTGAGAACCTTGACAATGTCGACCGGAAGAACAACACTTCCTCTATCTTTGACATGTACACCTTTCTATCACACAGTGAGTGCACCTATTCTCCTTGTAAACACAATCGCCGCACGTTGGTCTTCTCTTTAACCATGGAGAAATAAAATTCATCTTGGTTGCGCTCGGCCGCCTTCTGCCTGAGACGGTTTAGCCTGTCTTGTTTGGAGTGATAATCTCTGGCTCGCTGGACATAGTCCTTGTGCTTTTCGAGAATACCTAGTTTACTGCGGTGTGCAAGTTGCGAACGCTCTTTGTGATTTCTACGATGAAGTGAGTTCCTGAGAGAAGACGCCATGATTGAAAGATATCAAGTCGAGTACCCTTAATTTCAATGTGACGATGTGACAATCGTGACTTTATGAACAGGAGGGAAAATCGTGCCAATCTCATCCCAAAAAAGGCGGACAAATCTGTTGCAACTCATTTTGTCTCCGGAAATATAACATCAGGGGCAAAAATACGTTGCAATTTTGTTCGCATGAGTTTCCAGCATTTCCGTCTTGGGGACCTTGCTCTTCAACAGCCAATTCAACATAACCTCCATTCTGTCCATCACCAGCAGCAACCACCCCAACAGCAACCCACGCCGCAACATCAACACATCTCACCCCAGCCCATACCAGGCCAGTCCCAGTTCGCGGTACAAATCGAAAACCCAATTACGACTTTTTCTGTCAGTCTCAAAAAAGACACCCAACAGCCGCCCTCACGACAACTTTCGCCGAAACTCCAGCAGTCCAAGCAGCCATATGGATCTGGAGATGCAGACGATGGCTACACGCTCGTATTTGCTAGTCTCCAAGAATTTAATGATTGGAGGCAGGCGGAAGAGGACCGGACGATGTGCGAATTCGTGAAAGTGTGTCTCAGCCTCCTTGCTGTGCACTGAGATCTGAACATCAGAGCAGGGGGATACGCACGGCAGCAAGGCAGTACCTCCACGTTTCAAAGATCACACCAAGCTTGTATGTGCGAGACACTCACGTAGTGGACGCAAGAAGTACATCAAGAAACATCCAGAGCGCATTAGGAAAGTTCCAAGTCGCAAGGCAGGTTGATTTTGTGCTAAAGCTGGTAGCAACTTCACATGTATCTAGTTGGAAGTAGGCTGTCCAGCTTCAATCAGCTACAAGACCTATTTCGATACGGAGCAAGTTCGCGCATGTTGTGGGTTCTTCTCAGCTTCTTCAATCTGCAGCATATTTCTGATCACCGCTCAGACCTCTCGCAACACTCTCATGAAATTGGCTTGGCCAATCTCCCTTTTACACGTCGTGGTAGGAGGGAGAAAGATGCTGCAACCATGAAATTTGATAAAGACAAACCCAACATGACATCCACTCAGGCACAGACACCCGACAACGACTGTGCCTCAAGGGCGACTTCGCTGCCGCCTTGTTCAGCTACGAACAATGATCATTCGGCTACATCATCTGCAGATGTGTCTCCCCAGCCTACAATGCCGATTTCTCCAGCTGCTTCCAATTCATTTTCTACCGCTGTGCCCATGCTGGCACCACTACCGCCTCAGAACGCATATCCTGTACCTCCTCAGCAAACGTATACTTATCTTTCACCTGCACCCCCTTCACAAGTAACCTATACTCCTGCTCCTCCTGCCTCCCAGTCTCAACCTATCTTGGCTCCAACACCGACAAACCTGATGAATGACCGATGGGAGAGGATGTCCACGCTCTTCCAATCTATCCGTGAACACGCCCGAAATTTTGATTACCCTAGCCCCAGTGTGGCCGCTCTGGAAACCATTCTGCTACGACTGTATATCGAAAGTCCAGTTGGCATGAGTGTTCAGTCAGCTGGTATGAGTAGTTCGATTATGCCGATGACTTTGGCTCATGCAAGGGGCATGCCGAATGCTCCAATAACCATGCAGGCTAGCTCTACCTCTGGTAGAACGGTCACAGACGTTTCTGGTAGCTCGACAAGGACAGAAGATGGTTCATGAATTGATATCAGGTTACGATATTAACGAGGAAAAATGAGTGACGAGATCATGAACACTCGCTTTCTACGATATGTACTCTATTATCTTGTCTTTCCGTTTTGTTTTTCCACTCATGGGTTATAGACTTGATTTACATCCGTGTTTCTGCGATCTTTGTATTTTGTGTACATCCTTGTTTTCGGTCATCACGATCTATTATGTAATGGACGAATGTTTATATCGTTATCTCTCGTTCTACCACGATGTCATTACCAGGATTCAATTTCAAGCATGCATTCGGCCGAGAGAAGCCACAGGTAGGACCTGTAGAACAATGTCATGATGATGATTGACGACGCTGTCAGTCCTCTGTGGCGAACTGGATAGAGATAATGACTGGGCCACAAGTAGCAGAAGAATCGTATGAATGGTAGGTCCGCTGTTGTGGGAATATACATTGATG
>Ga0153936_100463_pt1 | contig 11523 bp, 12 predicted proteins | sample TSNJ020MetaG_FD_102272 | JGI IMG/M metagenome (GOLD analysis project Ga0153936, IMG submission 102272) | Attine ant fungus gardens microbial communities from New Jersey, USA - TSNJ020 MetaG | ecosystem: Host-associated > Fungi > Mycelium > Unclassified | place: USA: New Jersey, Wharton State... | reverse complement strand
GCAAGGGAAATCACTGAGCGCTGGCTGAATGAATATAACAGCGAACGGCCTCACGAATCCCTGAATAACCTGACGCCGGAAGAGTACCGGATGATGGCTGAAAACACGGAAATCTCAAAAAGTGTCTGGAACTAAAACAGGTCTACTTACACATACAGTCCAGCCTCGAGCGAACTGTCTAAACGGAAACGGGGCGTGGTGATTTGGGTAAGGCTTCCACCCCAACACGTTCACCGCAAGGCAGGAGTAGGAGAGCGCACGAGGGAGCCATCATGGTCAACCGCCTGAAACTCACCGGACTCTTATTGCCGGTGAAATCGATAAATAAAAATCTGACTTAGGATGAAAACCTACCGACAATATAAAAAGGCTTATTGAACCTGTTTGCAGGGCATAATTCACAGATATTGACCTGTATAATGACGAGCATTGATAAAACAGATTTGCGTCAACGGCCTGCCCGTCGCAGCAATTGACGCATTTTGTTATTGTGAATGACTGGTTGCCCCTGCTTACATCGCTATTAAGCAGGGGATGTGGAAAATTGAGTCAGGTTGCCTGGATATGAAATCAAAAATTGCTATTTTAGCTTTGCTGGCGTGCTTTCAGGTTCAGGCCGGTTTAGAAGAGTTATCTCAAAAACTCAGTCACTGTATTATCGGTTATGCCCAAGGACAGATAGACTCAACCGCCACGGCGCAGGATATTTCCCAGGCTGCGTTCCGGCATTGTCATGCTGAGCTTAGCGCATTACACGACTCAATAGGCCCTGATCAAGCGCAATGGGACAATCTGGATAAGCAACAGCAGCAGGCTATAACCAAAATAAGAGAAAACAGCGTCGCGGCCATCCGGGAGCAGCTCACCTCAATAATCGATGGCCTTGTTAATGAAGAAAGAAAAAAACGCTGAGACCTGATACCGGTTTATTCACAGAGCCTTGCCTCAGCCTGCAACTGAAGAAAATAGAGGGATCAACCGCGATCCCGATAAAGGTAGCGATCCCGCCCGGCGGTGACTGGCGGGCAGACAGGCAACAATCTCAGCTTGACCTTCCGCCAATACGCACTAACGGGTAAGCAACCAGCGGGCCGTGTGCTCATCGGTCACCAGACCGTTGACCCACCCGCCCTTAATGGCTGAAAAAATAACCTGGCGTTTATCTTCCCCGTAGGCGGCAGCGATACGCGGGCATGGGTTGCTGCGAATATCGTAGCTGGTTATCAGCTTATTGATTTCACTATCAATGACATCACCATTCGTATCAATAAAGCGGCCGAGGACTTCACCAATGGCCCCTTGCTGGGTGAGCATTTCAAGCTGTTGCAGAGTGATAAATCCATCTTTAAATATTGGGCTTTGCTGGGTAAGCGCCCCGATACCCACAAAAATAACGTCAGCCTGTTTGGCGATATCCGCGACATTATTAAACAAATAGTTTGAACACCACATTTGATGATCGGCAGGAGACTGGGCATAGCGTGGCGCGGGCCATTGATAATAGTTAGCCTGAATTTTGCTGGCTAATAGCAACGGCACATCGTCGTAATAATTACATTTTCCGTTAGCATCCATCCCACTGATTAAGGCGACACAGCGGGTATTCACGCTGGCAAAATCAATGCGTCTGATGGTTTTCTTTAACGTCAACCCAGAGCCAATGCCAATCACTTTGGCGCTATCCGTTTTCAGGTATTTTTCCATTAACTGATAACAACCAAAAGAAACGCTATCGAGCGTCACCTCGTCAGTAAAAGCCGGGACGATATTGCATTCAACCAGGTTATATTTCTCTTTGAGCATCTGCGCGTAGTCCAGGCAATTCGCGACAGGATGGTTCAAACCGATAGAAACAATCCCTTCCTCTTTCGCCGCGGCAATCAGCCGCTGTACTACCGGGCGCGAAGTCCCTAGCTGGGCGGCAATCTCACTCTGATTTTGCCCGGCAATATAGTACATCCAGGCGGCGCGAACTTTCTGATCCAACCGGATATCATCTTCAGTTATCAATTTATTCAGCACCTTAAGGTTGTAAGTGACGGGTGAGCGTTTGCATAGCACGCCCCATTTTGGATTGTGCTGAGGATACAGGCAACTCAATTTTTTTTGGTTTTGGTCATTTGTAATTTTATTGGTCATTTGCTCTTTTGTGATCTAAAGCCAATAAATTATATAATTGTTCAGCTAGATTACTCCCTACACACTGAAATGGGGAGCAACGTTATGGCTACGCAAAATACCTGGTTACATATTGGTCTGGGATCTTTTCACCGCGCGCATCAGGCCTGGTATCTTCATCGTCTGATTGCACAAAAAGATGCCCGCTGGCATATCGCCGCCGGCAATATTCGTCAGGATGCCGAACATGTTATTGCTGCTCTAAGCGCTCAGCAGGGGCGTTATGTTTTAGAAACCGTCAGCCCGGAGGGCGATCGTGTTTATGAAGAGATAACCTCTATTCAGAAATTGATACCCTGGCAGGCAGACTTACAGCCGTTAATTGCCGAGGGGGCTAATCCTGCCACTAAAGTGATTGCTTTTACCGTAACCGAGGGCGGCTACTATCTGAATACGGCTCATAAACTTGAAGTGAATAACCCAGACTTAGCCAGCGACTTGCAGGGTGGGAATAAAACGATTTATGGCGTTATTACCCATATTCTTGAACAACGTATGGCTAATGATGCCGGGCCGCTGACCTTACTGAATTGCGACAATGTGCGTCATAACGGGGAGCGCTTCCATGATGGTCTGGTCGAGTTTCTCACTCTCAGAGGAAAACATGCCGTTATTGACTGGCTAAACGCCAACGCCAGCTGCCCGAATACCATGGTTGACCGTATCACCCCCCGCCCGGCCGCAGACTTGCCGGCACGCATTAAAGAAAAAACCGGTATTGATGACAAAGCGCCGGTGATGAGTGAGCCCTTTATTCAATGGGTGGTTGAGAATAATTTCCGTGGGGTACGCCCTAATCTCGAGTCTGTTGGCGTGGAAATGGTGGAGTCGGTCATCCCTTATGAAGAGGCAAAAATTCGCATTCTGAATGCCTCCCATAGCTGTATTGCCTGGGCAGGTACGCTGATGGGGCAAACCTTTATTCATGAAAGCACCCTGACTGATGCCATTTATGCTATTGCCGAGCGCTATGTCAGTGAAGACGTTATTCCATGCCTGGGTGATAACGGCATCGATTTGGCGACATATCGCGACGTTGTACTTAAGCGCTTTACTAACTCTTACATCGAAGACACCAACCAGCGTGTCGCGGCGGATGGATTTTCAAAAATTCCGGCCATGATCACCCCAACGCTGATTGAGTGTTATCAGCGGGGAGTCGTACCGCATGCCACCGCCATGCTGCCGGCTTTGTTCTTTGTTTTCATGGAACAATGGCATAAAGGACAACTGCCTTATACCTACCAGGACGGCATTATGGACGCCGACGCAGTTCACGCCATGTTTAACGCCAAAGACCCGATAGCCCTTTATGCCGCAGACCCGGCTCTGTTCGGAGAGCTCGCTACGCGTGCGGCGTTCGCGGCGTTATTACGTGAAAAAATTCAGTCCGTTTACGCGCTTATTCGCTGAGGGATAAACCATGTATTTAGGCATTGATCTGGGCACTTCTGAAGTTAAAGCGCTGGTCATGGATGAGGGGGGCGACATTGTTGCCAGCCATAGCGCGCCGCTGACCATTCAGCGACCGCATCCCCACTGGGCAGAGCAAAACCCACAAGCCTGGTGGGAGGCGACCGAGTATGTGATAAGCACACTTAAAGAGAAGTGCGAGAAACACTGGCAGGCGATAAAAGCCATTGGCCTGTCCGGACAGATGCACGGTGCGGTCTTGCTCGATAGCGCAGGGGAGGTGATTCGCCCGGCAATTTTATGGAATGACACCCGCTGTGCCCTGGAATGCGCAGAGCTTGAGGAAATTGAGCCTGAGTTGCATCGCATCACCGGTAACCTCGCTATGCCCGGTTTTACTGCACCCAAACTGCTGTGGGTTCGTCGGCATGAGCCGCATAATTTTAAACGCATCGCTAGCGTTTTATTGCCAAAAGATTACCTGCGTTGGCACATGACCGGCAAAAAAATCTCTGATATGTCTGACTCAGCCGGCACGCTTTGGCTGGATGTTGGTCAACGAGACTGGTCCGATACGCTGCTGGAGAAATGTGGTCTGACACGCGGCAATATGCCGCAGCTGGTGGAGGGGTGTGATGTTTCGGCCAGGCTCTCTCCCCATATAGCCAAACGCTGGGGATTAAATCCATCGGTGGTGGTGGCAGGCGGTGGTGGTGATAACGCGGTAAGCGCCATTGGCGTAGGCGCGGTTAATCCAGGGGATGCCTTTATCTCTTTAGGCACTTCCGGTGTTTTATTTGTGGTTAATGACACCTATCGCCCGGCACCAGCCCTGGCCGTGCACGCATTTTGCCATGTCTTGCCCAACCGCTGGCATCAGATGAGCGTGATGCTGAGCGCGGCCAGCTGTTTGCAGTGGTTCTGCCGTCTGGTCGGGGTAACGGAAAGCGCCTTACTGGAAGAAGTCGCTCAACTCAGTGAAGAAGAAAAAGCACATGCGCCAATGTTTTTACCTTATCTATCGGGAGAACGCACCCCGCACAATGACCCCAATGCCAAAGGCATGTTCCACGGTCTGACGCATGCCAGCAATCGGGCCACCATGGGTTACGCCGTCCTGGAAGGCGTCAGTTTCGGCCTGGCGGATGGTCTGCATGCCTTACAGGAAAGTGGTACGCATATCGAACAATGCTCGCTGGTAGGGGGCGGGGCTCGCAGCCCGCTATGGGCGCAATTGTTAGCGGATGTCCTGGATATGCCGGTGGTGACCCATAAAGGAGGGGAAACCGGAGGGGCGCTCGGCGCGGCACGCCTTGCTTGTCTTGCCGCGGGCAAAGACCTGGATCAGGTCTGTAAAAAACCCGAGATCTATCAGACATGGCGGGCGAGAAGGGGGCATCACGCCGGGCTGATGAAACGTTATGAGCAGTTTAAATCTCTTTATTTAAACGATTTGAATTTAAGAAACGCCTGAGTTTAAGAATAACAACACCCCCGGATATATAGCCGGGGGGATTACCCTGTACGCGCAAATGAGGTCACTATGTCTGTTACTAACAAACAGTGGTTTGGCTTACCGATAAATCTGCTGTGGGGCTATGTTGCTATCGCCGTATTTATGACCGGAGATGGCTTTGAGCTGGCATTTTTATCACATTATATCAAAGAGCTGGGGTTCACTCCTGCCCAGGCTTCTTTTGCCTTCACACTTTATGGCTTAGCCGCGGCGCTGGCTGCCTGGGTTTCTGGTGTGGTGGCTGAAATTTTCACCCCGCAGAAAACCATGTTTGCTGGTTTTGTACTGTGGTGTATTTTTCATGTTTTGTTTATGGTCTTCGGCCTGGGACATGCAAATTATCCGCTTATTCTGTTGTTTTATGGTATTCGTGGCTTTGCTTACCCGCTGTTTCTCTACTCTTTTATCGTGGTGATTATTCATAACGTTAAGAGTGAACATGCCAGTTCTGCCCTGGGTTGGTACTGGGCGGTCTATTCCATTGGTATCGGCGTAGCCGGGAGCTATATCCCAAGCTTTACTATTCCGCTTATTGGCGAGATGGGAACATTATGGATGGCTTTATTATTCTGCCTGGCAGGGGGAATAATTGCTATGATTTCATTGCGTAAGGTAAAAACCCCTACCCATATGCACAGCCTGACAACCGGTGAAAAACTCAGTGAACTGAGCCGCGCGATTACGCTTTTGTACACCAATCGCAGCATCCTGTACTCAAGTATGGTACGTATCATCAACACCCTGTCTCTCTTTGGTTTTGCCGTAATTATGCCTCTGATGTTTGTTGATGAACTGGGCTTTACAACATCCGAATGGTTACAGGTGTGGGCCGTCTTTTTCTTCACCACTATTTTCTCCAATATTTTCTGGGGGATTGTCGCCGAAAAAATGGGCTGGATACGGGTTGTTCGCTGGTTTGGTTGCATCGGCATGGCGGTTTCAAGCCTGGCGTTTTACTATATTCCCCAGCACTTCGGACATAATTTTGCTATGGCGCTGATCCCTGCTATTGCGCTGGGCATTTTTGTGGCGGCCTTTGTGCCGATGGCGGCAGTATTCCCGGCTCTGGAGCCTCGTCACAAAGGTGCAGCAATCTCTGTCTATAACCTTTCAGCCGGCCTGTCTAACTTTCTTGCCCCTGCCATTGCGGTTGTTTTGCTGCCGTATTTCAGTACGATTGGCGTGGTTATCGCCTATACGGCACTCTATGTTATTGCCTTCTTCCTGTGCCATTTTATCCGTGTTGAACAGCCTGGATTTACACGCCCGGCAACCAATAACGCCAAAGTGGCGATGCGGGTTTCACCATAAAATAAGGGCTGGCGCGAGGCGCTAGCCCGACAAAGGGAAAAAAATGCCTCTACGTGCGATTATTTTTGATATGGACGGGGTCATTATCGATTCTGAGGGCTTTTGGCAGGATGCCCAGGTGGGCATCCTGGCGACACAAGGCATAACTATCACCCCGGAGGAGTGCGAAAAATACACGAAAGGAAAGCGTATCGATGAAATTGCCTCTGTATGGTGTGAAAAATACCCTCTTAAACTTCCAGCCAGGCAACTTGAAAAGCTGATTCTTACCCGGGTATGCGACTGTATAACCGCCAGGGGCAAAGCCATGACCGGGCTATACCAGGCGTTAGACTTTTTTCATCAGCAGGGCTATCGCCTGGCGCTGGCAACCTCTTCTAATCAGCAGGTTATCAGAGCCGTGTTCGATAAACTCAATCTCTGGGACTGCTTTGAGGTTATTTGCAGTGCCGATGATGAGCCCTATGGTAAACCCCATCCGGCCGTTTACCTGACAACGCTGAATAAACTGGGTTTATCCCCCGACGAATGCCGGGTGATTGAAGACAGTCTAAACGGCTTTCACGCAGCCCAGGCCGCCGGGATTAAAACCTACGTCATTGCCCCTGATAACCACAAGCCACACTTCGCTTTGGCCGCCGGACGCTATGCAACCCTTAGCGAACTTATTCATATGATGAGTTACCCGCGACAACCGGCGTTAACGATCAATGGCTAAGCCGGACTTAGAAGCAGAAGCAGAAACCCTCCTTATCAAGGCCGGGTTTCTGCCCTGGCATCCACTTCCCCCGGCGCTATTATCAGCCGTCATGCACTTCTGCAGAACGGTTTAACCATCCCCCGCATAACAACCTTGAAAAATAGCCAATCGCCAGACTCTTTGCCCCAGGTTATACAGACTTAAAAGCGATAAAAAAGAAAATAGCTGGCAAAGCACGCTGGCCTTTTTCCTGTATTTGAAAATTTCAATTATTTTTAATCGGAAGTTATTTAAAAACTCTGGATTTGTTAGTAAAATAAGGATGTATTTAGATAATTGATTCATTTATGCCTATTGGTGCCAATTGTTTCTAATTAAATAGTTGTTTTATTCCAGGGTTGGGATTTAAATTCATTAGTCAGTATATGGAATGTTTTGAATTTATTGAGAGCTTTTATGGTATGAGTCATCGCTGCCAACGGATTTTGGATATATAGCGAAAACTCACGGAGAAATTACCGGTAAGCAAGCGCGAAGGGAGATCGCATCATGACTAATTTAATGCTTATTATTTTGATTACACTCAGTATTCTATGGATGCTGGGATGGGCTTCTGTCATTATCAGTAATGTTAACCATGCCTTTAGCCAAAGGGGCGTTAATGGGCGGCATGGCTACCTAACCACAATACTGATTGCATGGTGCCTGATGGGCCTGCTACCGGTCCTGGTAGTCATTATTATCGTCTAATGCTCAGCGCTAAGCGCCTGCCCCTAAGCTTTGATTAAGAAAGCCTGATAGCCAGAATACGATATTTATTATGGCTGGGTAATGTCGCGATTCATCCGTCTTGTCTATGTCGTAACGGGTAAATAATTAATTTGTAAAACCGACTTTCCTATAAGACAGTCATTAAGTCTGTCAGATGATATATCTTGTTGCACCTTCTTCGGTGGGCAACTTATCAATAGCTATCTACACCAAGCGCATCTTCGTCTCTATGGCAACGCCGATAATATTACAGTTGCTATTAATCGGGGTTAGTGGCCACGCAGGGTTAACTCCTTTCAGATACTTAGCACTATCTTCGATGATCAGTATCTTAAATATCGTTTCGTTATCATCATCCAGTTTAGCTATTGTCGATTTCCCATTATCTGAGGCAGAACTGATTAGAGTTTTTTCGCTGTTTTCGGTATGTCTCCGGGGGAAGATGCCCAGGACTTTTATCTGTAGAATTCAGGTTATAATTCGGTTGCCAGAACCATGCCCTCTTTCTTACCTGACTGAGTGATGCAAACACATAGGCATTTAAAAACTCCCGTCGAAATGAACCATTTAATCGCTCAATAACCCCGTTCTGCTACGGTTTATCCGGCTGAATATGGTAGCGTTTGATATCATTGTATTCACAGTAATTCAGTAAGTTAACCGATATCAGTTTCCGACGATAGCGGAGCAAAAAACGAGAATCGGAACACCGATAGTCCCTCACAATAAGAAAGACCCCACTCAGCCAGTGCGGCAGGTTAGCCGGATGTTCAATGATATTGAAGAGCGATATCTGGAGATTAAACGGTGACTGAAAGCCCTGTTTGACTCAAGGATGACCGGGCGGGCGTGAGTTGGTAACTGCCAGCAATCGTGGATGGTATGCAACAACGAAGGCGCGGAGCCAATGCTATCGGTCAAGGGGCAAATGAAGCTGCTGTAGGCGGCAGCGTGATCATCGATAACCGAATAGAAGAATGAGCGTCCAGCGCGGGGCGCGACTTCCCGGAATTCATAAAAGGCGAGAAGAATATGCCGGATGCCCGCCGGTCTGCTAAGGGGTTCACTGAGCAATTACGCCAGTAAGGCTGTGCCAATCACCACTTTGTTAATTTCATGGTGATAAAAGCGAAAATGAAGGTGCTCGACGATATGCAGCGTGAACATCAGCGCGAAGAGCGACGACGCAAGCCAGAGGTAGCAAAGGGGAAATAGCCCACCAGGCGGACTTTTTGTGGCGGCGGCGGATTATACGCACATGATGATTTATTTTCATTGCCTTTTTGTCTTATGGCACAGCAAATAGTGCGACTTTTGCGAAATTTACATTTCGCAGGCAAAAGCGCATGTTGGTCTAATTTGACGGCATCGTCGATTACCCGATTGGTAATAGGTAGCTAAAATCGGTAAACGTGTTACGCCACCGTTTAAATCTCCGCCGAACGTGCTTCGATCATGACCGTTTTCTGGTTGCTCATTTATCACCAACGGTATTAAATGGCGGTTACCGCCTATTAAGGCGGTTTATCAAATGATTCTTGTTACACATAGAATGGTAAATCGAGCATTTGATCTCATCAATAGATGAGCTCCTGAATGAAAGGAGGTCACCATGAACATTATCCAGGCAGATAAAAAGAAAATGCCTTTTTTTGACACGTTGAAGACTGCGGCGGCTGTTGGTTTGTTAATGCAGCAAGTTTCAGTTATGCCTTATAACGAAGGCAAAAGCATAAACGCGTTAACGTTCAGCGCCCAGTTAAACGCTGGTACTAACAATCAGATAGCTAATTTGATGATGGACGAGGCCTTAGAGTTCATTATTCAATTTACTGACGCGATTAATCGTGCGTACACGTTGCTGCTTGAGTCTGAGGAGGCAGAAAGAGCATCTGTGATTAGGGCACTGGATCCAGAAAAAACGGATCTTGCAGAGCTGCAACTTAGGGGGCTTGAAGGCGCTATTAAACAAGTTTTCAATCGTTCTCCTGAAAAGGTGAAGGAAACTCTTAAACCAGCATTGCTTGTTACTGTAAAGGCCAGGGCCGCTTCTGCAAAGCTGAATGACTTAATATCTCAGATGACAAAGCCTGTTAAAGAATTCCGTAGCGATATAGACATTGATGCTCTTCGAGCGCTAGCCAGACATGGCTCTGAAGTCTTTAATTCTGGTAAGTTTCACTGAGGTAGAAATTGCACATAACCGTTGATTACAATTTAGATAGCTATGATTATTATCTTGCACCGGTTTTTGTGAGTTTTCCTGAGCTTGAAAAGACCTTGTTAACTGATTTTTTGAAATACAAGTCGACAGGAGACCTTCCTCACTACTTCGGTCGCGATACAACCTATGACCGACCTGCGGACATCCAGGGATCTGGTCTTTGGCATATACATCTTGCCTTGGGGAGTGATGGATTTAAGCTAAAAGGAAATGCTGCTTCTCCCAGTGATCAAAAGACTATTCAATGGAATAGGACATCGGATACGGCTCTCGTCTATGCAAAGGGATTAATTGATGAAAATAGCTACTCCCTGATAGCTGTTTTCACTCCTTCGGCGCACGATAAAGCCAATAACTGTGACAGGATGAGAGTTCTGGCTGGCTACGCCAGGGATTTCTCCGAAAGAATCTAACCCACTACCCGGTGGGTTTTTGCTTTTTGTGGCTCACAACCAATTCAATTGACACAACCTCGCCTCGGCGGGTTTTTTATACCAGGCGATAAATAATGGCTGCACACACATCCCGGCTGGCGATAATTATCGACAGCACAGGTGCGCCGCGTAATGCCGAGGGGCTGACGGGCGCTCGGGTCAAAATGACTCAGGCAGTGGAGCAGGCAGAGAAGGCGACCTTAGCTATGCCAAAAAGGCCTTAATTCCTGGTGAAAAGTGAGCCCTAAGCACGCCAGTGAAACGCGAAAGCAACAAAAGACCAGCCAGGGCAGTAAAGGCTCTGTTCAACAAGTTAGATCCAACATCAAAGGCGTTTGATGAGCTTGATAAGGCAATGGACAGGCTTTCAAAAGCTAAGTGGCCGGTGTCCTTTCTGGCGAATATTCTAATCACTATAGTGCTATTATTGACCAGGCCCGGGGCAGGCTGCAGGCGGCTCAAGATGAATTAACCGGCTACACAAAAGCTCAGCGTGAGGCAGCAAAGGTCGCCCAGAAGTCGGCGGTGCAACAGGAAAGGGACAGGCAAAACCAGGCTTTACGACGGCGGTGCTAAAAGTACTGGACGCCCAGCAAAGGCAGGTTTTCGAGCATGCTTATAACGGATCAATCAGCATGCAACAGTATGATACCTGGAGCGCTAGGATTGCCGACACCCGAAGAGAGGCTAGGGCTGTCCGTGACGCAGCGAAAGCCTACGAAGAACCAAAGGCATCACTGCAACGCCTCAAAGCCCAGCCTGACCCAGTGGGCGCGGTATTCGAGAGACTGGCTCAGCAGCAGAAGCAGCCTGATAACGCCAGGGCATTCGGGATGCTATCATCGGATAGGTACGACAAGCATTGGGTTTCACTAAACCACTTCAGTGAGTGCAGCTTGAGGGGAGGAGCCAATAACAAGGGTCTGCTCTACTGTTAAACCTGTATCTCAGTCGCCACCGTTTCTTGCCCATTGTC
>Ga0153936_100462_pt1 | contig 11525 bp, 9 predicted proteins | sample TSNJ020MetaG_FD_102272 | JGI IMG/M metagenome (GOLD analysis project Ga0153936, IMG submission 102272) | Attine ant fungus gardens microbial communities from New Jersey, USA - TSNJ020 MetaG | ecosystem: Host-associated > Fungi > Mycelium > Unclassified | place: USA: New Jersey, Wharton State... | reverse complement strand
TTTTGCGGCCTATGCCCTAAGCATAGGCCATTGAGTGGCGAACACGACAGCCTGAGACGGACTCAGATCAATTTGTCGGTTTCGGCTTATCCGCCGCTTTCGCCTGCTCTATTTTAGCGAGATCCAGAGCAATATTAACCGTCTCATCTAAGTATGGGTCGGGTTCATGATAGCTCTTCGGCACATCTTCCAGTTTCTTAATGGCCGGTTTACCTTCACGTTTTAACCGCTCATTAATCCGCGCCAGACGAATGGCATCATCTTCCTGACTCTCTTTTTCGCGTTGGGCAAAATTGAGAGAGACAACGTTGCGTTTTTCTTTTTGCGCGTTAAAACGGGTAATGTCCTGCTCGATATACTGGAATTCAGGATCTTTGGCGATACGCTGATCGTGTTTTTTCAACAGTTCAGGTTCAAAGGCCGCAATATCCCCGCTTTTCACGTAAGTTGCAGCTTTGATACTATCCCAGGGCAGGGCATTATCTTCAAACTTCTCGCCGGTTTCTGTTTGCTGATTGCCCGTGGGCATCATAATGTCCGGCGTGACACCCTTACGCTGGGTACTGCCCCCATTAATTCGATAGAATTTCTGGATGGTGTATTGAACCGAACCTAATGCAGGCCAATCAGGGCTCAGCATCTGATCATAAATACGGTTTAATGAGCGATACTGCTGAACCGTACCTTTACCAAAGGTCGGCTCACCGACAATCAGTGCCCGGCCATAGTCTTGCATTGCTGCGGCAAAAATTTCAGAAGCAGAGGCACTAAAACGGTCAACCAGCACCACTAATGGCCCTTTGTAATAGACCACGCCATCGGTGTCACTGTCTTCGCGGATTTTACCGTTATTGTCGCGGACCTGAACTACCGGGCCGTTAGGAATAAACAGACCGGATAGTCCAACCGCTTCGGTCAAAGCGCCGCCGCCATTAGAGCGAAGATCGATGACCACACTCTTCACATTCTCTTTTTCCAGCTTCTGCAGCTGGACTTTGACATCTTCCGTCAAACCGACATAGAAGCCAGGAATATCAAGAACGCCGACTTTTTCGTTGCCAACGGTTTTAATACTCATTTTAACCGCACGGTCTTCAAGGCGAATACGTTCCCGCGTAATGGTCACAATACGCGTTTTAGCCCCTTTACCGGCAGGTAATATTTCCAGGCGGACTTTGCTGCCTTTTGGCCCTTTAATCAGCGCGACAACATCATCGAGGCGCCAGCCAATAACATCCACCATCCCTTTACCGGCCTGGCCGATACCGACAATTTTGTCACCGACGGCAATTGCTTTACTTTTCGCCGCAGGTCCGCCAGCCACCATCGAATTGATAACCGTATAGCCGTCATCCGATTGCAATACCGCCCCGATACCTTCCAGAGACAGGCTCATTTCAGTATTAAACTGTTCGGTATTACGCGGGGAAAGGTAGTTGGTATGGGGGTCAATTTCCCGGGCAAAGGCGGTCATTGCCAGAGTGAAGACATCTTCACTGTTACTTTGCGCCAGCCGACGAATAGCAAACTGATAACGCTTTCTCAGCGTCTCACGAATTTCCTGATCGTTCTTACCAGCAAGCTTTAAGCTTAGCTCGTCAAATTTGACCTTTTCGTCCCATAACTTGTCCAGCTCGGCAACGCTGGTTGGCCAGGCCGCTTTGCTACGATCCAGGTTAATGGTGTCGTTACCCGTAAAGTTCATCGGCCTGTCGAGGACTTTCAGCGCATACTGATAGCGTTCAAAGCGACGTTTCTGCGCCAGGTTATACAGGTCATAAAACAGCGTCAGTTTACCCGAGCGCAGCTCATCCCCCAGCTCACCTTTTTTACTGGCATAGGCGGCCACATCGCTGGCTAACAGCACATTATGACTGTAATCAAGCAGGTTGAGATAGCGGTCGAAAATTTTCGCTGAGAAGTTTGCATCAAGATCAAATTGACGATAGTGAGAACGGGTGAAACGTGATGTTACACGTTCACTCACCGTCGAGTGTTGAGCCTCTTCCTTTAATATGGGGATTTGGTCAACACGCGTAATCTCATCTAATGCCATTACACGGCCTGCTACCAGGAGCAGGCCGGCAACGGCCGTAAGCTTAAAGAGTTTGTTCATGCCAGCGCCTGGCCTCCGTTTCAGAACTGTAAATGTTCTGCGCGTACGATCAAAGCCATACCAGAAGTCAGCTGTACACGGACGCCATCTTTGGTAATTTCCAGAACAGTTGCATCCATCGCGTTGTTACCCGCTTTGACTTTAATTGTCTGTCCAACCTTTAGTACTGACACATCGGTCACTGGCACGCGGCTTTCTTCCCGGACGGTCTCTTCAGCGCGTTTTTCTACACGAGGCTTACGCTCAGCGTTTTCTTTACGGCGGGCTGCAGGTGGCTGCTGTGGCTTACGTTTACGGCGAGGCGCCTCTTCGCTGGTGCCCGCAGCCGCTGCTGCTTCGCGTTTTTTAGCCTGTTGCTCGGCACGTTTAGCCTGAACACGTGCTTTGGCTTCTTCAAGCTGAACACGGGCATGTTCGACATGTTGCTCATCAAGCTCACCACAAGGGTTGCCATCCAGGTCAACACGCGCGGCACCGGCTTTAATACCGTGCAGGTAGCGCCAGCTTGAAGTATAAAGACGCAATGCGGAACGCAATTGTGTCTTACTGAGGTTCATTTCCCCTTCAACACGCGCCACCAAATCCTGAAAAATGCCAATCTTTAAAGGGCGAGCTTCGCCTTCCGCACTAAAACATTGCGGAAAACGTTCTGCCAGAAAGGCGATGACTTCTTTACTGCTATTCAACTTAGGTTGATTTTCCATGAAATTTCCTGATTACACCGGAATTGCCAATTAGCGCAGGCATGAACAGGCAACATTATAATGACGCCATCGTTAAATGCCACGTTATCCGTTGTTTATCATGCTATGAAGAGATGATTTTTTTAAAATCCGTCCCTGCCAGGACATCTGACAGGCCAGAAACAAGACGTTTTAGTCCTATTTCATCTTCTTCAGAAAAGCGCGCATATTCCGGGCTATCAATATCAAGCACGCCAATAACCTGTCCGCCGACGACCAGAGGAAAGACGATTTCAGAGTTACTGGCCGCATCGCAGGCAATATGCCCGTCAAAGGCGTGAACATCTTCCACACGCTGTATGGCTGTGGTGGCGGCCGCCGTACCGCACACCCCTTTACCTAGCGGAATACGGACACAGGCAATTTTCCCCTGAAAGGGTCCCAGAACCAGTGTATCACCTTCCAATAAATAGAAACCTGCCCAGTTTACGGCCTCAAGACGTTCAAAGAGCAACGCACTGGTATTGGATAACACAGCCAAAAAGCTGGTCTCGCCTGCCATTAGCGCACTGAAATCGCGGTATAGGTCCGCGTAAAATTGTTCTTTATTCATGAATCAACCGTTTTGTTGTTTTACTCAATCGCGTAGCATACTAAATTAAGCATCATATGCGGTACGCAACAAGGTGTATCATTTTATAAATGATTGCGTGCCGGGTAAACACACCGTATCGCAGTGACCAGTTTATGACAATAGATGAAAATACTCTCAATTAACCACACGCACGCTAAAGCACGTTATCAGCGCTGTCCCCAATGCGACACTCTTTTCCTGTTGCCGCCGGTAAAATCCACACAAAGTGCTTACTGCCCATGCTGTGAGGCAAAAGTTTACAGCGGGCGGGATTGGTCGCTGACCCGGCTAATGGCGCTGGCTATCACGATGCTTATTCTGATGCCCATAGCCTTCTCAGAGCCGTTACTAAGCATTTACCTGCTGGGTTCACGTATTGAGGCCGGTTTGCTGCAGGGCATCTGGCAGATGGCCATCCAGGGGGATGCGATTACCGCCGCCATGGTGCTGTTTTGTCTGGTTGCCGCCCCGGCGACGCTGGTTATCTCAATCATCTATCTGTGGCTTGGCCATAAGCTTGGCATGAACCTTCGCCCTGTACTTTTGATGCTTAAAATGCTGAAAGAATGGGTGATGCTGGATATTTACTTGATTGGCGTTGGCGTCGCCTGTATCAAGATTAAGGACTATGCCTTTATTCAGCCTGGGTTTGGAATGATAGCCTTTATTTTGCTGGTTATTCTCAGCCTGCTAACCCTTATCCATATGAATCTGGAGCAACTCTGGCAACGGTTTTACCCTCAGCAACACCTGAAAACTGCTGCCAAACCGGAAACACTCCAGGTCTGCCTGGGGTGCCATTACACCGGTATTGCCGATGAGCGAGGACGCTGTAAGCGTTGCCATACCCCGCTGCATTTCAGGCGGCGGCACAGCCTGCAAAAAACCTGGGCGGCATTAATCGCCTCTTTTATTTTTTTGTTGCCTGCTAATCTATTGCCTATCTCCATTCTTTATGTGAAGGGTACGCGCCAGGAGGATACCATTATGTCGGGTATACTCTCGCTGGCACATAGCAATATTGCGATTGCTGCCGTGGTGTTTATCGCCAGTATTTTGGTGCCATTTACCAAAATTCTGGTGTTATTCACCCTGCTGCTGAGTATTCATTTTAAATGTGTTTCCGGTTTGATGACCCGGATGCGCCTATTACGTTTCGTCACCTGGATAGGCCGCTGGTCGATGCTCGACTTGTTTGTCATCGCTTTAATGATGTCGCTTATAAACCGCGATCAGCTACTTGCGTTTACGATGGGCCCCGCCGCACTCTATTTTGGTCTGGCGGTAATATTAACTCTTCTTGCTGTAGAATGGCTTGATAGCCGACTGCTCTGGGATGTACATGCGTCAGGAAAATCCCGCTTCACCGAGTGAGGCGCGAATCAAAACCAAGCGACGAATTTCGCCATTTTGGTTACTGCCTTTTATTGCTTTGTTAATTGGTTGCTGGCTACTTTGGGCAACCTTTGATGAACGTGGCAATACCGTCACCATCGACTTTGTTTCGGCCAACGGCATTGTCGCCGGACGTACGCCTGTTCGTTATCAGGGTGTTGATGTCGGCACCGTGCAATCAATTTCCTTAAGCGATGACCTGCGGAAAATTGAGGTGACCGTCAGCATCAAACGTGAAATGAAAGATGCCCTGCGGGCCGAGACACAATTCTGGCTGGTCACGCCCAAGGCTTCATTGGCAGGCGTTTCCGGGCTTGATGCCCTGGTTGGCGGTAACTATATCGGCATGATGCCCGGCGGTGGTCAGCCAGAGTCGCACTTCACCGCCCTCGACACCCAGCCCAAATACCGGCTGGAGAATGGCGAATTAATGATTCACCTGCAAGCGCCAGACCTCGGGGCGCTGACCAGCGGGTCACTTATCTATTATCGTAAAATTCCGGTGGGCCGGGTCTATGACTACGCCATCGATCCCGATAAGCAGGGTGTGACCATTGATGTCCTGATTGAGCGGCGCTTTACCAATCTGGTAAAAGCCGACAGCCGCTTCTGGAACGTATCTGGTGTGAAAGCTGATGTTAGCCTGAACGGCGCCAATGTTGAGCTGGAAAGTCTGGCAGCCCTGGTCAATGGCGCCATCGCCTTCGACTCACCGGATAATGCCCCGCAGGCCAAAAGTGATGAGACCTTCACTCTTTATCCGGACCTGGCGCACAGTCAGCGCGGGGTGAATATCACCCTCGACTTGCCGGGGGGGAGTGGTTTAAAAGCAGGCTCTACCCGCCTGATGTATCAGGGGCTGGAAGTGGGCACGCTAAGCCAGCTTACGCTCAATCCTGATAGCGCGGTCAGGGGTGAACTCACCGTTGATCCCAGCGTGGTTGGTCTGATGCGCAGCGGCACCCGGATTACGTTACAGCAGCCGAAAATTTCCCTGAACAATCCGAATATTAGCAAGTTATTAACCGGTACTACCCTTGAGCTTGTTCCGGGTGAGGGGGAACCTCAGCATCATTTTACCGTCCTGCCCGCTGACAAAACGCCGTTGCAGGAACCCCATGTCTTAACCCTGGCACTGAGCGCCCCGGAAAGCTACGGGATTGAAGCCGGACATCCGGTTATTCTGCACGGTATTCAGGTCGGTCAGGTCACCGAGCGTACGCTGACCAGTAAAGGAGTCAGCTTTACCCTTGCTATCGACCCGCAATATCGCGACCTGGTTCCGGGTGATAGCAAGTTTGTGGTTAATAGCCGGATTGATATGAAGCTTGGCCTTGATGGCCTCGATGTGCGGGGAGCCAGCGCCAGCGAATGGTTTAATGGCGGTATTCGCATTATTCCAGGCAGCAAAGGAGAGATGAAAGCCGTTTATCCGCTGTATGCCAATATGGATAAAGCCCGGGAAAACAGCCTGAGCGAACAGCCCACCACCACCCTGACGCTGACCGCCAGCAGCCTGCCTGATATTCAGACCGGTTCGGTCGTCCTTTACCGTAAATTTGAAGTGGGCAAAATTGTCAACGTTCGTCCTTTGGCAAACCGGTTTGAAATCGATTTGCATATCATGTCTGAGTATCGTCACCTGCTAACCTCGCGCAGCGTGTTCTGGGCCGAAGGGGGGGCGAAAGTGCAGCTTAACGCCAGTGGGCTGACGGTGCAGGCCTCCCCCCTCTCCCGGGCGCTGAAAGGGGCCATCAGCTTTGAGAATCTCGACGGTGCCGGCGATGGAATCAGTAAAAGCGGCAAGCGGGTGCTCTACCCATCTGAAACCGCAGCCCGGGCGGTGGGTAGCCAGATACGTCTGCGGACATTTGATGCAGGTAAGCTTTCTGTCGGCATGCCTATTCGCTATTTAGGCATTAATATCGGCCAGCTGGAATCACTCGACCTGGCCGCGTCGCGCAAAGCCGTCGAAGCCAGCGCTGTACTGTACCCGGAATATGTCAGTACTTTCGCTCGCAATGGCACGCGTTTCTCGGTGGTGACTCCGCAAATCTCTGCCGCTGGCGTTGAACATTTGGATACAATTATTCAGCCCTATATCAATGTCGAACCGGGCCAGGGTACGCCACGCCGTGATTTTGAACTTGAGTCTGCTTCTATCAGCGACTCGCGCTATGCCGATGGCCTGAGTATCGTTGTGGAAGTGCCGGAAGCGGGTTCATTAGGTGTCGGTACCCCGGTCCTGTTCCGTGGCATTGAAGTGGGTATTGTTACCGGCCTGTCGCTGGGCTCGCTCTCAGACCGTGTCCTGGTCAATTTACGTATCAGTACCCGCTTCCAGCATCTGGTCAGGGATAATTCGGTGTTCTGGCTGGCCTCAGGCTATAGCCTTGATTTCGGGCTGACCGGTGGCGTAGTGAAAACCGGTACCTTTAATCAGTTTATTCGCGGCGGTATCGCCTTTGCCACCCCGCCGGGCACGCCGCTGGCGCCGCGCGCCCAGTCGGGGAAACACTTCCTGCTTGAAGAGAACGAGCCGAAAGCCTGGCGACAGTGGGGCACCGCTTTACCGCGATAACCTCAGGCGGGCTGCCTAAGCAACCCGCTTCATGCTACACTGCGCCCCTTATTTTTCCCGGGGGCGCTTTCATGGCTCAATCCAACGCTGTTTATTTTCCGCAAGCTTTCCTTGATATTATCCGCCAGGCTCTGCCCGACGCGTTGAAAATTGAGGATTTTATCGACTATTGCCAGCGTCCTTTGCGCCGCAGTATTCGGGTTAATACCCTTAAAATATCCGTCAACGACTTTCTTTCTCTGGTGGCGCCTTATCACTGGCAGCTCACCCCTATTCCGTGGTGCGATGCCGGCTTCTGGATTGAGCGCCATGATGAGACGGTTCCGCTGGGCAGTACGGCTGAACATCTGAGCGGTCTGTTTTATATCCAGGAAGCCAGCTCAATGCTACCGGTCAGCGCCCTGTTTTATGCCGAAGCCCAGTCGCCGCAGGCGGTACTGGACGTCGCCGCCGCGCCGGGGTCAAAAACCACGCAAATTGCCGCAAAAATGAATAATGCTGGCATCGTTATCGCCAATGAATATTCGGCCAGTCGGGTGAAAGTATTGCATGCTAATGTCACCCGCTGCGGCATTCGCGATGTGGCGTTAACCCATTTTGATGGCCGGGTGTTCGGCGCCGCGCTACCTGAAATGTTTGATGCCGTCCTGCTCGATGCCCCCTGCTCAGGGGAAGGGGTTGTACGTAAAGATCCCGATGCCCTGCGCAACTGGTCACAGGCAAGCTCAGATGCCATTGCACAAACGCAAATTGAGCTGATTGAAAGTGCCTTCCATACCCTTAAACCCGGCGGGACACTGGTCTATTCAACCTGTACCCTTAACCCCCAGGAAAATCAGCATGTCTGCCTGGAGCTTAAGCGACGTTACCCCGATGCGGTGGAGATAGTCCCGCTTAATCAACTCTTTGCTGGGGCTGAGCAGGCGATTACCCCAGAAGGCTTCTTACATGTCTTTCCACAAATTTATGACTGTGAAGGCTTTTTTGTCGCCAAACTACGCAAGCTTGCCTCCATTCCTGCCCTGCCACAGCCAACCTATAAGCTGGGTAAATTCCCTTTTAGCCCGATGAAAGGCCAGGCCCTTGCAAACCTGACGGCGCTTGCGGCTAAGTCGGGGCTAGGCTGGGATCACTCGCTGGCGGTCTGGATACGGGATAAAGAAGTGTGGCTCTTCCCGGCAGATATCCTGCCCTTTATTAGCGAAGTGCGTTTTTCGCGTATCGGGCTGAAACTTGCCGAGCAGCACAATAAAGGATTTCGCTGGCAACACGAGGCGGTGATTGCCCTGGCCAGGGGCGATGATCCCCTGGCCTTTGCCCTCAGCGATAACGAAGCAGAGAGCTGGTATCGCGGGCAGGATATTTATCCGCAAAGTGCGATACCCCATGATGAAGTGATTGTCACTTTCCAGGGCATTCCCTTAGGGCTGGCGCGCAAAGTCGGCTCACGGCTTAAAAATAGTTATCCCCGTGAGCTTGTCAGAGATGGAAAACTGTTCACGGCCAACTCATTAAGCTGATTAGCCACTTTTTCCTGGTGTTTTAACTCACAATGGCTAGGCTGAAGAGAAGTCCTCTTATTGCTTAACGGGGCCTGAGCACGCCGGAAGCCGGGGTAAGGTGACATCCTCATCCTCCCCTGACATGACAAAAGCCGATAAACGGGATTCTGGCCATTTTTGCCGACGATGCTCAGGGAGCGAATACGAGGAGTACCGGTTCTGATGATGGGGCATAGACCCATGCCGCCATCGAATGACAGTGAAACAGTGAGACAGTGATGTTTGCTTTAGTTATCTTTGTTTGTTATTTGCAAGGCGGCTGCGATGATTTTGTCGTTGACGTGCTCAAAACCGAAGAGCAGTGCCTGGCAGTGATGAAAGAGCAGAAAATTCGCCGCGGGGGCTGCTATCCCCAGGAAAGCGTACGCGGTGATTTCTGGAAACCGGCCTTTGAATATGCTGATTTTTAACCCCCTCCCCCGGGTAAAAGCCCGGTAACTTTTCCGCCCCAACGCGCCTGGCATGTAAAAAGATATCTCTGACCTACCCCATAATGCCCAACCGCATGCTGGGGCTTAATCCTATAGTTTGCCGGTCAGACGCTGATGCATTTCCTGGCTGCGCAAATCAAGGCCAATAATCTCAACCCGGGTTTGATAACGCTGATAGCGGGTTGCAATCGCATCCAGCATAGCAACCGTTGACGCATCCCATATCTGCGCATGGGTTAAGTCGATAATCACATGGGGCGGGTCTTCGGCATAGTGGAAATGTTCAACCAGGTCATTACTGCTGGCAAAGAACAGCGGGCCGCGAACCTGATAAGTCACCACCTCCCCCCCTGGGGAAGAGAGTCGCTGGGCTTTCACCACATGAGCAACGCGACGGGCAAAAAGGATAATGGCAAAAATAACCCCGCCTAATACGCCCAGGGCCAGGTTATCCGTCCAGAGCGTCAGCGCCACGGTTATCACCATCACCGCCGTCTCCGACAGCGGCATACGGCGTAGCATGCCTGGAGCCACGCTATGCCAGTTCACCGTTTTTACCGCGACCACCATCATAATTCCGGCCAGAACCACCATCGGAATTTTTGCCATAATGTCACTCAATACGGTAACCAGTAATAACAGGACGGCGGCGGCGGCCAGGGTCGAAATACGGGTGCGTCCTTTGCCCAATTCAACGTTGACGATGGTTTGGCCTATCATTGCGCATCCGGCAATGCCGCCATAAAATCCCGAGCAAATATTCGCCACCCCCAGGCCCCAGCATTCCCGCGCTTTGCTTGATGGGGTATCGGTAATGGCATCCACCAGTTTGGCGGTGAGCAATGACTCCATCAGGCCGACAAAGGCAATGCTCAGGGCGCAGGGCCAGATAATATTCAGTGTCGTCATATTAAGCGGAACCATTAGCTCAGTCAGACCTGGCAGGCCTGAGCTCATCTCACCAATATCTTTGACCGCTGGCACTGACCAGCCCATCAACAGCACCAGAGAAGTGACTACCACTACGGCCACCAGCGGAGCCGGAATTGACTTTATCAACCGCGGCAGCAGTAAGACGATAGCCAGGCTAAGCGCCAGCAGAGCCCAGATAAGCGGGCTTTTACCCCAAACATGGCTTATCTGAGCAAAGAAAATTAATATCCCGAGGGCATTAACAAAACCGGTCATCACCGACAGGGGGATATAACGCATCATTCGCGCCAGCCCCATGAGGCCAAATAATATTTGAATCACCCCGGCGAGGATAACGGCAGGCAATAGATAACCAATACCCTGCAGTTGAACCATGGGGCCAACCACCAAAGCCACGGATCCTGCAGCGGCGGTAACCATTGCCGGACGGCCGCCCAGAATAGACATCACAAAGCACAGGACAATAGAGGCAATCAGACTGACTTTAGGGTCAACACCGGCAATCACTGAAAATGAGATAACCTCGGGAATCAAGGCCAGGGCGGTAATCACCCCGGCCAGCACTTCCCGTTGTAACAGTCGGGGAGAGCGCAACACATGCCGGAGACTATTTTCCTCAGCATGTCGGACGGTATTCAGGGTTTGGCTATTCATACTCTTAACCAGTGATAGTGCCAGCCCGCAGGCTTCATAGCACAATGAAAAAACGGGCAGGAAGTGTAACCTTCCGTCAGGCAGGATGCGACTATTACCCTCATACTATTGCAAAGCGGTCGCTATCAGCCCCGCTTTCAGCCTGATGGCCACAGGTACGCCATTACCCATAGCATAAAATGCTACTCAAAAGCGGTCACTGCGACAGTTTTGTGGTAATAACATTCAAGTTAGCGGCGGGGTTTGTTATATTGTGCTCTGGCAAAAATCAGATAAAGAGAAAGGAAGCCACATGCAGGAGAAAATCCGCCAGGCCAGTCGACGTATCGGCCTGATATTAAGCATTCTATGCTTTCTGGTCATTACTCTTGCCGCCGCCGGAGAAGGCGTGCTGAGTGTATGGCATGTCGGCGTGATTATTGGCCTTGCCCTGCTGGTTTACGCTGCATTTCAATTACTGGGCTGGATAATTAACCTGTTTATCTCACCGTACCGGTAAGTTAAGGCCGGGCCTTCACCAGCCGGAAATTAGCGGT
>Ga0153936_100455_pt1 | contig 11640 bp, 15 predicted proteins | sample TSNJ020MetaG_FD_102272 | JGI IMG/M metagenome (GOLD analysis project Ga0153936, IMG submission 102272) | Attine ant fungus gardens microbial communities from New Jersey, USA - TSNJ020 MetaG | ecosystem: Host-associated > Fungi > Mycelium > Unclassified | place: USA: New Jersey, Wharton State... | reverse complement strand
TTGTCAGTTTCTCACTGGAGCAAGACGGAGCGTGGGCTTGAACTGGGCCTCAATCTGGATCCTTGCGGCCTGATTGATAGCCGCAGTGGCTTCATACCGTCAAAATACCTGTCAGTAACTTTGAATAAATGAAGGTTGGAGGGCTAATGCACTCTGGTGGGAGCGTCCTCTGAAGGGTCTATTGATGATTGTATCGAGATTTTTCAAATGACGATCAAGTTACGAGTTCTTGATTCCTCTGGTGGGCTAGTGACCAGCATCACATAGTCGAATGGGAAGTTCATCGTAAGTCTGCCACCAGAAACTCAGAACAGGAAGTGGATGGTGTCACCTGTAAGTATCAGTTACACCAGACTGTGGTATTAGAAGAGTGATGGTACTCGACAATGTGAAGCTGCTTTGGAACTTTAGCAGTTCATAAGAATAGTCATCCAAAACAAATAAAATTAATCACAACGATAGAATCATACAAGACCACTACCAACCCTTTGGACAGTGTCAACTACGGCCCTTATAACCTCGCTCCATCCTCGTCGCAAACAACCCGGGTTCTTCAATCTCCCATCATACCAGTGTTACATTGCTAACTGCAGTCCTACTGTGCTCTACTAGTACCTGAAGATCTTGCTCTTCTCCGTCTAGTCAGAAGGCAGCCAAAGCCATCGCCGCCATCCTTTCTATTGACAAATACTCGAACTGTGATTCGAGTAGGTAGTGACATCAAAGAATCCTCGAGGAGATGATAGATGTATTACAGGCGTGTATTAGGATCCATAAAGGCACGCTTGAGAACAACGGAGGATAGAGAAGGCGTTTTATGGGAAAAGAGAGGGAAGACAATAACGTCGCCAAATTCCTAGGTAATTTTCAGCCAATCGGGAATGGATGGAAAACATGTTCTAAATCTCCAGAATCCAAAAACTCTTTCATTTTCAGCATTGCGCTGACCTAAACCCAAACCTGTGTAATGCGACAGACTTGAAAACGCCAGATTTATCTTGAGGGTTCTCACTTCTGTATTTGAGTCATGCCCAAAGTTCACTTGCATACCGACATCAAAATGTCAAAACCTGTTGAGAACACACAGGGCTCATATTTTGTACGCCGTCATTCTGCGCCGTATTCATTAGCATCAGGATCAGGCCCGCTTAAATACGGAGGGGTCAAACAGCAAGTAATATGTTGCGCAACATGACGATATTCCTGGCCTAATGCTGTCAAGCAGTTGCAGCAAATGAGCTGAAAAAGAAATTATTATAGGTGTTGAATAGTTCAAAGGAAGTCTGATCGCAGGTTTGTATATGAAATGCGGAGTATATACGTAATATGAGCCAGTCAATCAGATAGATCTAAGGCAGTTATTATGCACCAGATAGGGTCATTTTTGATTGTCGATTAATAGAAGGTAACTGAAAAGATTTATAGCAAATGATATAATATGATTGTCGGTCTACATGTGACTCTGTGTCAAATGATCGCGGGAATGACGTCAGGTGTGCATGTACCCCACTGGTAATCTCAAATATAAGTTGAAGTCTCAAGTCGTCTTCCTATCTTCTTTCCCGCTGTTCCAGTAATTATAACATCATGTATCCTGCTCGATATGCCCACAAAATTCTCAGAAGCACTTTGCGCCCCACAATGATGTCTTCCGCAAAAGTGATCAGATTGAACTCGACTAGGTATGTTGCCAAATTCTTGCGTCTGCCTGCGTGGAGAGGTTTGGTTTAAGCGGCATCAAAAATGCAGACTCCACCAGGTGGAACACGCTTTTCGCCTTCGGCTATCTTATCTGAGAGACCAGTGCTGACGAGTTACAACGCTCAGTACGATGCATGATAACGATCCGGAGGTAAGCTCTTGACCGCCGACTGACAATAGCCAACCTGAAGAAATTACTCGCTGCAGCTTTTGGAAAGAGAAAAGCATCGGAATCTTACCCAATCTCAGCACAAGACTTCTACTCCCCACAAAAAGGATGCACCAGGTTGGAATGAATATCTCGCTAGTGCATCGGAAGCAAATGTCAAGGTGAGAAACGATTTTAGAAGCAATGTTCAGCTAATGATCCCTATGTAGGCCGACAGGTTAACCACTGGTTCTCCAGAGGAGCTTCAATCGGCGACTGTCAAACATTTGAAGGCTCGACATTTGGAACCGGAAGGCAGCGAGAACACTACAGCTTATTACACCCACGATACGGTCACGGGTCCTTTATCGGGTGCCAAGGCAAAAGAAGAGGTTCCAGAAGATCAGGACCGTGGAGACGAAAAAATACATAAATCCCTAGCGTCGGAACTGATGCGTAAAATGCAACCTACAGAAAGCGAATTAGATGTAAGTATCTATCTTCTGACTCACCATCGTGATCTTTACATTTTTCTGCGTCAAGGTTAAAGCAGATAGAGGAGAAATTTGATTTATGGGGTGTTCACGCTAACTAATTGTTTTTATATCCGCACCGGGTTTTCTTGAATTTTCACAAAGTTTGAATGAGTGCCGAACCGCTGTTTTCGAGATAGCGTGATAATATGATGCAATTAAAACTTGTATAATTTCTACTACTGCATGTTATATGCTCGTCCACGCAATTCTAGTCTTCTGCTTCTCCAGCCACGATGACATCGTCTGGAAAGGTGTCAACATTTGTTTGAGCTTATTCCAAGAATGCCATACCAATTTTGAGAACAGCTCTCACGAGCTAAAGGGAAAGAATTTTAGAATCGGTCTGTGCAGTTTGAAGAAAATCATACCTGAGTCGCCAACAGATATTGCTGGCGTTTGGAAATTAGAGGGTCGTACACAAACTGTTTCTTCATATCTACGATCACAGAGTTGAGACTAGGGCTATCGCGAAAGCTGATAGTTTTCCCACCGTTCTCGCCTTTATCCAGGCAGTCGATTCCAAGTCGAGAATTCTTGTCATTAATTTGTCTGCTTCGTACCTCTGCTAGGGTTTCAATGGGTGACAAACCACTATTTTCAGCGAGGGCCAAAGGAACCGCTTCGAGGGCCGAAGCAAAGGCTCGCATAGCATACTGTTCAATTGACGGAATCTAGGCCCGCAGATGAATTACTTGAGCTTACACCTAGCTCCAAAAATAAGACGTACTTCATCGGCGGCTTTTCCAACGGCTATCGCTGAGCTAATTTCGGCTGCACCTCCACCGTAGACAACTCGGTTATCAACAATTAGATTTCGGACTACACAGATGGCATCATGTAGCGCTCGCTTAGCTTCATCCACAATCTATGTAAATAGAAGACTCAGGATTGACAATGTGCAGGAACGAGGTCAATACTCACCATCTTGTTACTTCCACGAACAAACACCGTCACTGCCCTACTATTGGCGCATTCCTCGATGACAAGCATCTTATCTCGTGTTGTACCGAAGCTGAGCTCGCGTACAATTCCGGCATGGCCGAGTTTCTCAGCCGTGAGATCTTCGAAGCGGGGAACAATGCGACCTTGAGTGGCGATAGCGATCAACTATCTCGTGATCAGGATTGCAAGATGGCAAAAGGGAGATAAATACCTCAATCTCAGGTCCTCCAACCCATCGTACAGCAGGAAGTTCATTTTGAAGCAAGAGGTGATTCGCCTCATCATCAAAACCCCACTGACAGATGACCAAATTTGCGCCTGTGTCCTTTACTCGATTGATCATATCATTGAATTTTTCTTTTTCGTAGTCACGGAGCCTCTTGAATTCCTCTACACTCGTAATATCAAGTTTGTGCTTGGTTTTGGGACGCGGAGGCTCAAAGGGACACGTAAGAATGGCAAGTTTGGCATCTTTGACGGCTGAAGGCATTTGAGGGTGAGAAAAGTCCTTGTCGATAAGGACGCCTTTGATAAGTTGGGTGTCTGCGAGCGAACCTCCAGCTTTGCCTTCGACTTTGATTAGATCAAAAGAGACGTCTTTTCGCTGTAGATCGGCTACCGTAAGTACGGCATCAACAGCAATTTGAGCAAATTTTTCGTGTTCTTTGGATACGCTGGTGCCCAGAATCAGGCTGGCAACATGAAGATGAAAGGGTGTACGTACATTTTGCTTCCAAGACTCGTCATAGCGGTCTTGAGCAAGTTTTCGGTATTGTCAAGCGAGAACTCAACACGATCGCTGATACGGTCTAATTCTTCGACGGCAACCGCACATGCGCGATCGAAACCATCTGCAATGCGAATGGGGTGGATTCCACGATCAAGAAGTTCTTCACTCTTTTCTAGCAGGGCACCTGCAAGGACTATCCGTCTGATTTGAGCGAAAGTGGTTGTGACTGCCGCCAGGTCAGGAACGTACCAACAACACCAGTCGTTCCATCGCCAATCTCGTCATCTTGACTTTTTGAGAGCTGCACAAGCAGTTTTGCAATTTGGTGTTCGACCTCCATTTGGCTTAGGATGGTAGCACCATCATTGGTTACAGTGATTTCACCGTCTGGTGAGATCAGAATTTTGTCAAGACCTGTGGGATGACTGATTGATGTATGATCTTGGTGAATTTGGGAACGGCATACTGACCTCGAGGACCGAGAGATGTCCGGATGATGTTTGCTACTGTACGTGCAGCAAGGATATGAGACTGGCAGGAGAATAGTGAGAAACTTCAAGACTGGCTGATACAACACAGACCCTGATTGCCTCAACGCCGTGGACTCTAGTTTTCTTGGCCTGTTCCCGGACGATAATGAAGGGCCTTCCATACTGCACAATATCAAGATTAATTTTAAGCTAACACTACAGGCGACGAACCTCGTCCGTGGCGTAGACAGCATTATTTGCATCCATGACAATGATGATAAGCGGTGCGCGTCGTCTTGAGCTCACAAGGTGTGACGTGTGATGGTAACACTAGGGAGCAGCATCAGTAGTACTCTCTATCTTTCTCTCTCGTACGACACTAGCACTCGCAATTATTCCACACAAATGGAACACGAAATTGATGGTTGGATTGAACAGCTCAGCCAATGTAAACAACTTTCTGAGGCAGACGTCAAGAAACTCTGCGACAAGGTCAGATAAGCCTTCTGCTATGTCCACACGTATCATCTGCTACTCTGCGGCTTTATGGCCCACATAATCACTGATTATTTTCCTTCTAGACACGCGAGATTCTTATGGAGGAGTCAAATGTCCAGCCGGTGAGGTGTCCAGTCACCGTTTGTGGTGATATCCATGGCCAATTCGTGAGTTCATCAGCCTCCTCAGTCATAGTCAGGATTGCTTATCCCTACTGCTCTTTTGTAACAGCATGATCTATCTGAGCTCTTCCGCATTGGAGGGAATTCGCCAGACACCAATTATCTCTTCATGGGTGACTATGTTGATCGAGGCTACTACTCTGTTGAAACAGTGACGTTACTTGTCGCTCTCAAGCTGCGCTACAGGGACCGCGTAACAATCTTACGTGGAAACCACGAGTCTAGGCAGATTACTCAAGTTTATGGCTTTTATGATGAATGTCTGCGCAAATACGGCAATGCCAACGTCTGGCGAATCTTCACAGACCTCTTCGATTTCCTTCCCCTTACTGCTCTCATTGATAACCAAGTGCGTATGTCCTTGCTTGCTCGCCTTCCTTTCAATTATCTGTCTGGTGATCGCATCTGGATAAACTTGCCTTTCTAATCGTCCACAGCCCCTTTGAACAGATCGCTCCACACTATCATGTTCTATCTTCTCGTCCTCATTTTGACGCTAGGCGGTTATTTACTTTCCTTCTTTCCTAGATCTTCTGTTTACACGGTGGTCTATCACCATCCATTGACACCCTTGATCACGTGAGATCCATCGACAGAGTGCAGGAAGTGCCACATGAGGGGCCAATGTGTGATCTCCTCTGGTCAGATCCTGACGATCGCTGCGGCTGGGGAATATCACCTCGTGGTGCTGGTTATACCTTTGGACAAGATATTTCCGAGGCGTTCAATCATAATAACGGGCTCACGTTGGTTGCAAGAGCCCATCAGTTGGTAATGGAAGGTGCGTGATTTATCCTGCCATTCATGCTTAGGTGATTCATCACTTGCTTCAGGTTATAGCTGGGGTCAAGATAGGAATGTTGTAACAATATTTAGTGCTCCTAATTATTGCTATCGTTGCGGGAATCAGGCTGCAATCATGGAGATCGATGAAAAATTATCTTACAGCTTGTGGGTAATCTATGTACGTTATAGCCATTTCCCCCTGAGCTTTTTGTTCAGCCTACAATTTGATCCGGCTCCGCGGGCCGGGGAACCCCTTGTTACAAGGCGTGTTCCCGATTACTTCCTTGTGAGTTCTAGCCTATTTTTCGGTTGCTTGTGTTGACTTCTCCCCCAATAGTGATCGATCTCAGCGATCTATCATAGCATACATTGTACTATGATCACCTCAGAAAAACGAGAAGAGACACCACAGCCGTTTACCTTCGCTCTCGACCCATCCGACATTTCCAACTCGATAATGTCTTCTTTCTTTTACCTTACCTCCATCATATTCACACACGCAACCTGTCACGTCGTATACCACTCGCAATGATGTTATGTCGTGTCTTCACTGCTCTTTCTCACTGGTTGTACAACACATCCATCTTCCGATCGGATAGTTTTTTTCTGTTCTTACTTTGCTTCGAGCACGCTCTAGCTCTTTCTCGTCTCTTTCTCAAGTTACTAGCGTGTGTGCCTTGATACCCGCCAATCCTGTGTCTGTTGCTGTGATAACTTACGTACGATAATGCATTAGAACGGACTTACTCTCTAGCAATTTACCTGCATGAAGTGCTCTTCAGCTTGATTCTCAGACGAGCTGCCAGCTATGTGAGCATTGGGTCTATTGGACTTCCAATCCTATAGATCCGAGCTTTCCAGCCCACACACTCTCTCAGGGAGCCTTGTAATTGGATAGAAGAGGAGTATATCTGAATGCTAATGCTCGCTTCAAGTTAATTGGAGGAACCGCGTACTGGAGTCATACAGCGGCGTAAAATTCTGCTGCAATGTCAAGCGAGAAAACAAGACAGAAGGCAGGCTTCGGTTCAAGTAGCAAATATCATTAATACAAAAGTTTTGAAGTGGCAGTGGCTGATAGCATATGCTATACTGGGTTGATCAGAGCGAGGGATTTGTATTTGTCAAAGGACACTATGCGCAGCGAATGGACATACTGCATGATATAAGAGATTAATGCGATGGTGTAGATTCAGCTCGGGCGATATTTCACTGCAGATGAGTTCATCAAGTAATATGTCGCCTCAGAATTTGCAGTCTTGCAGACCCGGCTCACATGGGCCCTGGTTCCAAGAGAACAAAGATTTGACACATAATCCAACAGACAGTAAGGGAATATAGTCCAAAGTGCTGTTCAATCCGCTTGCACTGGGATATTCTGTCCCATGAGTGGATCTGGTGGAAATATAAATATATGGGTACTAAGAAGTGAGGAAAGTCGGTGTCTCTAAGGGGTATTGCTCTAGCAATTTTGTTCAAAATCAAGTCGTGCAGACCTATGTGTATCGAACCTCTTTCTCGCTTGTCTGATCAGGAGGATTTCACTAGGAGCTCACGCTGCTGGGTGTCTCAGCGGAGAATGAGAGAACTGATAACATTGAATATGAAATGACAGCTCATTTCTTGGATGAGTTGAATTTGTCGTGTTGACGCCAAAAGGACGCCGTGTTTCGGTAATTACGAGAGTTATGGAGAACGTGTCCCAACTCTTCTGAAGGGTGATATGTAACATTTCTAGTGAGGTCTGTACCGAGAGCTTTAAGGAGCTTGGCGCGTTCCTGGGTACAATCATTACATACAGATATATCCTAGTGCTCGAATCAATATGAACTGCCGAACGGGTCGTGAGATCACTTACCGGACGTGGAACTAATCATATAGTATAAAGCAAAGCAACGCATCTTTACAATTAATTTATTGGGAAATCTTCCGGCATCCCTCTCATCCTCCTCACTTCTGGAGGCATATTCAAATTCATGCCAGGTGGAGGCATACCTCGAGGCATACCACCCATTCCAGCTATACCACCACCAGGCATTCCTACACTCACATTCATCCCACCCATGTGTGCTGGTGGGCCTCTCATTGGTGATGCCCCAGAATCACCGCTAAAGAATTGGCCTGGAGGCCCAGCATTGAATGGTGTAACAGGAAAGCCTTGCCTCATGTTCATGACAGACGCACCAGACGCACCGGGAAACCCACCAGAAGGGAAGTTCATCTGCGCACCAGGTGGAGGTCCATGAGGATGCCCTCCCCCTTGGACCATTTGAGGGTGCATTCCGGGAGGCATATTATGGAATTCGCCCCGAGGATCACCGCCTCGCATAGGAGTTTGATGGCGCGTACCCGGGTGAAATACACCAGGTGGAAGTTGTTGACCTGGATGTGGCATAGATCCAGGATGACCTGGTGGGAGATGTTGGCCATGTTGTGTGACATGAAGTTCAGCTTGAATATCAGAGCTGTCGTCTTCTAACTCTTTTTTGACAACTTCTAACAGTGGAGCCGGATTGTAATAGAGGTCAGAATTCCTGTCCACATGGAATCTAGTGCGCGGAGGTAAGGGTCTATCATCTGTGAAGGACAGTACGTACTGTTGGGTTCCAATATCCCATTGAGGACCTCGCTCGGCACGAGCAGTCATGAGTAAGGAGTTCCATTCAGAGGCGCTTTCCTATGAAGAGATTCAAGGAGTCAGTAAGCATGCAAAACGAAATTGAAAAGGAGACAGCCACGCACAGCAGCAGGAGCTAGGTCAGGGTTTGTCTGATAGGTTTCCACAACGATGGCGCGCTGCTTGGCAATTTTTTTCACCTCTGCGTTCAGTTTATTACCTATGCGCTGGGCATTGTGCCTCGGCACATGTATTCTAATGACCTTGACTGGTTTCGTGACCGGAGCCATTTCAGATCGACTTCAAGTCAAATGTGACTTGTGAACCTGTCGTTCACGTGATGCCTAATATCCGGCCTCTTCATACTTTTCGAGTTTCAAGATCCTTCAAGATTAGGTTCAGAGAGGATCTGCAAACGGGCCTTTCTTGAACTTCGAATATCACACAACACATATTCCACACCAATTACTTCATCTCTGCATGGCTGACCTTAGATTACGTATAGGGCCCAGGGTCTCTCAAGAAGCAAAGTCCATATATAACCATAAGGTTTGGACTCGGCCAGGATATCAGCCACCCCTCCAGAAGAAACAACGTTACTACAGTAATCGGGGTATAGACAATTGTTCTTCTGCCACCACAGAAGGCGAGCTTGCACGGATGAATTTGGATGTATCGTCAAGGCAAGGAACTGTGGATTATTCGGAGCGAGACGGAGATATTCTGGAGGAATCCATCACGGACACAGTCTCACCAAACAAGCATCACCTTGATAATACTACCGGGATGATTAAGGATAGCTTGATCACCGATGAAAATCTGGATATCAGTGCCTTTCGCGGCCCATTGACAGGCGAGAGAACATTTGTGTGTAGTCAATGTTCAATCACGTAGCTGGCTTCTAATCTTCATTCTAAGTCACCGGCTGGTAGTCATGTTCCACAGGACTTCCGTGCTGACTCTTATCGGAAGCTTACTCCCAGCGATCGTCGCTCCGACGGTTCAGTTGCCACCTCTTCCAGCGTCTCAAACTCCTTGTTAAGTAGAGTTGAAAGTCCTGAGTGGTCTCGATTACCACTGAAGGATAGGATTGCACCGCTCATACAAAAGAACGTCAAGCTTCGGCTTAGCGGAAATAAGTTTATACCCAATTCAAACTCTGACGAACAGATCTCGGATGATGAGAGCTTGGATGCAATTCTTACCCCTGAACTCTGCAATTCTATTTTTGACTCTTTGAATACAGCACGTTCCCAATTAGCTGAGAAAAGATCAGCCAAATCATCTCAGCAAGACTTCTATTCAATGATCAGCGAACAAGACAAGAATAAAAGTATAGAATCACCGATAGGCTCCCCTACAACTCTTCTTGGGTCCACACCTAACGCGCAAATACAATCATCCCTTCCAATGCGGACACTCGAACAAGACATAGAGGTCTCTTCAGATCATCAGCAATCCAGTCGGGCCGGTAGCCTTACTGCCGGTCTTTCGAGTCAACATATTGTTGACGCTGGTTTAGATGCACCTCTGGTGGACACTCAGAGGAAAACAATGCTTATACCACTCAACTCTGCGATCTTTGATCGAGCGTCCAATCTCCCCACACCTCCAAACACCGCTTTTCCACTCGGTACCTCATTTTCTATGGAACATAATCAAAATATTAACTCGCGATCATCACCCAATGATGCGCGGCCTCCTAGGTCAACCGGAACCATACGACACTCTAGTTCGCCATTGGCTCGACTCCGAAGATCTGCGTCGTCGTCGCGGTCCCAAAGTTCGCGATCCCCTCGACAATTGGATTCTAGTTATTCGAACAATCGTCGTCAAATCTCGCCGTCTTGCTCACACGAGCTGGGAATGTATCGAGAAAAGTCTCTTGCTGAGCCATCAGAAGGGTCTTTAACCCTTCAAGAACACTCAAACAAGAATGAACATCAGCAGAGCAATACTTCTACAGGTGAAAACATCGTAGATGGCCGAGCTAGTTTACCTCGTGAATTCTCAAGCCAATCAATGCGTCTGATGCCATCAGGGCAGATGGCATCCCTCGCTGATCATGGCGTTAGGCCACGAGAGACTTCACCGCAAGACGTGAATATGGATATTTTGTCGAAGTTGACTTCGGGAGTTGCTCAGTCGTCAGCAGACATTCATGTTACCTTCGAGGAAGAGGACGACATGGATATATGTTCTGACGCTGAGATTCATATCAGTGCTTATGTTAAGGAGGGAAAAGATCATCGTTGGAAATCTTTCGGTGACATTCCAGGCATTTGGCTCTTCAAGCAGGGCTCCAGTGAACCTGATGTGCTCGAAGAAACATTTGAAATCACAAAGGAAATTCTACAAATGTGGCAATCAAAGTCACTCGAAGATCATATGGGAGACTCTGTGCCTCCTTCAGCAAACTTTACGGAAGCTCTGTTTGAGCGCAAGTCAAGCTTGCCACCAAAGTTGTCATGGAACTTATTATGTGTTGCAACGGACTCAGTAGATTTTCTCCAAGAAACTTTGGGCAGAACTGCAACTGCCAAGGAACTGTTAGAGACTCTCTCCAGTATGCAAGGCCAATGGCCTACAAATGGACAGTTAATTATCGAAATAAACCCGGATCATGACATAGGAGGAGTTATTTATGGTCAAGACATGAAAGACATGGTGAATCAAATTACTTATTGGTTTTTCCCGGGCTGATAATACTTTTGACCAGGATGCATGTATAAAAGTGACAGGTCACATACACAATACTGCTCCAAACATTATCCGCTTTATTCAGCTGGGAAATGTGTCTCAATATGTCTTCATACTCTTTGCAAAGCCTATATTGGAGTTTGCAAAAGCATGTGATATCTTGCCTCTGGAAAATTTGCAGATGATGCTCCAGAAATCTAGATTAGACAGGGGATCAACACTGATAACTGGGTCTGTCATTGTTGAAAAGCTATAATCAATGCTAGCTGGTTTTTAGCTAGTGCTTTTTCTTCACTCTTGGCATAAGGTCAACATTACACATTAGCAAGT
>Ga0153936_100449_pt1 | contig 11685 bp, 8 predicted proteins | sample TSNJ020MetaG_FD_102272 | JGI IMG/M metagenome (GOLD analysis project Ga0153936, IMG submission 102272) | Attine ant fungus gardens microbial communities from New Jersey, USA - TSNJ020 MetaG | ecosystem: Host-associated > Fungi > Mycelium > Unclassified | place: USA: New Jersey, Wharton State... | reverse complement strand
GTTCCATACAAGCATTGTGTGATGAGATTCAGTGTCAGGAAGGAGTAAGGACATAGTGAGACTCCAATAAGTGAGAGGCAACTTGTCATATACCAGAAAATTCGGTATAAATTAATATTTTTTTATTCATTTTCTTTATTATTATTATTTATCTCCTATAGGAGTATCATGTTTCAGACTAGGAGTATTATGTTTCAGACTGGCTCCCTCCTTCTCCAGTTGGTGTATATACAGGGTAGATACATGGTAACAACCTAGTTCATAGATTAAAGTCCTAAAGTCTTAAACCACCTTCTCCCATATTCCTGTAGTACTCTCTGCTATATAACTCCTTACTCCTGAAATTATCTCTCCCTTGGATGACATTCTACTACTCCAAAATAAGTAACCATACACATAACAGGAGATTGAGGCATAGTGCATGAGCTGAGGCCAAGGTCATTCTACTCCTGTGTTATCATTGCATTCCCTCTAGACCAGCTGTAAAACCACAGGACCAGAGAGCAACATATATTAATTCATCTCATAGTGTATTCTACCTCTGACTCCACTCATTGCATCATTTTCCAGAACCCGGAGTGTATACTCATAGTATATTCATAGTAATTCACAGTATATTATAGTCTTCCCATGCTGCTATCCCTGTAATGACTTAGCCTGAGATGACTTAATCACTCTCCAAGTCTAAGTTAACAAGAAGAACTCAATAGAGTTTCTATTTGATTCTATACACTACTTATACAACTACTACTATATGGTCTGTGCACTACTTTCCCACACTTATCATGTAACATAAGTCCAAATAAGAAAAGAAAAGAAAAGAAAAATAAAGTAAAATAAAATAATAACTTAGCTATTTTTGCCAAGTCATGACACTACCCCCCTCTCAAGATTTCTTATTCTAAGAATTTTTATAACTCATAGTAGGGATCATAGATATTCCCCATTTCATTATCCTCTTCATTCTACTTTTTAAGTCCAGATTCTTCTTGACCAATTTCTTTTTCTTCTTCCTTGATTATTTCCATTATTTTTTGTCCTCTAATTGGTTTTTCCTTCCAGTGTCTCTAATTCCTTTCTAACCTCACCCAGTACTCTTTATCATACCTTTTATCTGTCCATCTATATAACTTTCTTACTATAAATCTTCCTAGTAATTTTCCTCTTCTAAATATTTCTTTTTTTTTTTTATCTCTAGATATTCTTTATGTCTTGTTGATACTCTTTTTCAAACTCTTCAACTACTTCTTTTGCATTTCCTAGATTCTCTATCCCTTCCCAAGTATCTGACTCTGCTGTAAATCCTTTCTACTATACTAAATATTTGTCTTTTTCTCTAATCTACTACTTATTTAGTATTCTCTCAACCTCCTATTCTTCTTCTTCTTCAATTATAATTGGAGCTGGTTACTTCTTCTTTTGCCCTTCCATCTGCTTTATGTATCTATGTATTCTGCTAATGTTTACTACTAGATGTATCCTTACTGTACTAAGTAACTCCAATTCAACTGTATTTGTCAATACAATCTTCTTTATTTTATAGAGGTCTACAAACCTTTTTGTCAACTTCTCTGTTCTTCTTCTAACTATTTAGTATTTCAAGTTCTTAGTGCTGAGCATTACTAAGTCCCTTACTTTATATTTATTGACTTCTCCTTTTTTTCTATCTATATACTTCTTTATTTCCTCCTGTACCTTTCCCAGTACTGCTTTTGCTTCTTCTTGTACCTCTTTTATTTTAATCATAAACTTCTCTGCTCTCTTATATTTTCCTTTTCTCCTTACTTCAAATCCCATTCTAGGATCTTGTTTATAGTTTACCTTAAAGGGCAATATCTTAGTACTTAAATATGCTTTATTGTTATAGGCAAACTCAGCCATCCCCAACCAATCTGGCCACTGCTCTTGCCTGTAGTCTATGAACATCCTCAAATACTGTTCAAGTTCTTGGTTGATTCTTTCCATTTGTCCATCTGTCTGAGGATGGAATACTATTGATATCTTGTTCTCAATCCCCAATATTTTATTCAACTCCTTTATCAATCCTGCTATAAATTAGGGTCCTTTATCTGAAATAATACTTTTAGATAACCTATGTAGTTTCTATATGTTGTTTCTAAACAGCCTAGTTAGCTCTTCTGCTAATATTTTCTCCATAGTAAGAATAAAATGAGCCATCTTTGTTAACTTATCCACTACTACTAAGATTAAGTCATATCCTTGTGCCAATGGTAGCTTTGTAATAAAGTCTGCTAATATATAACTCCAGGGCTTTTCTGGTATCAAGTTGGGTATTAATTTGTCTGCTGGTTGTTCTGTGTGGTTTTTATTTCTTTGGCAGGAATTATACCTTTCTATATATTGCTTCATCTCCTTTGTTACTTTTAGCTACTAAAAGTTTCTTGTGACTAATTTTACTATTTTCTATTGTTCCCTATATCTTCCTACTGATGTATTGTGATGCAACCTAATAATCTCTGCTCTTAATTTCTTGTTCTTAGGTATATACACCTTTCCCTCCTTGTATATTATGCTGTCAATTTCTCTCTATTCTTTATCTCTTAGTATCTTTACTTCTGTTTACTTTATCTCTTCCACTACATTAACTACTTTGTTATCTCTTACTCTTGACTACTTTACTTTCTCTAGTGAATCCACACTCTCTATGATCACCTCCACTTCTTTTGTTCTCTTTACCTCTAATTATTCTAGCTTAACTAGCATTTCATCCTCATTATCTCTTTTTACTCCAACCTCCCAATCTAGCCTTCTGCTCAAGCTATCTGCTTTCTCTATCTTACTCTCTGGAATATGTTTGAGCATAAAGTCAAATCTAAATAAATATAGAGCCTATCTTGCTTGCCTTTTATTTAACTTCTGCACCTTTATGAAATACTTAAGATTTTTATGGTCTGTCCAAATCTCAAATTTTGTAGTCATTCCTTTCAGAAAGTACCTCTATGCTTTCAAGTATCTAACTACTGCTAACATTTTCTTGTCATGTATCTTATAGTTTCTTTCTGTATTACTTAGAGATTTTGAAATGAAAACAACTGGTCTCTATATCCTATTAGAGCACTTTACTAATAATACTTCTCCAGTAGCATAATTTGAAGTGTCTACTTCTATTCTGAACTCCTTGTCTAAGTCTAGAGCTGCTAGTACTGGTCTGGTTATAAAGATCCTTTTAAGTTCATCAAATACCTGCTGTTGCTCTCTTTCCCATTGTTACTTTATATCCTTTCTAGTCAGTATATTCATTAGTCTTGCTACCTGAGAAAAATCTTTGATAAACCTTCTATAGTAGTTTGCAAGGTCCAAAAATTTTCTGACATCTTTTATGTTCTTTGGCTCTGGCTAACTTAGTACTCTATTCACTTTTTCCTTTTCTATTTCTATTCCATTGGGTCCTATAACAACCCCCAGGAATCCAATCTTCATCACTTTCCATATATACTTCTCTGGTTTGACATATTAGTTATTTTCTTCTAGCCTTTTCAACACCTCTTCTATTATCTCATTGTATTCTTCCTCTGTTTTTGTTCTTACCAATATATTATCCACAAAGGCTGCTACCTTTTCTTCATTGATCATATCTCTTAGGATTTTGTTCATTATTGCCTAGAATATAGCTGGTGAATTTGTCATCCCAAAAAATATAACCATTGGTTTAAAGGATCCTACATATATTGTAAATTCTCTCTTTTACTTATCTTTTTTTTTTATCCTCACATTGTTAAACCTCTACCCCAAGTCCATTTTTGTGAATACTCTTTTACTCCCATATTATCTATTAAATCCATAATCAATAGCAGCAGGTAGTTGTTTTTCACTGTTTGATCATTTAGACTATGGTAGTCCATTATTATTCTTTTACTCCTATTTTTCTTGTTTACAAAGAATACTGGCAACATCTGAGGGGATTTTAATAGTCTAATATACTTCTTTCTTAGTTGGTCATTTATGAAGTTCTGAACTTCTTCCCTTTCATCTTTGGATAAAGAATAAATTCTTTCCTTTTGTGGTTTAAATGTCTCCTTGAGATCTATAGTATAATCCTAAATTTTCCTTATTGGTATTCTTTCTGATTCTACCTTTCCAGACACTTTTCTCTATTTTAGAAAATTTTCTTGGGACCATCTCTTTGATCTTTCTATAGTCTGTATTACAAACTTTATTCAGACCATAACTCTGGAAATACTTGACTGATTTCAACAATCTAAATAGCCACCAAAAGCCCTTAAGAAGACCTTTCAAATGGTACCTATCATAAATGGCCACTTACTGATTTGTGATTACTTGATTTGATAATCAAAGTGTTCAAAAAAACAAAGTTAGACAAGCAGCAAAAGATGTTGTTAAGTCTGAGGTTTATCCTTAGACATACAGTTCTTAAATACATAATTGTAGTGGTCTATGTACCAGAACAGCCTACCACATGATCACTACCTATTGTTCTACATATAGAAGTACTATTGTTCTTGAAATAGAGATAACCTAACCATCTTAGGGCAGTCCTTTGTTCTATTCAAGGACAGATGATAATCTATGAGTAAAGATCAATATTATGTGCAAATATTGAGGACCTTGTATTTCTATGGGATCTTATCACCTCAGGATCTATTTATAGCCAAAAGAAGTGCATTGAAGAGAGATTCACAATGGTTATTGAAGCAAACAATTATGTTAAGCAGTTCCTGAGATATCAGTGACTTAGTATCTAGTGACTTGGTGATCACTGACTGATCTGCTGATAACTCGGTGAATACTGATTGCTTTGAGATGTTTCTGGTACCATTTGAAAGGTCTTTTTAAGGGCTTTTGGTGGTCATTTAGATCATTGAAATCAGTCAAGTATTCCTGGAGTTATGGTCCAAATGAAGTTTGTGACAGTAGAGACTAGAAATCTAGAGACTGCTTGTTCATAATACAAATACTCCTAGAACCTACAGTTACTGACCTCTAAGCTACTACCACTAACTCTCAGCACCTGGCTGAAGGAGCCTAGCATAGCATAAAAACCCAACATCTTGCTACCCAATTACTAGAGTATGCCCAGAGGTTTGAATTTGTTTTTGCCAAGAATAGCTTTAATGTTCTCCTAGAACATCACTATTGGGACTATGCTATTGAGCTAATAACAGAATCTGAGCCCAAACTGTCAAAAGTATACCCTTTGTCCCCAGTAGAGCAAACTGAGTTAGATATATTTCTGGAGAAGAACTTATATACTAGTCATATCTATTTCTCTAAGTCACCTATGGCTGTACTAGTTTTCTTCATTAAAGAGAAGAAACCAATACCTACTCTCTCTTATCTCCTAGCTTATCTCCCAGCTCTACAGAGCCAAGTATTTCACTAAACTAAATATCCACTAGGGATTCAACAATGTGTGCATCAAACCCAGAGATGAGTAGAAGACTGCTTTTTGGATAAACCACAGACTCTTTAAGCCTCTAGTAATGTTCTTTGGGATGACTAACAGTCCAGTTACCTTTTAGACCATGATAAACAACATCTTCCAAGATTTAATTGCAAAAGGAATCATGATTGTGTACTTGGACTGTAAAAACTTAGACTGTGATATCTTAGGAACTACTTCTAGTCTGAGTTGACAAGGAGAACTCAATAGAGTTTCTATTGGATCACTGTATACTACTTATATACATTCTGTATTTACTTCTATTTATAAAGTCCTACACATCTCTTTTGAGTCATTCCCTCTTGTATGTCCACTGATCATTTAATCAAATAAAAAAGAAATATAAATAATAACTTAGCTGTTTTGACTGTATCATGACACTATTCCCCTCTCAAGATTCCTTGTCCTAAGGATTTTTATAGGTCATAGTAGAGGTTATGTATGTCCCCTATATTATTATTATCTTCTTCTGTCTACTCCTTAATATTATAAGATAGTTCCAAGAAAAAAAACTATTTTCTGTATATTTCTTAACCTAATAGATAACATCCAGGAGTATAACACAAGAGGGATATAAATAGCATAAGAAAGCTTATATAAGATATATATAGTTATTAATAAGGGTCATGTGATTGTAGAAGATAAGCACACAGACCAACAAATATTTGTATAAATAGTTATACAATTTAATAGAGATCTTTCTAAACAACTATCTTGGTTGAGCCTAAGTCTTCACAGCCTCGTACTAATATAAGAACTTGATACCTATCATTGACCTTACATCTCACAGCCTTAACATCTCTATTTCTACTTACTCTCTCATTGTTCTTGCTAATAAGCACAGCACTTGAAAGCTTTTTGAAAAGTAAGTCCTAGTTATAAAGAGAACTTCACTATCAGTTAAGAATAGTGGGTAAATGGCTAGAACAAAACTTGTGTCCCTGCCTAAGACCTGACCTCTATATTAAGTAGGCTCATATTTAGTCTTTTGTTATCAGCTCTGTGTTACTGGTCTATTGTGTTGTATAGAGGATAGGAGATTAGAACTTTAGGAGAGAAGTACAAAGCAATTAGAGGGAACAGCAGCTAGGAAGAGACCCCAATGCAATAGATATTGATGGAGAGAGAGAAGAGAACAGAATATGCTATATCTGTGGAAAGTGGGACCATATGGCCAAAAACTGTTAGTAAAGAAAAGAAAGAGTAGTAGAAACACCATAAGAGTCAACAAAAGACAATGGAGAACAATGAGCTTCTAGCTGGTTTTTTCAAATATGTACAGTATATTGCATCCAGAAAAGCTAGGAAATAAAATTTCATGTCAAAGTAACACTAAAGGAGTAAAAGATATATGGCATATACTCTGGCTACTAAGAGAAGTGTAGATAACAGTGGGGTTGGAAAAGCTAGAGAATTATGAAGGGGTAGCAGTAAAAGCACTACTGGATAGTGGAGCAATAGATCTATTTATAGACACAAAGTTTGCAAAAGAAAAGGGATTTAAGCTAGAAAGACTAAAAAAATCCTCTGCTAATATGAAATGTAAATGGAACTGTAAATGTGGGAGGGGTAATTACTCATCAGATAGAGTACAATATGTTCTTTAAGAGGCATGTTGAGAGGGTATGAATGGATATGTGTAATTAAGAAAAGACAAAGGTAATATTGGAGATGCTATGGCTAGCTGTTCATAACCTAGAGATCGACTAGGAGAAAGGAGAGGTAAAAATAACGTGGTGTCTACCAATATGTAGAAGTAAGAAGCAAAAAACACAGGAGAAAAGACAGGTAAGAAAAACAGAAGAAGGAAAAACAATAGAGAAATTAGTACTGAGAAGGTTCTGGAAGTAGAAAAAGGTATTTGAAAAGGAAGAGTCAGAAAGAATGCTTACTAGAAAGCCATGGGACTATTGTTACCGATAGACAGTGAATGTCCTTAGTGATCATCCTAGGTGGATGTTTAAGAAGAACTCAATAGAGTTCTTCATTAGATTGGACTACTACTTATACTACTTTACAGTGGCTGTGCTACTATTAGCTCATGATCACATGTCCTTCCAGAATGTTCTATGATCACCTGACCTTATTATGTGATCTGATTACCTAAGTTTCTATACTATTTATATCTTAACTCCATTGTATAATTTGAGGTTTTAGATCAAGTGTTCAACTACACAGGAAACTATTTCCATTTTGGGACTCTCATAACAACCATATGATAGAATTAAAGGAGGGATTTGTGCCAAGAAAGGAGAAAGTGTATTCACTGTCATGAGAAAAAAGAAAGGAGGTATAGACATTTATGGAGAATCAACTGTAAAAGGGATATATTTAACTGTCAAAATCACTATAGACCTCACTAGTTCATTTTGTAGCAAAGAAGAATGAAAAGAGAAGAATGGTATAAGACTATTGTCATATAAATCAGTGGACAGTAAAGAATAGATATCTCTTACCCCTAATTGCAGATATCCTGGATAAAGTAAAAAAGAAAAAGGTATTTACAAAACTTGACTTTAGATGGGGATATAATAATGTGAGGATCAAGGAAGGAAATGAATGGAAGATAGTGTTCACAATGTATATTGGAGCATATAAACTAATAGTTATATATTTTGGACTGACAAATTCCCCAGCCACCTTTCAAACTATGATAAATGATCTATTCTGAGATATAATCAATCAAGAAAATACAATGATATTCATTGATAATATAATAGTGGCTACAGATACCAAAGAAGGGCAACCTATTTGTCAAACCAGAAAAGTATTGGTAGAAAGTAAAAGAAAATTTCTAGGCATGGTGATTAGTCCCCAGGAAGTTGAAATACAAAAAGAAAAGGTAGATAAAGTACTAAGTTGGCCAGCACCAAAAAATATAAAAGAAGTGCAAAAGTTTCTGGGACTCGTCAACTACTATAGGCAGTTTATCAAAGACTTTGCTAGGATTATAGCTCTATTGCACCAATTGGTTAGAAAGGAAGAAAAGTGGAAATGGGAAAAAAAACAAGTAGAAGCATTCAAAAGGTTGAAGAAGGTATTTACAACTGAGCTAGTCCTGGCTATTCTGGACTTAGATAAGGAAATGAGAGTAAAGACCAACACTTCAGATTATACAATAGAAAAAGTACTGTTAGTCAAATATGAAAACGAAAAATGAAGACTAGTTGCCTTTATTTCCAAATCATTGAATATGATAGAGCACAACTATGAAATTCATGACAAGAAAATGTTAGCAGTAATTTGATGCTTAGAGGTATGGAAACATTACTTGGAGGGAGCAAAAATAAAGTTTGAAATCTAGATGGACCATAAAAACCTCCAGTACTTTATGACTAGCCAAAAGCTAAATCAGAGACAAGCTAGATAGACATTGTACCTATCACAATTTGACTTTACTCTAAAGCATGTTCCAGGCAAAAGTATAGGAAAGGCAAATGGATTAAGTTAGAGACCAGATTGGCAGAAAGGAGTAGAGAACAATAATGAAAACCAAACATTGATAAAGCTAGGGTAAATAAAACAAACAGAGACATTGGTAAAAGAAAATAATCTAAGGGAAAAGATCAAGAAAGTGCAAGAGAAAGATAAAAAAATAGTAAAAGTGGTAGAGGAACTAAAGAAGGCAGGAATGAAAATGCTAAGAGATAAGGAATGAACAGTAAAAGAGGGGTTAATCATAAAGAAAAGATAAGTATATGTTCTAGAAGAAGAGCTAAGAGAAGAGGTGATATGTTTGCATTATGATATGCCAGTGGGAAGACATAAGAGAAAATGGAAGACAATAGAGTTGATGACAAGAAACTATTGGTGGCTAGGAGTAACAAAAGAAGTAGGAAGATATGTAGAGAGATATAATGTTTGTCAACAATACAAAAACAGAAGTAAAGCACCAGCAGAAAAACTGATACCTAATGTAATTCTGGAGAAACCATGGAGTTATATTTCTGCAGACTTCATTACCAAGCTACCTTTAGCACAAGGCTACAATATGATCTTAGTAGGTTGTGATCAGTTCAGTAAAATAGCTTATTTTATAGCAACTATAGAAAAAACATTGGCAAAGGGACTTGCTAGACTATTTAGAGATCATGTCTAAAAGTTGCATAGACTTCTAGAAAACATCATATTAGACAAAGGAGTATAGTTTGTAGCAGGGATGATGAAAGAACTGAATAAGTTATTGGAAATCCAGATGAAGCTGTTAACAGTCTATCATCCTCAAACAGATGGATAGATGAAGAGGGTGAATTAGGAACTAGAACAGTACCTGAGAGTCTTTATTAATCATAGACAAAAGTAGTGGCTAGAATGACTGGGGACTACTAAATTCACATATAACAACAAGATTCATTCAGCAATAAAAATCTCTCCATTTAAAGCAAACTACAGTCAGTGTTAATGCTGAGTTGTGAAGACTTAAGGTTTACCTAAGATAGATGTTCAGGAAGAACTCAATAAAGTCCTTTATTAGATTATGCTGCTACTTATACAAAGGTCTGTTGGTCTGTATATCTATCTCCCACAATCACATGATCCTGACTAATAACTGTACATATCTTACATAAGTCTTCCCATGCTATTTATATCCCTCTGGCATTGTAGTCCTAGATATTATTTACTAAGTTGAAGAACACATAGAAAATAGTTTCTTTTCTAGGAACCATCTTATAATAGTCAGAACCCAAGAATAGGATTTGAAAAGAGAAGAAAGGGAAAGTTTGTAGAAAAAATAAAGAAAATCCAGGAAGAGATAAAGAGATATACAGATAGAAAGTGAGAGAAAGTAAAGAAATACAAAATCAGAGACTTAGTACTATTAAGTACAAAGGATCTTAAATGGCAGATAGTGGGAAGGAGATTAGAGAAGTTAACAGAATGGTTTGTGGAACCTTACAGGATCAAGAGAATTATCTTGACCAATGCTATAGAATTAGAACTACCTAGTTCTGTTAAGATATATCCTGTAGTTAACATAAGTTGAGTACAGTTGTACAGGCCTCAGGTAGAAGAACAGAGAAAAACCCTACCAAAACTGGTTGTTATTAAAGGAGAAGAGAAATTTGAGATAGAAAAAATACAATACTAAATAAAAGAATAGTCAAGAGAAAGAAAAAGTTTCTGGTATGATAGAAGAGGTATATAATGGAAGAAAATACTTGGAAAAGTAGAGAAAACTTAAAAAATGCAAGGAAGTTAGTTGAAGAGTTTGAAAGGGAGTATAGAGAAGAGGCTAAAGAAATACAGTGACAGAAAAAAAAAAAGGATGAAAAGGTATTCTCAAGAGAACTACCAGAGAGGTTTATAGCTAAAATACTGTGGAGATGGTCAAACAAGAAATACAAGAGACAAAGGAAGAAAAGATGGAAAGAGAACTAGAGACAATAGAAAAATTCCCTAGGACAAGGAAACTTGAAGGAAAACTATATTATGAGATAGTTTCAAGAAAGAAAACTATTTCCTGCATATTTCTCAATCTAGTAAATAACATCCAGAAGTATGATAAAAGAGGGATATAAATAGCATAGGAAAGCTTATATAAGATATATGTAGTTATTAGTAAGAATCATATGATTGCAGAAGATAAGCACACAGACCAATAAATATTTGTATAAGTAGTTGTACAATCTAATAGAGAACTCTATCAAGTTCTTCCTGAATAACCACTTTGGTTGAGTCTAAGTCTTCATAACCTCACACTAACACTTGAGCCCCAAACCTTCTTGCCCAATTTCTTCTTTCTTCTCTTTTATTGTTTCTATTGTTCTTTATTCTCTTGCTTTTTCTCCTTTCCATTATTGTTATGAGAGCCCCAAACAGGAAAAGGTTTCCCACACATTTGAACACTTAATCCAAAACCTCAAAGCATACAGTGGAGTAAGGATATAAATAGTATAGGGACTTAGCAAGTCAAATCATGTGACAAGGTCAGGTGATTATAGAACATTCTGGAAAGAACATGTGATTGCAGGACTCTAGGGTACAGCCACTGTAATAGTAGTATAAGTAGAGCTACAATCCAATGAAGAACTCCATTAAGTTCTTCTTGAACATCCCTCTAGGGTGATCACTAAGGACATTCACTGTCTATCGATAACATAAGAACTCAATACCCAATGGTGATCTTGCATCTCATGGCCTCACCACTGCTTACTCTCTTACCTTTTTCACTAGGGGGCACAGCGCTCACAAGCATTTTGGATAGCAGGCCCTAGCTGTAAAGAGGACTTCTCAGTCAGTTAGGGACTGAGGGAGGAGACTTG
>Ga0153936_100446_pt1 | contig 11708 bp, 10 predicted proteins | sample TSNJ020MetaG_FD_102272 | JGI IMG/M metagenome (GOLD analysis project Ga0153936, IMG submission 102272) | Attine ant fungus gardens microbial communities from New Jersey, USA - TSNJ020 MetaG | ecosystem: Host-associated > Fungi > Mycelium > Unclassified | place: USA: New Jersey, Wharton State... | reverse complement strand
GCTATTAATAAATAGCGCCACATTGGTTTGCGGCCCGGTGGCCACCAGGGTAATAGGCTCATGACTTTCACGCACAACCCGGGCCATTAATTCGACGGCGGTACATGCCTGTGGCGCAAAGTCAGGCTCGGGCAGGACCGGCCCATCCAGGCCGGTTTCGCCATGGACATTGTCAGCAATAATCAAATCGCGCATCAACGGCTTACTGGCTCCCGCTGCCACAGGAATATCCTGGCGACCGAGCAGGGTGAGCATGCGCAGAATATTATGCAGGGTTTTGTCCGGGGTTTGATTTCCGGCGGAAGAGGTCAGGGCTTTGACATTAAGCTGGGCAGAGGAAAGGGCGAGGATAATCGCGATAGCATCATCGTGACCGGGGTCACAATCAAAAATAATTGGACGAACCATGTTTTCACCTTATTGATCTAAGATGTCACCAGGTTAGCCTGAGTGAATGCAATTGACGAATATTGTTGAAAAAAGTGTGAAGAGACGCGCAGTTATAGGCTGCGCGTCATGAGATTAGTGCAGGATTTTGGCCAGGAAGTCTTTAGCACGATCGGACTGAGGATTATCAAAGAAGTCATCTTTATTCATGTCTTCGATAATTTTACCTTCATCCATAAAAATAACGCGATTCGCAACTTTACGGGCAAAGCCCATTTCATGGGTCACGACCATCATCGTCATTCCTTCGTTAGCCAGCTCGACCATAACGTCCAGCACTTCATTGATCATTTCCGGGTCAAGGGCCGATGTGGGTTCATCAAACAGCATGGCAATCGGGTCCATACACAGCGCACGGGCAATGGCGACACGCTGTTGCTGGCCACCGGAAAGCTGCGCCGGATATTTATTCGCATGGGCCGATAATCCAACGCGCTCCAGCAGCTTCAGGCCTTTCGCCCGGGAGCTCTCTTTGTCACGGTTTAGCACTTTGATTTGTGCCAGCGTCAGGTTTTCAATAATAGACAAATGCGGGAACAGCTCGAAGTGCTGGAACACCATACCAACATGGGAGCGTAACTGGGCGAGGTTAGTCTTTTTATCGTTAACTTTGGTGCCATTAACCAGAATTTCACCCTGCTGCACCGGCTCCAGGCCATTGACCGTTTTGATCAGGGTCGACTTGCCTGAACCCGAAGGCCCGCAGACTACCACCACATCACCTTTTTTCACCTCAGTTGAACAGTCGGTGAGCACCTGAAAGTGACCATACCACTTCGAAACATTTTTCAAGGAGATCATTACACAGTCCTTTTCTTCAAATAACTGACCAACAACGAGGCGCTGAGGCTAATAACAAAATAAACCAGGCCGGCAAACAAAATCATCTCAACCTGAGTACCGTCACGCTCACCAATAGTCGATGCGGTACGGAAGAAGTCTGCCAGGCTGATAACATAGACCAGAGAGGTATCCTGAAACAGGACAATACCCTGAGTCAGCAGCAATGGCACCATTGCCCGGAATGCCTGGGGTAAAATAACCAGTCTCATGGTTTGGGCTTTAGTCATACCGAGCGCGAGGGCGGCATTGGACTGCCCGCGGGAAACGCTCTGAATACCTGCCCGAATAATCTCTGAATAATAGGCGGCTTCAAACATGGAAAAGGCCACCATTGCAGAAATTAATCGTATATCAGTTTTAGGCGATAGCCCAAGCACCGATTGCAGGAAACCGGGCACCACCAGGTAAAACCACAGCAGTACCATCACCAACGGCACCGAGCGGAATACGTTGACATAAGCGGTAGCAAACCAGGCAACGGGTTTAAAGGAGGAAAGCCGCATTACCGCCAGCAGCGTACCCCAAACAATACCAATAATGACGGCGATTACCGTAATTTTTAAGGTAATAACCATACCCTGCATCAGATAAGGCAGCGCAGGGATAATTGAACTCCAATCGTACTCAGACATTATTTGCCCCCCATATTGCCAGGCAGGCGCGTTTTACGCTCGACAATGTGCATCACACCCATAATCACGACGTTAATAAACACATAAGCAAGCGTGATGGCGGTGAATGATTCATAGGCATGTGCCGAGTAGTCCAGTAATTTACCGGCCTGAGCGGCGAGATCCAGCAAGCCAATGGTTGATGCAATGGCGGAGTTTTTCACCAGGTTCATCATTTCCGAGGTCATCGGCGGGACTATCACCCGATAAGCATTGGGCAGCAGTACGTAACGATAGGCCTGAGTTTGAGTCAGTCCCATGGCCAGGGCGGCATTCTTTTGTCCGCGAGGCAGAGACTGAATCGCTGCCCGTACTTGTTCACAAACGCGCGCCGCGGTGAACAGACCCAGACAAATCATGGAGGAGAGGAAAAATTGGATGTTGGGGTCTAATTCCGACTTAAACCACATGCCAATACTTTCTGGCAATAGCTCCGGGATAACCAGATACCAGGTAAAAAATTGCACGATGAGCGGCACATTACGGAATAATTCGACATAAACCGTACCGATGCCGGACAGTAGCCGATTAGGCACGGTGCGTAAAATACCAAATAGGGAGCCTACGAAAAAAGCGATAATCCAGGCACTGGCAGATAATGCCACTGTCACCTGAAAACCACTCCAAATCCAGCCCAGGTAGGTTGTGTTTCCGAATGGGGCGGGCTGTAGAAAAATTCCCCAATTCCAGTCTATAGACATATCATACTCCGATAAAAAAAAGAGGGTAGCCATTGCTACCCTCAAAGATTGATGAGAAGCCTGTATCCCGCCCAGATCTCTGCCTGCATGCTGAGGATAATTTTCACCCCGGAAGGGGAACGACCTTCCAGTGCTAAGTCTGTCAGGGCTTCAGTTCGTCAATCGAGAGGGCGAGTCATTTCACCCCTGTATTTCTAATTCAGTGCCTTATCGTTCGGTGATTTGAAGGTGGCTTTCATTTCATCAGAAAGGTCGAAGTTCAGGTTTAAGTTTTTCGGTGGAATCGGGTGCTTAAACCACACGTCATACCATTTTGCCGCCTCGCCTGAAGTCTGAGCCTGGGCGATGGTCTCATCCATCAGCTTCTTAAACTCAGGGTCATTTTTACGCAACATACAGCCGTAAGCTTCCTGGGATTGTGGTTTGCCAACAATTTCCCATGCATCAGGTTTTTTCGCTTTGGCACGTTCACCGGCAAGCAGGGCGTCATCCATCATAAAGGCCACCGCCCGGCCGCTTTCCAGCGTACGGAAGGAGTCACCGTGATCTTTCGCGCTGATAATACGCATATTCATTTTTTGCTCATCATTGAGTTTGTTGAGCAGCGCCTCGGAGGTGGTTCCTGAGGTGACCACAACCGCTTTACCTTTCAGGTCCGGGAAGTCTTTAATCGGGCCATCTTTTTTCACCAGCAGACGGGTGCCCACCACAAAAATGGTGTTAGAGAAATCGGCCTGTTTCTGGCGTTCTACGTTATTGGTGGTTGAACCGCATTCGAAATCAAAGGTGCCATTTTGCAGCAGCGGGATACGGTTTTGAGAGGTAATCGGAATGAGTTTTACCTGCAGGTCGGGCTTATTCAGCTTCTTCTTGACGGCATCAACGATGGCATTTGAATAATCCTGGGAGTAACCCACCACCTTTTGCTGATTATCGTAATAGGAAAAAGGCACAGATGACTCACGGTGACCGACAACGATAACGCCATTTTTACTGATTTTATCGAGCGTCGATTGTTGTGGTGCATTGCCTGATTGCGCATCCTCAGCATGTGCAAAACCTATCCCTAATCCCATAACCAGTAAAGCTGCGGGCAGTTTACGTAATTGCATGTCAACTCCTTTATCTGCGTGCCTGAAACGGAAACCATATCCGATATTGAGCATGTTGTTGTTCTATGAAATTTGCTTAACGGGTGAAGCAATATTTATTTGTTAACATTCATGTTAGTTGATTGTAAATCCATTGATGCTTTAACGTTCTGTTTTTGGGATGTAACGCGCATCATTTAAAGTTATTTATCCTGAATTGCACCTATTTGGTGCGATGATTTCCTCTTTATGGTGCAACTGGAAAGGGGGAATCATCCACTGCCCTCCTTTAGAGCAGTCAGACGGCGTATTTCGCCATAACTGATAATTACATTTAGCAATAACTATGCCAAATATGAAAAAGGCCAGCATAAAAGCTGGCCTTTAGATGGATAAGCAATGTCGCGAGGGGAGGGAGTCCAGTGTGATGGCAGCATGGGCGGAAAAGAGCGCGCTTGCCTTGCCGATGCAGATCAGCCTGGCCACAAACAGAGCGGGCGTTGACGCGTTATGGCACATTTAAGCTCAGGGCATAAGGCCAGATTTTATACTGGCCTTATGCTGCCCGGGCCATCAGCGGCGGGAGCGAGACAGGCTGATGGCCAGCGCGGCGGCGGCAAATAATACCGTAATAATCCACAGTGGCCAGGAGCCAAAGCGCGCATAGGGGGTCAAGCCGGTGGCCGGGACTAGCGTGGTTTCCAGAACGCCACGGGTAAACTGCGGCAGCATATGGGTAATATTCCCGCTGGCATCCACCGACACCGTGATGCCATTGTTAGTACTGCGCAGCAGTGGTCGACCGAGTTCCAGGGCACGCATGCGCGCCATCTGCAGATGCTGCCACGGACCAATCGACTTACCGAACCAGGCATCATTAGAGATAGTTAACAGATAATCGGTATCCGGGCGGAAATTATCCCGCACTTGCTCGCCAAGGATTATTTCGTAGCAAATTGCCGCGGTCAGCCTGACATTATTCGCCACTAATTGCGGCTGAATATAAGGCCCACGGCTAAAAGAGGACATCGGCAAATCAAAGAACGGCGCCAGCGGGCGCAGAATTGACTCCAGCGGAACAAATTCGCCAAACGGAACCAGATGGTTTTTGTTATAGCGATCCCGGCTGAGATAGCTGTAGGGGCTGCCTTCCCCCAGCGTAATAATGGTGTTATAGGTATCGTAGCGATTCTCTTTATTTAATCGGGCATCGACAATACCGGTAATCAGTGAGGTATGGCTTGCCAGTAGCCGGTTATTTAACTGCTGCAGAAATGCCTGCTGGTTAATTTCAAGGTCAGGTATCGCTGACTCAGGCCAGATAACCAACTGTGCTTTACCCAGTAACGGCTCCGTCAGGCTGGAGTAAATATTCAGGGTATTAATCAGCTGGTTTTCATCCCATTTAAGCGCCTGGGGAATATTGCCCTGCACTAGGGCCACCGAAAGCGGTCTGTCGTTTTCCAGATGAAACCATTGCACAGAGCGCAGGGGCCAGGGGAGCAGCAGTAAGGCGATAGCCAGGGCGGCGGGTTTCCAGCTGCGCTGGCACAGCGCGTAAATAATCAGACCGCTGATGGCCATTAACAGGAAGGTCATCATATCGACGCCAAAAATTGGCGCCAGCCCTTTAAGCGGGCCATTAATCTGGCTATAGCCGAACTGTAACCAGGGAAAACCGGTCAGAACCCAGCCGCGCAGAAACTCGGTCAGTTGCCAGAGGGCAGGCGCGGCCAGGGCAAGCCGCCACCAGCTGGTTTTCGGCCACACCCTGCTGAGCACACCGGCGAATAAACCGGTATAGAGTGACAGGTAAGCGGCAAGCAACACCACCAGAAAGACATTCACCGGGCCTGGCATGCCGCCAAACTGGGCAATGCTGACATATACCCAGTTTACACCGGTGCCAAACAGCCCCATTCCCCAGAAAAAGCCAATCCAGCCGCTTTGTAGCGGACGACGATTAAGCGTCAGGCCCTGCAGACCGGCGAGGGAGATGATGGCCGCTGGCCAGAAATCATAAGGGGAAAAAGCAAGCGTGCCGCATGCCCCGAAAAAAAGCGCCAGTAACAGGCGAACTGACTGGCGTTGATAAGCTATGGTGTGGCCCATAAAGGAATTATTCTTCCAGTGTCGGTTGTGGTGAGTCATCCGGGATACGGACATGAACCTGTATAATACGGCGACTGTCCGCCATCGCGACTTTAAACTGGTAACCTTCTATTTCAATAGTTTCACCCCGGGCAGGCAGATGACCAAAGGCTTGCATCACCAGGCCGCCGATAGTGTCAACCTCTTCATCGCTGAAGTGGGTATGGAAGGTGTCATTAAAGTCTTCGATAGAGGCAAGTGCCCGTACGGTCCACGTATGACGACTTAACTGACGGAATTCGCCATCTTCCTCGTCATCGTACTCATCTTCGATTTCACCGACGATAAGCTCAAGAATATCTTCAATAGTGACCAGGCCGGAAACGCCACCGAATTCATCAATAACGATAGCCATATGATAACGTTGCTGACGAAACTCCTTAAGCATGCGGTCAACGCGTTTGCTTTCAGGGACAACCACCGCCTGACGTAATACTTTTTCCATACTGAATGGCTCACTGTCGCTGCGCATAAACGGCAACAGGTCTTTGGCCATTAAAATACCTTCAATATGGTCCTTATCCTCACTGATAACCGGGAAGCGTGAGTGGGCAGAATCAATAATGACATCCAGACATTCGTCGAGAGTCTGATTTTGCTTGAGTGTCACCATCTGTGAGCGCGGGATCATAATGTCACGCACCCGCTGATCGGCGATATCCATCACCCCTTCGAGCATATCGCGGGTATCCTGATCGATAAGATCATTCTGCTCAGAGTCGCGAATCAGGGACAGCAAGTCTTCACGGTTTTTCGGTTCGCCGTGGAAAAGCTGGTTAAGAAGTAAGGAAAAAAATCCTTTTTTACTGGCAGGCGTATCACTGTTCTGTGGATTGTCGTCGCTCATGGCGTTAGGTTTTAGGCCTCTGGTTCGTCATAAATAACAGGTAGTGAGATACACCGCTACCTGCAAGGGTGACCGTGATAAACACAACACGGTGATTAGTCTTTCTCGGCAATGTACGGATCGGCATACCCAAGAGCAAGCATTATCTCTGTTTCTAATGCTTCCATTTCTTCCGCTTCATCATCTTCAATATGATCATAGCCCAGAAGATGCAGACTGCCGTGGATAACCATATGCGCCCAATGGGCCTCAAGGGGTTTTTCCTGCTCCCGGGCTTCCTGCATGACGACCTGCTGGCAAATCACCAAATCGCCTAATAATGGTAATTCAATCCCCGGCGGGGCTTCAAAGGGAAATGACAGCACATTGGTGGACTTATCTTTACCACGATAGGTTAAATTCAGCTCGTGACTTTCCGCATCATCAACCAGACGAACCGTCACCTCAGCTTCTTTTTGAAACTGAGGAATGACCGCATCCAGCCAGCGCTGAAACAGCGCTTGATCGGGCAAACTGGATGGGTCTTCACAGGCTAATTGTAAGTCGAGAATAACCTGGCTCATTCGCTCTCCCGGCTAGAGTGTAATGCGGCCTGTGCTTCACGCTTACGCTCAAGCGCCAGCGCATCTTTCCGTTCCTGCTCGGCACTTTCCCAGGCTTCATAGGCATTAACTATTCGGGCGACAACCGGGTGGCGTACCACATCTTCGCTGCTCAGAAAGTTAAAGCTGATTTCATCAACCGTAGAGAGCACATCAATCGCATGACGCAGACCGGACTTAATATTACGCGGTAAGTCTATCTGGGTTGCATCGCCGGTAATCACCGCTTTGGAGTTAAAACCAATACGCGTCAGGAACATCTTCATCTGTTCGCTGGTGGTGTTCTGGCTCTCATCAAGAATGATAAAGGCGTCATTCAGCGTCCGGCCACGCATATAGGCCAGGGGCGCGACTTCAATAACATTGCGCTCTATTAATTTCTCCACGCGCTCAAAACCGAGCATTTCAAACAGGGCATCGTAGAGTGGGCGCAGATAAGGGTCGACTTTCTGGCTCAGGTCGCCTGGCAGAAAGCCCAATTTTTCACCGGCTTCGACGGCCGGGCGGGTCAGCAGAATACGGCGGATCTCCTGACGCTCGAGGGCATCCACTGCCGCCGCTACCGCCAGGTAGGTTTTACCCGTCCCCGCCGGTCCAATACCAAAGGTGATATCGTGGGTCAGAATGTTAGAAATATACTGAGCCTGATTCGGAGTACGTGGCTTAATCACACCCCGTTTGGTCTTGATATTGATAGACTTGCCATAGTCAGGCACGCTGTCGGCGGTTTGTTCAAGCACGCCGCTTTCTTTGATAGCGAGATGAATCGCCTCAGGGTCGATATCTTTGCTCTCACCGCGCATTGGCGCAGTGTCCACATACAGGGTTCGTAATATATCTGCCGCGGCATTCACCGTTAACGGGCGACCGGTCAGTCTGAACTGATTATCACGGCGATGAATGTCGATACCTAACCGGCGTTCCAGCTGTTTAATGTTGTCATCAAACGGACCACACAAGCTAAGAAGGCGGGCGTTATCTGCTGGTTCCAGCGTGAGTTCTCGAGTTTCGATATTCAAACTTATCCTCTGGGTTTACAGGCCATTAAACGTCAACAAATGTGTTTGTATAGCCAACAGGCCGGTCTGTTAACCGGGCTGGCATGTCATTTAAGACAAACACAGTGTAGATATTTGGGTGATAGATTCAGAATACAAGCATAACTGAAAAAATAGACTTCCGGTGTCCCGTCAGGCACACCGGAAGGGCAGGAGGAGAGATTATGGCTGCCAGACACCGACGCCAATATCATTCTCTTTACGGGTACGGGCAATGACCGATGCCGGAGACTCAACCACGCGCAGACCCATATCATCCTCGGTACGGACTAATTTACCGCGCAGGGAGTTAGGGCGAACTTCGGTTATCTCGACGTCGACAAATTTACCCACCATATCGGGGGTGCCTTCAAAGTTCACTACCCGGTTATTTTCGGTACGGCCTGACAGCTCCATAATGCTCTTGCGCGATGTTCCTTCAACCAGGATACGCTGCACGGTGCCAAGCATCCGCCGACTCCAGGCCATGGCCTGCTGACTGATACGTTCCTGGAGGATATAAAGACGCTGCTTTTTCTCTTCCTCAGGGACATCATCCACCATATCGGCGGCAGGGGTGCCTGGGCGTGCGGAGAAAATAAAGCTGTAGCTCATATCAAAATTGACATCGGCAATCAGCTTCATGGTCTGTTCGAAGTCTTGCTGAGTTTCACCCGGGAAGCCGACAATAAAGTCAGAGCTGACCTGAATATCGGGCCGCGCCGCACGAAGCTTACGAATAATCGCTTTATACTCCAGGGCGGTATGGGTGCGGCTCATCAGGTTTAATACCCGGTCAGACCCACTTTGCACCGGCAGGTGAAGGAAGCTCACCAGCTCAGGGGTGTCACGGTACACTTCAATAATATCGTCGGTAAACTCAATCGGGTGGCTGGTGGTAAAGCGAATACGGTCAATACCATCAATGGCCGCCACCAGACGCAGAAGCTCGGCAAACGATCCTGGCTCACCGTCAAAATAGGTGCCGCGCCAGGCGTTGACGTTCTGCCCTAACAGGTTGACTTCACGAACGCCCTGGGCTGCCAGCTGCGCGATTTCAAACAGAATATCATCGCAAGGGCGGCTCACTTCTTCACCACGGGTATAGGGAACCACACAATAGGTGCAGTACTTATTACAGCCTTCCATAATAGAAACAAAGGCGGTGGGCCCTTCGGCGCGTGGCTCTGGCAAACGGTCAAATTTTTCAATTTCAGGGAAGCTGACATCAACCACCGGACTGCGGGTGCCGCTGACCTGGTTTATCATTTCAGGCAGACGGTGCAGGGTTTGCGGACCAAAAACAATATCAACAAAGTTGGCTCGCTGGCGAATTTGTGCGCCTTCCTGAGAGGCAACGCAGCCGCCAACGCCGATGATAACATCGGGCCTTGAGGCTTTAATTTGTTTCCAACGGCCAAGTTGATGGAATACTTTTTCCTGCGCTTTTTCACGAATAGAACACGTATTCAGCAACAGGACATCAGCTTCTTCCGCATTCTCTGTCAGCGTAAAGCCATGCGTGCTGTCCAGCAGATCGGCCATCTTCGATGAATCGTACTCGTTCATCTGACAGCCCCAGGTTTTAATATGTAGTTTTTTGCTCATCGACTTGTCATTGCTCAGGTGTTGCCAGGAATTTAGCCCGGTATTGTAATCCTTTGACGCGGATGTGACCAGCCTGGTAAAAGGCAGTAGAATCACAGATAGACAATTTAAGGAAAAGCTTCATGACAAATCAACCTATTGATGTCGCCGTGGTCGGTGGTGGTATGGTTGGCGCAGCGGCTGCACTAGGGCTGGCTCGCCAGGGATTTCGGGTGGCGGTTATCGAACAACGCCTGCCGGCCGCTTTTGAGGCGGGCAGTGCGCCGGATATCAGAATTTCAGCCATTGGCAGTGCCTCTGTCTCGTTACTCGATGAGTTAGGCATATGGGATAACGTGCTGGCGATGCGTGCCCACCCCTATCGTCAGCTGGAAACCTGGGAGCGCAGGGAGGCGCATGTCTGCTTTGCTGCCAGTGAGCTGGGGCTTTCCCACCTTGGGTATATGGTGGAAAACCCGGTATTACAGCTGGCGCTGTGGCAGGGTTTACAGGAGCAGGAGAATGTTTCGCTAATCTGCCCGGCCGAGCTGAGCCATATTGCCCGGACAGAGGCCGGCTGGCAGCTTGATTTTAAACAGCACCCCCCGCTGGCGGCACGTATGATTATCGGTGCCGACGGGGCGCTGTCTAAAATACGTCAATGGGCAGGGATTGGCAGCAGCGGCTGGCAATATCGCCAGGCCTGTATGCTGATTAGCGTTCAGTGTCAATCGGCGCCGGGTGACGCTACCTGGCAGCATTTTACGCCATCCGGGCCGCATGCCTTTTTACCGCTCTTTGATAACTGGGCTTCTCTGGTGTGGTATGACTCACCGGCTCGTATTCGTCAGTTACAGAGCATGACCATGGCGCAATTGCAAAAGGCGATAGACCAGGCTTTTCCTGACCGTCTCGGGGCAGTAACCCCGCTGGCCGCCGGGAGTTTCCCCCTGGTGCGCCGCCATGCGATAGATTATGTCCAGCCAGGACTGGCGCTGATTGGCGATGCGGCCCACACCATTCATCCCCTGGCCGGGCAGGGTGTCAATCTCGGATATCGGGATGTTAAAGCCCTGCTTGAGGTAATGATCAACGCCCGGAATAACGGTGAAAACTGGGCCGATAAGGCGGTGTTGCGACGCTACCAGCTACAGCGCAAACCAGACAATCTGCTTATGCAAACCGGAATGGATATCTTCTACGCCGGTTTTAGTCATAGCCTGCCCCCGTTGCGCGCCCTGCGTAACCTCGGGCTGATGGCTGCGCAAAGAGCGGGGGGCTTAAAGCGTCAGGCGCTGAAATATGCCCTTGGGGTCTGAGCCAGCAGAAATACGCTCCCGTCTGCTGGCCGGGCGCGCCGGCGGGAGAAAAAAAAGGCTTAATTAACGCGGCGTGTTATCAGCGGGCATAGCGTTTCGCCCCCGACACGCAGACCACCGCCGCCAGCGTAACCAGTAACATTCCCCAGCTGACCTTTTCATGCAGCAATAAAGCGGCAAGGGTCAGCCCGATAAAGGGCTGAAAGAGCTGTAACTGCCCGACCGCCGCAATGCCACCCTGGGCTAAGCCACGATACCAGAAGACGAAGCCTATCAGCATGCTGAATAAGGAGACATAGCCTAAGCCTAACCAGGCCTCGGCGCTCACTGCCCGATATGAGGCGGGCTGAGTAAAAAAGGCGATGGGCAGCATGACCGGAAGGGAAATCACCAGCGCCCAGCAAATAACCTG
>Ga0153936_100442_pt1 | contig 11763 bp, 9 predicted proteins | sample TSNJ020MetaG_FD_102272 | JGI IMG/M metagenome (GOLD analysis project Ga0153936, IMG submission 102272) | Attine ant fungus gardens microbial communities from New Jersey, USA - TSNJ020 MetaG | ecosystem: Host-associated > Fungi > Mycelium > Unclassified | place: USA: New Jersey, Wharton State... | reverse complement strand
TGACGATTATCGGGCAGGAATATGGTGACAATGCCAAGTAATGGCAGGAATGCACAGATTTTATAGACTAATTCGATGCTTGTATGGTCGGCGACAATACCAAGCACGGCGGCGCCTAAGCCACCCATACCGAAGGCGAAACCAAAAAACAGCCCTGAAACCATACCGATACGCCCAGGTAACAGCTCCTGAGCATAGACCAGAATGGCCGAAAATGCCGAGGCCAGAACAAAGCCGATAATGACAATTAGTACACTTGTCCAGTGCAGCGAGACATAGGGGAGCAGTAGGGTAAAGGGGGCGGCGCCAAGTATTGAAGTCCAGATTACCGCTTTTCGGCCAATTTTATCTCCCACCGGCCCGCCGATAATGGTGCCAGCGGCCACCGCAAACAAGAAAGCAAACAGATGGAACTGGGCATCCTGCACGCTCAGGCCAAATTTATCGATAAGATAGAAAGTGTAATAACTGCTGATACTGGTCATATAAAAGTACTTAGAAAAAATAAGTATCAGCAAAATGATGATAGCCAGCGTCACCTTGTTGCGCGCAAGGGGGTTAACCGGCGTCACACGCGGCTGGCTTTTGGCGATACGGTGTTGGGCGCCATACCAGCGACTGACCTGGGCTAAAACGACAATAGCCAGTAAGGCGGCAAGCGCAAACCAGCCAACGTTACCCTGTCCATAGGGGGCAATAATCAGCGCCGCCAGTAAGGGGCCAAGGGAACTGCCAAAGTTACCGCCAACCTGAAAGATAGACTGGGCCAGACCATGACGCCCCCCCGAGGCCATGCGTGCCACCCGCGAGGACTCGGGATGAAAAATTGAAGAGCCGGTCCCCACCAGCGCGGCGGCCACCAGCACCATGCTAAAGCTGCCTGCTATCGCCAGCAGTACCAGACCACAAAGGGTAAAGCACATGCCAATGGGCAGCGACCACGGCATAGGGTATTTATCCGTGTAATGACCGACCAGCGGCTGTAGCAGCGATGAGGTTAGCTGAAAGGTCAGGGTAATCAGACCGATTTGCATAAATGACAGGGAGAACTCTGACTGAAGTAGCGGATAAATCGCTAAAACCAGAGACTGGATCATGTCATTCAGCAGGTGAGAGAAACTGATAGCGCCAAGAATGCCAAACGCCGTGCGCGCTTTTTTTGATGCAGGTATCGTACCGGGTACAGTGTTATCAGTGGTTGCCATTGTGACCTGTGATTATTGTTTGTTGTTATCGCCCCGTCATACTGAATATGCGCAGACGGCTGGTATCTTTTCTACGCCACTCGCCGACTGATATCCGCGCCTGGCGCTATCTATTCCCGCCTGTCTTGCATAGCCGTTATTCAGGGTATATAGGCCCGCCAGACTGCAATTATCTTTCTACTGGCGGTGCTGTTCTTCCTTTTATGAGTCCGGCCCGTTGCCCCTCAGAGGCGAAGCTGGGGATAAGCCCAGGCAGAAAATAACGGTGCCTGTTATCCCCCGAGCCTGTTAATGGCTGGCCGGCCTCTGACTTTTTGTCAGTCGAATTATTTAGGCCATATTTTATCCCGTCCGGCAACCGTCATCCTATGAATTTGAATAATATCGCCAGATTTCTTTTGCCAACATAAGCTTGCCATAAAACAGGGCAAGGCGGCCCAGGGAAAGCGCCATTTATGCAAAATAAGCCGCAAATAAAAAGCGCGTTGTCAATAGCAAAAGTCCGCCATGACAGTAACTTAACAAATATTTTATTGGCCGACAAATAGCCCCTAAGCGTGCGCGCTAAATAAGTGCATAGCGCTAAAATCATGCGCTAATTTGGCGCAAAGGCTGAATTCAGGCAGAGGGAGGAATAACTGGCATAAAATACTGATTACCCAGGGGCTGGCAGCGTCAGGGGTATTGCTTTGCCGTTACGGGGTGGATTTTTCAATAGTTAATCCCCGCTGATTGTGACTTTGTGCTGTTTATTTTTAATCTGTGACCAGGCTTGTATTTAACTGGCATAGCCTTTGCTTTGTCATTGTCAGGCAACAGGAGATGATGATGAACATAGATAACTTCCCCGCAATAAAAAAACCGGCATTAATTATTGTCGATATGCAAAACGATTTTATCCGTCAGGGGGCACCGCTTGAAGTTCCGGGTGGCAGGGCAATCATTGAATATAATCAGGCATTGTTAAATCTGTTCCGTCAGATAAATGCGCCGGTTATCTATCTCAGATGGCTTTCGACAGAAAATGATCCTAAGCGCCGTTTAGAAAAAAAATTCAGCTGGATGAGCCTGCTGGATGAGAACACCCGGGCCTGCCGGCTCGGTTATACCCGCCGTTATGAGGACAGTGAGCAATTGCTGGAGTGTTCTGAGGTTATTGAGGAGCTTAAGCCACAAAACAACGAATTTACCGTCTTTAAATATGGCTATGGCGGATTTTATGGCACGGCGCTTAATGAGCACCTGGCGATGCTCGGGGTTGATACCCTGGTGGTAACCGGGGTGGTGGCTGAGTGCTGCGTTGAAGATACGGTTCGTCAGGCATGGAATCATGCCTATGCCACCCTTGCGGTAGAAGATGCGATTGCCGCCATGACCGATGAAAACAAAATCCAGTCAATGAAAATCATTGAAGAAAATTATGGCTGGGTCGCTAATACCCAGTCGGTTATCTCATTGCTGACTCAAGGGTAAATACGCTATGTCACTATTAGACGTTTTCAGTATCCATAATATTATGGTGCATATTCCGTTAGGCAAGGGTGGCTATGATTTATCATGGATTGAAGCCATTGGTACGGTATTTGGTCTGATCAATATCTGGCTTGCCAGCCGTGAGGTGACGATTAATTATCTATTTGGTATAGCCAATGTGCTGCTCTTTACGCTTATTTTTTACCAGATTCAATTATATGCCAGCATGTTATTGCAGGTGTTCTTTTTAGTGGCCAATATTGTTGGCTGGTATCTCTGGCATAAAAGCGACAATATGCAAGGGGCACAGTTAATGGTGCGCTGGATGGCCAGTAAACAACTTATTACTACCTGTATCATCAGCATCGTATTTATTGCCCTGGTTGCCTTTAATATCGATGCGGTGTTTATCGCATTAACCCATATTGCCGTTGAGGTTATGCAAAAAATAGGTATTCATCTGCAGGTCCCTGAGGCTATTCCAGACCCTTATCCGCTGGCTGACTCGACCATTATGGTGATGTCGATTGTTGCCACAGTATTGATGATTAAAAAATATGTAGAAAACTGGATTATTTGGTGCGGGCTGGATGTGTTATCGGTCTGGCTTTATGCCAAACAGGGCGTCTATTTTATGTCCCTCGAGTATAGCCTGCTTATCTTTATTGCGGCTTTTGGTACCTGGAACTGGATAAACCTTGCCAGGTCATCCTCGACTAAAGTCGATATTGCTCACAAACAGGATGTAATGCTCTAAATAAGCAATAATTTATTGCGACGACTGTAACATTCTCGCGATATAGTATGCTCCTTACAAATTGTTACCGCGAACGTCATCGCGGTAACATTTCTCTGGAGATATTTTCGATGTATCTAATGAAAAAAAAGCTAGCCACTCTGCTGGTCGCCGCCCTGAGCTTAACCAGTATTCAGGCGTTTGCCTGGGAAAAAGACAAAACATATAAGATAACTATTCTCCATACCAACGATCATCACGGTCACTTCTGGCAAAACGAATACGGTGAATACGGACTCGCGGCACAAAAAACGGCGGTAGATAACGTGCGTAAAGAAGTCGCGGCCCAGGGGGGAAGCGTCCTGTTACTGTCCGGCGGGGATATTAACACCGGTGTCCCTGAGTCAGACTTACAGGATGCCGAGCCGGATTTTCGCGGAATGAGCCTAATAGGCTATGATGCCATGGCGGTGGGCAACCACGAATTTGATAACCCATTAAGCGTGCTACGCCAGCAAGAGAAGTGGGCTAATTTCCCACTGCTTTCTGCCAATATTTATCAAAAAAGCACCGGCGAGCGCCTGTTTAAGCCTTATGCCTTATTTAATCCGCAAGGTATTAAAGTGGCGGTTATTGGCCTGACGACTGACGATACCGCCAAAATCGGTAACCCGGAATATTTCACCGATATTGAGTTCCGTAAACCGGCAGATGAAGCGGCCAGGGTGATTAAAGAACTTAAAAGTAAAGAAAAACCCGATGTTATTATTGCCGCGACGCATATGGGGCACTATGACAATGGTAATCATGGCTCCAATGCACCGGGCGATGTTGAAATGGCCCGCAGTCTGCCGGCCGGCGCATTAGACATGATTGTCGGCGGACATTCACAAAACCCGGTTTGTATGGCCTCAGAAAATGTCAGGCAGGCCGACTATGTCCCGGGCAGCCCCTGTACTCCGGACAAACAGAATGGTACCTGGATTGTACAGGCCCACGAATGGGGTAAATATGTTGGCCGTGCCGATTTTGAATTCCGTAATGGTGAACTGAAACTGGTTAATTACCAGCTCATTCCTATTAACCTGAAAAAGAAAGTGACCGACGAGCAGGGTAAGAGCGAGCGTGTGCTTTACACAGAAGCAATCCCTGAAAATAAACAGATGCTCGACTTACTGACCCCGTTCCAGAACAAGGGTGAGGCTGCGCTGAAAGAGAAAGTCGGCAGTACCAACGGCCGCCTGGAAGGCGATCGCAGTAAAGTGCGCTTTGTACAAACCAATATGGCCCGGGTTATCCTCGCGGCACAAATGGCGCGTACTAACGCCGATTTTGCCGTTATCAGTGGCGGGGGCGTGCGTGACTCAATTGAGCCGGGTGATATTACCTACAAAGATGTGTTGAAAGTTCAGCCTTTCGCCAACACCCTGGTGTATATCGACATGAACGGTAAAGAGGTGGCCGAATACCTGGCAGCGGTTGCCCGGAAGACGCCTGACTCCGGGGCTTATCCGCAGTTTGCTAATGTCAGCTTCACGGCCAAAGACGGCGAGCTGAGCGACTTAAAAATCAATGGTCAGCCGCTTGATCCGGCTAAAACCTATCGCATGGCGACCCTGAGCTTTAATGGCACCGGCGGTGATGGTTATCCGGTTATCAATAAAAAACCGGGTTATGTAGACACCGGCTTTATTGATGCCGAAGTCCTGAAGCAGTATATCGAACAAAACTCACCATTGGACGCGGAGAAATTCCAGCCCAAAGGTGAGGTTATCTGGAAGTCGTAATTCGCTAGTCGCGGCGGGCGACATCGGCAAAGGTTGCATTGAGCAATCGGGCCAGATCCCCCGCCGCTAATTCAAGATCCAGCCCCCGCTTGCCGCCAGAAATATAAATGGTCGGGAAGTGCTGGGCTGGGGCATCAATCACCGTTGGTAAGCGTTTTTTCTGGCCCAGCGGGCTTATTCCTCCCACCAGATAGCCGGTGATCCGTTGGGCTGCCAGTGGATCGGCCATGTCGACTTTTTTAGCCCCCAGCGCCTTCGCCACCTTTTTAAGATCAAGCAACCCGGCAACCGGTGTGACGGCAACCGCCATATTTTTCATATCGCCGTTAATGGCCACTAATAATGTTTTGTAAACCCGATCTGCATTCAGCCCCAATTTACGTACAACCTCATCACCAAAATTGGTCTCTGATGGGTCGTGCTCGTAGCTATGGACTTTAAAATCAATTTTATTCTTCTCAAGGAGTTTTACGGCAGGAGTCATAGCATCCTTCTTTTATTATGCTGGCCAGAAGTTATGTGGTATTTGCCTGGTTATGTTCTTGTGTTGTTATCCGTTAACGCGGTTACCCGCTATGCCGACCGGGAAACCCAAACCACGGCCGGTTAATAAAGACGGGCTGTCAGCGACGGGAATGGCAAGGGCCCGACCGGATTATCCGGCAGCTGGCCGGATATTTTATCATTTATTTTTCAGCAGTTCAGGCAGGTTACCCTCGCCAAAAAGATGCATGGCCCCGACGGCAACCACATAATGACCGGCAGGTAAGCCCTGCAGAAAAGTACTCCATTGCCGGTTACGCTGATTAATCAGTACCTGATACATCTCCTCGCTGAAGGTCTCCGGCAGATGTATCTCTTGTTTGCGGGGGGTACTTTCCAGCCACCAGCCTATCATAATCTGCAGCAACCGGGCGTTAGTATGCCAATTGTTGAGGGTATCTTTCAGTAAGATCCCCCCGCCTTGCGGCAGGCCGGTTAACAGCTCAACCTGGTTTTGCGTCCCTTCCAGCTCCTGGACCGGTTTTCCCAGCTCCCTGGCCGCTTGCAGTAGCTGGTAGTCAATGCCATAACTCGCCCGCAGCCCGAGACGCTGAGCCTGATGGGCCTGTAATACCAGGGCAATTTGCCACAGGGGCAGGTTATCGAGGCTGGACAGGTTTATTTCCAGTTCCTGGCACAGGGCTTCTACCTGCTGATAATCTGCGGCGGACAGTCGCTCGGCAAGGGCGGGCTCCGGCGTTATATCGCTAAACGGTGAGCTATGCGTACTGATATCGGCTTCAACAATTAAGGCATCGGCCTGACGTAATTTGGCGAGCAGTCGCGCCGGCAGGGGCGACATATTCTGGGTGCCCATATGGATACTGCCAACCAGATGCAATACGCGATGCCCAGAAAGGTGGACATCCATTGCAGGCCAGGCATAAGACGGACGGGTAAAACGAGTGAAAAACCCACGGAGTTGGTCAAAGAAACCCATATCACGATTTTCCTGGCAAAAACGCCATGCTAACCCCGTATCGCTTAACCTGTAAATATCCCCCCGCAAAACGGGGGGAGGGGGTTAATCCTGCGCTTTTGGTTTAAAGCGCAGTAAACGGTTGGCATTACCCACAACGGTAATGGAAGAGAGTGCCATTGCCGCACCCGCCACCACCGGGTTAAGGAGCGTACCGGTTAATGGATATAACACCCCGGCGGCAATGGGAATGCCGAGGGAGTTGTAAACAAATGCGCCAAGCAGATTCTGCTTCATATTGCGCAGGGTGGCTTTTGAAATTGCCAGGGCATCGGCAACCCCGGTAAGACTATGACGCATCAGGGTAATCGCCGCGGTTTCAATGGCAACATCGCTGCCGCCGCCCATTGCCAGGCCAACATCGGCCTGGGCCAATGCCGGGGCATCATTAATGCCATCCCCGACCATCGCGACCTGGTGTCCTTTGTCCTGAAGCTGCTTAATCGCCGCCGCTTTGCCATCGGGCAGGACACCGGCAATAACTTCATCAATACCGGCTTCTTTGGCAATGGCCTTTGCGGTGACCGGGTTATCCCCGGTCAGCATCACCAGCCGATACCCGTTACGATGCAGACGTTGCAGGGCGCTGATACTGTCCGTACGCAGCGGATCGCGAATCGCCAGCAGAGCGGCCAGGTGCCCATCAATGGCCAGTAACACCGGCGTTGCTCCCCGTTGTGCCTGGGCATTGATACGGTCGGCAAAATGGTCGGTCTTAATGCCATTCTCATCCATCAGCGCTTTATTACCCAGCAACAGGCTATGCCCCTCCGCCTCGCCTTTGACCCCTAATCCGCGCAGGGTTCGGAAGGCAGAAACCACCGGTAACTGTACCTGCGCCGCTTTTTCAACAATTGCCCGGGCGAGAGGGTGGTTAGAGCCTTGTTCGAGGGCGGCGGCAAATTGCAGCGCCAGGCCCTGGTCCACGCCGTGCGCCGTTTCAATGGCGACGACCTGTGGTTTACCTTCGGTCAGCGTACCGGTTTTATCAAACACCAGGGTGTCGAGGGTACTGGCCCGTTGCAGGGCATCGGCGTCACGCACTAACACGCCAAATTCCGCAGCACGTCCCACCCCGGAAATAATCGACATCGGCGTGGCCAGACCCAGGGCGCAAGGACAGGCAATAATCAGGACGGTAGTCGCTACGACCAGGGTATAGACAATTTGCGGTGCCGGGCCAAAGAAATACCAGATAGCCGCGCTGACCAGGGCAATGGCGACCACGACCGGCACAAAGACCGCCGAGATTTTATCCGCCAGCTGGCCAATCTCTGGCTTACTGCTCTGAGCCTGGCGCACCATACGAATAATACGCGAGAGTGTGGTATGGCTGCCGGTGGCGGTAGCGGTAAACAACACGCTGCCATCCTGGACTATGGTACCGGCATGAATGCTATCCCCGGTGGATTTTTGTAAGGGCACCGGCTCCCCGGTGAGCATCGCTTCATCAAGCCAGGCTTCGCCCTGGCTGATAGTGCCATCCACCGGCACCCGATCGCCGGTGGTTAACCGCAGGGTCATGCCCGCGCTAACCTCAGCCAGTGGCAGCGTTTTTTCCCCCTCAGGCGTCAGCACACGGGCGGAGGGTGGAGTTAAGTCCAGTAAGCGTTCCAGCGCTTTTGAAGAGCGCTGACGGGCGCGCTGCTCAAGCATATGTCCAAGATTAATCAGACCGATAATCATGGCGCTGGCTTCATAATAGAGATGCCGTGCTTCGGGGGGAAAGTGCTGGGGCCAGATATTTACCGTTATCGAGTACAGCCAGGCGGCAGCGGTACCCAGCGCCACCAGCGTGTCCATGGTGGCGGTACGATTCATCAGGCTTCGCCAGGCGCTACGGTAGAAGTGCCCCCCGGCAAAGACCATTACCGCCAGGGTGACCAGGCCGATGGTTAACCATAATGACTGATTAGCCCCGGTGACCATCATATTGTCACCCATCATGCCCCAAACCATCACCGGGACACCCACCAGTAGGGCGACAATTGCCTGCCAGCGAAAACGCTTCACCGCGAGATTCGCCGTTTCCTGCTGGCGTTCCCGGCGTAACTGGTCATCTTCAATGGCTTCGGCACTGTAGCCCGCCTTCGCCACAGCCTGAACCAGTGACTCAGCCGAGGCGCTGCCCATTACCAGGGCGCTACGCTCGGCAAGGTTAACCCGTGCCTGACTGACGCCAGGCACGTTTTGCAGGGCAGTCTGCACACGAGATACGCAACTGGCACAGCTCATGCCACCTATCAGCAATTGCTGGCTGTCGTCGCTCTCCTCTGGCGTTTTATCTGCCCCGGTTTGTGTCGGAAGAGAAGGGGTGCCCGCTGTCAGTGCTTCCGACGGAGTTGACGTTTCTGGCAGCGGTTCAGCCTTTGGGAAGCTGGCAACCTCTGCGTCATACCCGGCCTGTTTAACGGTGGCAATCAATGCCTCAGCGCTGGCATGGCCGGTGACGGTAGCATGCGTGGTGGTAACCTCTGCCGTGTCAACATCGTCGCGTTGCTCAAGGCTCTCTTTGACACGTTTAACGCAATGGCCGCATGTCAGGCCATCAAGATTCAGTTCAACAATCTGAGACATCGTAAACCTCCTGGCGGAAGAAAAGGTGAGTGAAGTATCGGTAAAAATGATGCTTCGGCTAACTATCACTCAAGTTAAACCTTCCATTAAGGGGAAGGTCAAGCGTTTAAACTGGCTGTCTGAAAAGGTTTTTTTAAAATCACCATCAAGCCCTTAAAAAAGGCCATTTGGCCAGGGAAGGGCGGGATAATCACCGGGCGGTTGACGCGATTTTTTCCATTATCAGCCCCCAGGAAAACCCGGGCGTAACCCCAGGCCACAGGCTTAGGCTAACGGTCATCGGGGCAGGTTTATTCCCCCTTAAAAAAGGGCTAAGCCCGCCGGTGGGCCTGTTATCCATCGTGGATTAATACCCGGTTATTGCCTATGATTACAGGCAAGGATTGCCAGCCGTTTGCCGGGTATTATGCCTGGCTGATTATCTCATTGATGGGCTTGTCTGCCCGGAGGTGAGTCTGGAGGGAGTAAGATGAATATTAGCGATGTGGCAAAAAAAACCGGATTAACCAGTAAAGCAATTCGTTTTTATGAAGAAAAAGGCATTGTGACCGCCCCCTTCCGGGCTGATAACGGTTACCGGACCTATACCCAAAAGCACCTGGATGAGTTGCTTTTTTTACGTCAGGCCAGGCAAGTGGGGTTTAATCTTGAAGAGTGTCAGGAATTACTCCATCTGTTTAATGACCCCAGCCGACACAGCGCCGATGTGAAATCACGAACCCTGCAAAAAGTGGCTGAGATCGAACAGCATATTCAGGAATTGCAGCAGATGCGCCAGCAGCTTATGGATCTTGCGCACGCCTGTCCGGGGGATGATGGCGCTGCCTGCCCGATAATCGACAGCCTGGCCGGCTGCCACCATTCCCCAAAAGCGTTAAAATGACTGAATACGTAAGGTGATGCCTTCAACCGCGACCACAATCACCTCAGTGCCTGCCGCCAGGTTAGTGTCAGCAATTACCGGCCAGCTACTGTCCGCCACCCGCAGATTTCCCCGGCCATTGACCAGGGGGGTATCAAGGGTAAAACGGCGGCCAATCAGCTGTTGTCCACGCTGGTTAAGTATTTCCGGCTTAGCACTATTTTTACGGCCATTTAGCCATCGCCACCAGACAAAGGCGGCAATCAGGGTTAATAGCGCAAAGCTGGTTCCCTGAATTTCCCAGCTGATGGGCACCAGCCAGGCCAGTATACCGGTTATAACTGCGGCGATACCGCTCCATAACAGATAGCCGCCGGTGCCCAGCATTTCTATTGCCAGTAATATTCCGCCTAACGCCAGCCAAAAGACATGTGGGTGGCTGAACAGGTAGCCTATCATTTTCTGCGCTCATCATTTTTAGTTGACAGCAATTCGCTGATACCGGCGATGGAGCCCATCAGGCTGCTGGCATCAAGGGGCATCATCACCACTTTGCTGTTATTGGCCCCGCCGATATGCTGCAAAGCGTCGGTATATTTCTGGGCAACAAAGTAGTTGATAGCCTGAATATCACCCTTGGCGATGGCTTCTGAAACCATTTGCGTTGCCCGCGCCTCTGCCTCGGCACTACGCTCCCGGGCCTCGGCCTGTAAGAAGGCCGATTGACGCTCACCTTCGGCTTTAAGAATTTTGGACTGTTTCTCACCCTCGGCTTTGACTATTTCGGCCTGACGAATCCCTTCTGCTTCCAGAATATAAGCACGTTTTGTTCGCTCCGCTTTCATCTGCGCATTCATGGCATCAATCAATTCAGCCGGTGGGCGCACATCGCGGATTTCAATCCGGGTAATTTTAATTCCCCATGGGTTGGTTGCATCATCAACGATATGCAACAGGCGGGTATTAATGTTATCCCGCTGCGAGAGCATTTCATCCAGCTCCATCGAGCCCAGGACGGTACGAATATTGGTCATCGTCAGATTAATGATGGCCAGTTCGAGGTTACTGACTTCATAGGCAGCACGCGGGGCATCGATAACCTGAATAAAGCAGACGGCATCTATCGCCACGTTGGCGTTATCTTTTGAAATAACTTCCTGGGAAGGAATATCCAGCACCTGCTCCATCATATTAATTTTACGACCCACTCTATCCATAAAGGGTACGACCAGGTTCAAACCCGGCATTAACGTTTTGGTATAGCGGCCAAAGCGCTCAACGGTCCATTGAAAACCCTGCGGCACAATTTTGATGCCAGCACTGACTATCACCAGCGCGACGATAATAAAAACCGGGATCACGATAAACATTAAAAACCTCCTGTTTGTTTTTATTAAGTGTATGCCCTGCTGGCGATTTAATCATGATTTTAGATAAGTACTGGCGAGTTTTAGCCCGAAGAGGTGAATTATGATAAGTAACAGCTGAGAGACAATGAAAAAAGGCCGATAAAATCGGCCTTCAGGGAGTTATCTGACAGAAAATAATTAATACATCAGGGCATAAATATGGCGGCGATATTTAGATGCCAGCGCATCACC
>Ga0153936_100441_pt1 | contig 11764 bp, 6 predicted proteins | sample TSNJ020MetaG_FD_102272 | JGI IMG/M metagenome (GOLD analysis project Ga0153936, IMG submission 102272) | Attine ant fungus gardens microbial communities from New Jersey, USA - TSNJ020 MetaG | ecosystem: Host-associated > Fungi > Mycelium > Unclassified | place: USA: New Jersey, Wharton State... | reverse complement strand
AGATTATAGATTGTATATATATGAACAATGGACTTGAGATTGATTTCTACTATAATATCAAAAGTGAGTAAAGTCAGTCAGAATAGTTAAGTCAGTAAGTGATTGAAAAAATATTATAGAGTACACAGAAAGTTGAAGAAGAGAGCGTAACAGACTATTCTCAACTAATATCTAACTATTCAGAGTTAGTAAAAAATTTAAGTCAGGCTATAGGCCTAAATAAAAACCTTGTTTAGTAGGCATGTGAGAAGAATATGGGAAAATAGCACTAAAAAGGTACAAAAGGAAATTACTTACTGGGACAGACAATAAGGTGTGGTACTAGCTCCCAATCATATACTAAAGGTTCAAAAGAATGAAGCAGAAGTAGAGGATTAAAAAAGGACATCAGAAATTATATGTAGCTTTATGTATGTTTTATGGTTATTTGGTATTAAACAAGCATAAGATCATTTTAGATCTGTATTATATATCCTCCCTAAGATATCAATCTTTATACACCATAACAAAAGCTTTTCTAGAAAATACAGTTAGTTGATCTTCATGAACCCTTTATACTTAGTTTCTCCCTTGTCTATACCCCCAACACCAAATCTTATGGGTATAATGCAGTCCAAGTGTACATTTAGCTGAGCTTTCCCAGTTTACTGTTCTCTCCAAAGTCTGTCCAAGTTGAGTCTGCAACTTGGTTCTAGATCAAGTCTTGGTATATTTTATGCTCTGTTCCTGACACTATATTGATTCCAAAAGTTGTCACTTAAGATATACTATGTTAAATAATTCTAGAGGCAGTGGAAATAGAAGCATATGCTAAGATAATTTCTTGTTACTATTCCATTTACTCCTAGAACTATATATCAAACATGACAAATTACAGAGACTCAATGAAATAAAATGATAAAGAAAATTATTACTACTTTTGGTACTATCTCAATTTTCCTCTTGTACCAAGTCCCTCAACTTCTAAGATAGTATATCTTTCTCTTTTATTAAAGATAATACATATTCAAGACACATTTCTTTCAGAACCTTTTTTCTCCTTTCTAGTTTATCCATCTTACCTCTTCCTAGACATTGGATGTCTAGTAACTTCTATCTGAAATACTGTGCTCTTCTAAATAATAGCCAATATATCTTATCTGAAAATAGAGTGGTACTGATGAAATCAACACTTATTTGTAAGTACCATCCCTGGTTCTAATTCTGTCCTTTCCAACCATTCAATATAAAATAGAGATTCTATGACCATATTAAACTATAATTTTTCCCAAGTAGTTCTAGATCACTATTCTATCCAAAATACTCTTTTAACCTGGTGCCAGCTTACTGTTCTTGTCTCTCAAGTCTTAGTAGTAAGCTTTGTCTACCCTAAGTGTTGTTCTAGACTGGTTATTGACCCTACTCTTATCTAAGAATATATATGTAATGGGTTCTAGAGCAAATTTCTCTTATAAATCTGTTGGTATAAAGTATATTAAATATTACTTTTTATACAAAATTCATTTACAGCATAATAGTGCTTAGTCAAATTTTTAGGTAATTGGTCTTACAGTCTCTCTTTTTACTCTTTTTACTTAAAAAATCCAATAAATTCATTAAAAATTAGAAGAAATTCAGGAAAAATTAGAAAAAATTATAATAAATTATACAATAAAATTAGAACAGACAATGAGCAAAGCAAGCTAACTATGACCTTGTAGACTATTAGAGGAAGAGAGCACAGCAATCTAATAGGTAATACTATATACTATCACACAAACTATTGGAGAAAAGAAGTATAGCAAGCTGACAGATAACACTATATGCTGTTATATAGACTGTTGTAGAAAGGGAGCATAGTAACCTACCAGACAACACAATATTAGCTCTATTCAGAATTAGTAGAGGGTTTAGGTTAGGCTAGAGACCTAAATGAAAATCTCATTATATATATATGCAAGACCAATGTGGGAAGATGGAGATGATAAATTATGTACCTAATCATTCTCATAGCCTCTCTTTCACTCAAAAAATGCAATAAATCAATTAAAAATTAAGAAAAATTCAGGAAAAATTAGAAAAAAGTACAAAAATTTAAAAAAAGTATTGGAGGAAAGAAGTATAGTGAACTGGAAACTATTAGAGGAAATAAGTATAACATACTGTAGACAACCTACTCACTGTACACATTGTAGACAAACTGTTGAAAAAAGGAAGTATAATATACTATAGACAATACTAAAACTGTTGGAGAAAAGGAGCGCAGTGACCTGACAAACAATACTACACACTATTATACAGACTGTTGGAGGAAGGGAGTGTAGCAACCTAACAGACAATACAATATTAGCTGTACTCAGAATTAGCAGAGAGTTGAAGTTAAACTAGAGACCTAGATAAAAATCTTGTCTAGTAGATATACAAGACCAAATATAAGATGATAGCTGCTTAGGCAGTGTTTTATAAGCATTTGTTAGTATACTTTCTCTTTTTCCCTCTAAATTCAACAAAATTTATAAAAAATTAAAATAAATTCAGGAAAAATTAGAAGAAAGTACAGAAAATTAGACAAAGTATTGGAGGAAGGAAGTATAGTATACTGTAGACAATATTAGACTACTTACTATGTACACTGGAGATAATACTACTAGACATTATTGGAGAAAAAAAGTATAATATACTGTGAACTATTAAAGGAAAAGAGTACAATATACTACAGACAACCTACTAACTGTGTATATTGTAGACAAACTGTTAGAGGAAAGGAGTATAGTATACACTATCCTCTGTGCACACACAATACTACTGACTGTTATACAAACTGTTGGAGAAAAGAAGTATATATAAGGACTTAGACTGAGATGTCTTAGAACTACTCCTAGTCCAAGTTGACAAGAAGAACTCAATAGAGTTCCCATTTGATTATGGTATACTACTTATACACATTTTGTATTTACTTCTATTTATAAAGTCCCACATATCCCTTTTGAGTCATTCTCTTTCATATGTTATTATACCACCAATGAATTTTCTGTGAAAATGTAACATGGAATATACTTTATACTCTTGAATTCAGTATCTGAGTTTATTCTAGAAATCTCCTACAAGCCCTTAGACATATAAAAGACTACCAAAGGTCACTTCTACTAAATGATTACCAAGTTGTCACTTGCTTAATAGTACATACCTCAGGAGACAAGACTAATAAGCTAGCATTAGGTTTTAGAGACAGACTATCAATGTTAATGCTCTGGAACTTAGAAACTCTGGAACACCTTTAGAATGCTATAGACTTTCAATCTAGAACAGATTTAGACAAATATAATACTAAAGTAACAAATCAAAAGTCTATCAATAACTTGTAATCTTATCACTGCTGAACTTAACCAAAAAACAAACATAGTACATAACAATATTGTAAGCTGGGACACTTATATGTGTTAAAGCCAGTTTCTAGACTATACTCAGATAGAAAGTAGCTGGTTAGGAGGTCAGGAGATATTAATAGGAAGTGGTAGTATGGAGGTGGAGCAGGAGCATATAGTAGTAATAGACTAGTATAGTAGGATAGAAGGCAATGTTGGACATATCTATATAGTATGGTTGTGAAGGAAAGAAGTGAAGAAGACTGGAAAAAGAAGCATTTTTCTTTTCTATTTATTTATTTTTATTAAGTTTTATTAATTTGTAATTTTAATATAATACTCAGGAAGCCAGCAAAAGAGGGCATGTAATCTTAACATCTGCTACTATCTCAAGGGCTCTAGAGTTGTCTTCTGGCACTTGTATGAGTTCTAAGTGAAGTAGTTAGGTGGTTAAGGTAATTTCTTTTTATACCCTTATTCTTTCTAGGAACAAGATATAGTGGTCACTTGAATAACCTTCTCCAAGGTAGCAGACTTAGAAATCCTGGCTAGCCATTGACTCAGATTGTATTACATCTATAAGATTTAGTGTTGGAGGTATGAATAAAAGCTTGGTTGAGTGTAGTAAGATCTAGGAGTAGTTTACTAACTATCTTGATAGTGAATTTGTTATGGTATGTAAAGATTAGTACCTTAGGGATGCTATGTGAGGTAAATCTAGATCAAGCTTATACTTTTTTTGAACAATTTTACCTTACTTTACTATGCTAAGTTTCTATATCATCTTTTTAATACCTTCATTCTTGATCCATCCCTACAAACTCTTTAGTATGTGATTAGGACCTGGTATTGCATATTTAGCTTGTGCTAGGCTAATAGTCTCTTTTTCCCTCTTTAGCATCTACTAATTACCTGATTCAAAGAAAAAAAAAAGAAAAGAAATATAAATAATAACTTAGCTGTTTCAGCTATGTTATAACAGCATAGCAATCTGATAAACAATATTGTACACTGTTACACAGACTGTTGGAGACAGAGAGTATAGTAACCTACCAGATAATACAATATTAACTCCACTTAGAATTAGTAAAGGGTTTAAGTTAGGCCAGAGGCCTAGATAAAAACCTTGTTCAAGAGAGTATACAAGACTGAATGTGGGATGATGCCTGCTGACACAAAACTGACTAATCAGCTTTTTTACATACATTTTCTTTTTACTTAATAAATTTTACATTAAGAAAGTATAGAAAAAGAAAATAGAAAGATAAGACTTTTTAAGCATAACAAATTTTAGTCAGTACTTAGCTAATATGACTAAGCAGATTTTTCACACACTCCTAAATTTTCCTATACTTACTTTTTTCACACATTTATTTTCTTACACTAAATTTTCCCATACTTTTAACTACTTTCAAAAACTGTTGTAAAAAAGCAGTACACTATTTACTATTATGCAGAAAATACTACTACAAAGTATTAGAGGAAAAAAGTATAGTAAACTAGAAACTGTTGAAGGAAAATAGTATAGTAGACTGCAGACAAGACTACTATATATTATTAGAGGAAAGCAGTATAGTCGACTAGAAACTATTGGAAGAAAATAGTATAGCAGACTACAAACAATACTATTATAAGTTATTGGAGAGAGAAAGTATAGCAAACTGGAAACTGTTGAAGAAAAGAAGTATAGTGGACTGTAGACAATACTACTGACTATTGTAGAGATCAGGTACTTGCTGACATCATAAATTCTATTAACAAATACTCTTTTCTACTAATTTTCTGTCAATAAAACCTCTTCTATTGTCTTTGTCTCCATTCTCTTCTTCAATTGGACTTATTTTTTTTGTTTTATTGTTTTAGAACTATTTGTCAGCAGTTTTATTGTTCTACTATACAAAAGTAGTGGCCTGGCTACCATAGCTACAGAGTATTTAAGAGCCTTCTATAACAGAAATTAGGTAATGAAATATAAAAGCAGTTCATCATCTTCATATTATCTTATAAGTTAATAGGTCAGTAGCCAAATAACAGACAGACACTATTATACTTACAAACTACTTACCAATAGCAAACCACCTCTTTGTTACTTCACTGTACATACTATAAACAACACTACTGGAGGAAAGGAGTATAGCATACTACAGTACATACACAACACTACTCACTGTTATATAAACTATTAGAAAAAGAAAGTATAGCAACCTAACAGACAACATAATATTAACCATACTTAGAATTAGTAGAGGGTTCAAGTTAGACCAGAAGTCCAAATGAAAATCTTGTATATATTGGCTCCCACTAGGTCTGTACTGCTTAGCCATCCATTAGTAATAGGATAAGTCTGGCTATTAGACCAAATTTGAAATTTCACATGTTTAATTTACCAATAAATTTGACTCAAATAACATAACTATAACTATGGCCTTTCTAACTGACTGCCTTTCTTCTATAACTCTTAAGAGGTTTTTTCCTAAGAGTTATTTGGGTTGCAAGAGACCTTATTTGTGTCAATTAATCCATGGACTAAATCAAAAAGCTATTGTAAGGGCAACTGGAGTAGAGTAACTCCAAAAAAAACCTCAGTATATATACAAGTCCAAGATATATTACAACTCACCTCTAAAAGAAATCTCAGAGAATAGAATAAGGCTCCTGGAAGGTAATCTATACTATATATATAAGTTCCCTTAACTATAAAATATCTCAGCTATCAGAGACAGAAATACAGAAGTAAACAACTAATTAAATATAAGATGATTAGAATTTAATTAGTTGTAGGGTTGCTCTGGTATACTACTACTAGCATATCAGGAGTGGACTTTGGTATAGTCCATTTATAGCTATACATTTACAACTCAAAGATTAGTATAAGAGAAAATTGGTTTCTTAACCATTTTCTATACATATGATCAAAGCTACCAGCCTTCCAATATACTAGACAAGTACTAGATTAAGAACAACTATACAAGGAGTTATCTAAGAGTTGGACTCTAAATTATTGTCTTGATGAACACTATGTCTATTATATAAGAGGACTAACCAATAGTCACTTTAAAAAAGACTTAGTCTATATTAGTATGGATAAGTAAAGTTTAGCTTACCCTGAGATCTATGCTTCTATCCTTTTTATATCTATTTTTTCTTATTCATAAAAAGATATTCTCAAGAGAACTACCAGAAAGGTTTATAGCTAAAATACTATGGAGATGGTCAAAAAAGGAATATGAGAGACAAAGAAAGAAAAAATGGGAAGAGAACTAGAGATAATGGAAAAATTCCTTAGGATAAGGAAACTTAAAAAGAGAGCCATGTTATGAGATGATTCTCAAGAAGAAAACTATTTCTTACATATCTGTCAACTTAATGGAAAACATCCAAGAATACAATACAGAAAAGATATAAATAGCATGGGAAAGTTTATACCATCTCTACAGTATTTTAGCTATAAACCTTTCTAGTAGTTTTCTTGAGAACATCTTTTTGTTATCATTTTCTTTCTGTCATTTTACTTCTTTAGTCTCTTCTCTATACTTCCTTTCAAACTCTTTAACCAATTTCTTTGTGTTCTTCAAGTTTTCCCTACTTTCTCAAGTATTGCCTTCCATTGTATACCTCTTTCATCATACTAAAAAATTTTCTTTTCCCCTAACTACTCTTTTGTTTAGTATTTTTTCTATTTCAAATTCTTTCTTTTCTCTGATGATAACAAGTTTTGGTAGAGTTTTCTTTTGTTCTTCTACCTGAGGCCTATACAACCATACTTGACTTATATTAACTACAAAATGTATTTTGATTGAACTAGATAGTTCTAATTCTATAACATTGGTTGAGATAATTCCCTTGACTTTGTAAAGCTTCATAAACTGCTTTGTTAACTTTTCCAACCTCCTTCTTACCATCTGCTACTTAAGATCCTTTGTACTTAATAGTACTAAGTCTCTGATTTTGTATTCCTCTACTTTTTTTTGCTTTTGGTCTGCATATCTTTTTATCTTCTCCTGGGCTTTTTTCAATACTGCTTTTACTTTCTCCTAGATCTTCTTTATTTTTTCTACAAACTTTCCTACCACTTCAAATTTTACCTTTCTTCTTTCTTCAAATTCCATCCTTGGGTCCTGACTGTAGTTTGTCTTAAATAGAGAGATTTTTGTTGCCAAATGAATTTTATTGTTATATACAAATTTGGCAGTCCCCAGACAATCTAACTACTGCTCCTGTCTATGATCAATGAAAACTCTTAGGTACTATTCTAGCTCCTGATTGATCCTCTCTATTTACCTATTTATTTAAGGATGATATACTGTTAATAGTTTTGTCTGGATCCCCAACAACTTGTTTAACTCCTTTATTATTCCTGCCAGAAACTGTACCTCTTTATCTAATATAATACTTTCTAGAAGTCTATATAGTTTCTAGATGTAATTCCTAAATAACCTAGCAAATTCTTCTACCAATATTTTCTTTATAGTTGCTATAAGAGAAAACTTAGTCATTGATACTAGAAGGGCTTAGTAGGCATCAGTACAGGTAAGTATTATCTAACTTGCTCTAAGATTTGTGCCACTGTTCTTTCTATAACCTTTCTTTCTAGTTCTTGTCTTTCTATTAGTACTAGGCTATCTTTTATAGTAATCTAGTTATTAATGTGTAGTACATGTGATCACATGGCAATGTACACAGACTATCTAGTATAAATATATATACTAGTAGATGTATAGTAGAATATCTTACTCCAACATTGATTGAAGTTTCTGGGCTATTTACTACTTTAACTTAAGTCTACTCTTGTCATAGTACTTAAAGTAGGTTAGAGACTGTACTATTCTCTTATAGTTGCTATAAAGTAGGCCATTTTACTGAACCAATTGCAAACTACTAAAATTGTATTATAACCTTGTGCTAGAGGTAACTTAATAATAAAGTCTACCAAGATATAACTCCATGGTTTTTCTAGAATTGTATTAGGCATTAGTTTCTGCTGGTATTTTGCTCCTATTCTTATAGCATTGATAGACATCATATCTATCCATATATCTTTCTATCTCTTTAGTTACTTCTAATCACTAGTAGTTTCTTGTGACCAATTCTATTGTCTTCTATCTTCTTTTATGTCCTTCCACTGGTGTATTGTAATGCAGCTGTATTACTTTTCCTCTTAAATCCTCCTCTGGTATATATATCTATCCTTCTTTGATGACTATTTCTTTTTCTATTGTCTATTCCTCATTTTCTAGTGTTTTTATTCTTGTTTTCTTTAGTTTTTTTACTATCTTAACTACCTTTTTGTCCCTTTTCTGTACCTTTCTAATCTTTCTTCTTAAGTCATCCTCTTCTACCAATATTTCTGTTCTTTTTATCCATTCTGGCTTTATAAATGTCTGGTCTTTGTTATTGTTTTCTGCTCCCTTCTGCCAGTCTGGCCTTCAACTCAACCTATCTGTCTTTTCCATACTTTTCCTTGGAATATGCTTTAGGGTGAATATCACAAAAAAGTGACTACTAAATAGTAATATGGAGATATAACAAAATACCTATTCAAAGAACTATATAAATAGCTGAACCCTTATTAGCAAGTAGCCTTGTTAATGCTGCCCTTTTGGTATAGTGGTAAACTATACAGTATATAACTACTGGTCCATAGTGCAACTGTGATAGTAAAGTCAAACTATAACAGATATAACACCTATCTAGCTTGTCTTTGGTTCAACTTTTGGCTAGTCATAAAGTATTGAAGATTTTTATGGTTTATCTAAATCTTAAACTTTACTTTTGTGTTCTCTAAGTAGTGCTTCCACATAAGTTATTCTCCTCTGGTTTTTTCAATACTTCTCCTACTAGTTTGTTATATCTCTCTTTAGTATCCATTGTAACTATTATATTATCAATGAATGTTGCTATCTTCTTTTGGTTTATTAGGTCATGGAATAAGTCATTCATTATTGTTTGGAAGGTAGCAGAGAAATTAGTCAGTCCAAAGTACATGACTGTTAGTTTATATACCCTAATATACATTGTGAATACTGCTTTTTATTTATTACTCTTCTTGATCCTTACATTGTTATATTTCCACCTGAGGTTAAGCTTTGTGGACATCTTTTTCTTTCCTACACTATCTAGAATATCTACAATCAAGGGTAGTAGATACCTATTCTTTACTATTTATTGATTGACATATCAGTAGTCCTACACTATTTTCCTTTTTCTATTCTTTTTTGCCACAAAGTGAACTAGTGAGGTTTGGGGTGATTTTGATGGTCAGATGTATTCTTTTCACAACTGGTCCTCTACAAATGTTTATATATCCTTTTTTTCTTCTCTTGACAACAAGTATACCTTTTCTTTTCTTGGTCAAATCACTCTTTCAACTCAATTGCATAGTTCTATGGTTTTCTTGTGGACATCTATTCCAACTCCTTCTTTTCAAATACCCTTTTCTATTTCTAGAATTTTCTAGGTACCAGTTCTTCTACTGTTTTCCTCTTCTCCATTTTTCTTACATGCTTTGGTCCTTTTTCTTTAGGTGTTTCTTCTTTCTTCTTTCTATATATGGGTAGGTATTGTGTCATTTTGACCTTTTCCTTTTTCTAGTCTTTTTCATGATTATGAGCCACTAGCCAGGGTATATCCAATATTACCTCTGTCTTTTCCAGGTTATACACATTTATTTGTGCTCTTTCAACATGTCCTTTAAAGAATATATTACACTCCATCTAATGAGTGATTGCTCCCCCAACACTTACCATTCTATCTATATTCCTTACTAATAAGGGGATTTTCAACTTCTCTAGTTTCAACCTCTTTTCTTTTGCAAGCTTTGTATTCATAAACAGGTCTATTGCCCCACTATCTAATAGTACCTTTACTGCTACTCTTTTATAACTCTTCAACTTCTCTAATTTCACTTTCATTCACACTTCTCTTAGCAGTTGTAGTGTATGCCATACATCTCTTGCTTTCTTAGTGTTGCTATAACAATTTGATTTATTTTCTAGTTTTTCTAGATACAATACACTGTACAAATTATTAGAAGTTAGCCAGAATATTACAAACTTCATTCGGACCATAACTCTGGGAATACTTGACTGATTTTAATGATCTAAATGGCCACCAAAAGCCCTTAAGAAGACCTTTCAAACAGTATCAAAAATGTCTCAAGGCAATCAGTATTCACCAAGTTATCAGTATATTAGTCTATAATTACCAAGTTACCAGATACTAAATCACTGATATCTCAGAAACTACTTAATATAATTGTTTGCTTCAATGACCATTGTAAAGCTCTCTTTAATATGCTTCTTTCTGCTATAAATAGAACCAGAGGCAATAAGATCCCATGGAGATACAAGGTCCTCAGTGTTTGTATATAACACTGATTTTTATTCATAGATTATCATCTATCCTTGAATAGAACAAAAAACTGCCCTAAAACAGTTAGGTTATCTCTATTTTAAGAACAATAGCACTCCTATATATAGAACAATAGATAGTGATCATATGGTAGGCTATTCTGGTGTATAGACTACTATAATCATGTATTTACGGACTGTATATCTAAGAATAAACCTCAGACTTAACAACATCTTTTGCTACTATCTAAACTTTGCTTTTTTGAGCCTTTTGATAATTAAATCATCAACTTGGAAATCAGTAAGTAGCCATTTGTAATACAGAAGCTTATTGTCTTCTATTGTCTTTTGCCAACTCCTATAGCATTTCTACTATTCTCTCTTTGTTTCCTTTCCTCTACCAGCAATTTTTGGTCATATAGTTCCACTTTTCACAAACAAAACATGTCCTGTTCCCCTCTCTTCCTCTATTAATGTCTATTACATTGGAGTCTCTTCCTAGCTTCTGTTTTTCCCAATTGTTCTATATTCTTTCTCTAAAGTTCTAATTCCCTGCCCTTTATACAATTTGTCCCTCTTTTTCTTTATAGAATCCTTCTCCAAAGCCTCTCTTGGGCTGCATATTTCCCTGTAGGCATACTGTATTCCTCTCCAATATTCTCTTTTTTGTTCTACTCTGCCTTTAGCTTTTATCCAACCTTACTAACCTTTTCTGCTACTCTTCTATCATACTTGGAGGGCTTTTTGCCTCTACCAACTTTCTTCTCAGTACCCCACTGTTATGCTGCAAATGAATTTTGTATAAAAAGTAATATTTAATATACTTTATACCAACAGATTTATAAGAGAAATTTGCTCTAGAACCCATTACATGTATATCCTTAGATAAGAGTAGGGTCAATAACCAGTCTAGAACAACACTTAGGGTAGACAAAGCTTACTACTAAGACTTGAGAGACAAGAACAGTAAGCTGGTACCAGGTTGAAAGAGTATTTTGGATAAAATAGTGATCTAGAACTACTTGGGAAAAATTATAGTTTAATATGGTCATAGAATCTCTATTTTATATT
>Ga0153936_100435_pt1 | contig 11830 bp, 10 predicted proteins | sample TSNJ020MetaG_FD_102272 | JGI IMG/M metagenome (GOLD analysis project Ga0153936, IMG submission 102272) | Attine ant fungus gardens microbial communities from New Jersey, USA - TSNJ020 MetaG | ecosystem: Host-associated > Fungi > Mycelium > Unclassified | place: USA: New Jersey, Wharton State... | reverse complement strand
TATGCTCGTCAAAATGGTATTCACGTCACGCCGACCTTTATGGTGAATGGCCTGGTTCAAAGTGATTTAGGCAGTGGGGATGATATTGAACGCTGGATTGAGCGTATTCTGGCTTAATAAGCTTTGCTAACCATCGCTGTGATGGTTAACCATTAACTCTGTGTAACCTATGACCGGCGGCTCGCCAAAGCGTCGGTCTTAAGGGTTAGAAGCCCGTCGTTATTATTCCCTGTTATTATTTTCAGCCCTGCTCTATTCTGGAGCATTCTATTTGCCAGCAAATATTTTTTCTGTTTAGAAAAAAAGACGATAACTCCCGGGCTGTCATTAAACCGTCATATTTGTCGCCGATCATGATTTTTATAGGTAACACATAAGGTTGCAGTTAAATAGATCTCAGTGGCCATTCACTCTGACGGATATAACCTGTTAGAGCCAAACAGTATGACGGTTTTAAAATTTCGCTAAGGAGTTAGAGTGTTTGATATTATTTATTTAAAAGCGGCAATAATGGGCATTGTCGAAGGACTGACCGAGTTTCTGCCTATTTCATCTACCGGTCATCTTATTTTAGCCGGTGAGTTGCTTGATTTTACCGGTGAAAAAGAGAAAGTTTTTGGTATTGCGATTCAGACCGGCGCGATGCTGGCGGTTATCTGGCAATACCGGCTTAAACTTATACAGACTGTTGTCGGACTTTTTTCAGACCCCGTCGCCCAGCGTTTTGTCAGAAATTTGCTGGTTGCTTTTATCCCGGCGGTTATTCTGGGGCTCGCTTTTGGCAGCATGATCAAAGCCCATTTATTTAGCGCCGTGCCTGTCGCTTCGGCCTTTATTATCGGCGGTTTTATTATCCTTATTGTTGAAAAACGCAGCGGAACTAAAGAAGTTATCAGGGTCAGTCATGTTGATGACCTGACGGTTAAAGATGCATTGTATTTAGGTCTGTTGCAGTGTTTAGCCCTTATTCCGGGTACCAGCCGTTCCGGGGCGACCATCATCGGCGGGATGGCTATCGGTTTATCCCGTAAGTGCGCGACTGAGTTTAGTTTCTTTTTAGGTATCCCAACCTTGATTGGGGCCGGTGCCTACTCTATTTGGCAGGAGCGTCAGCTGTTGCAGGCTGCGGATACCCCACTATTTTTAGTTGGCTTTGTTTTTGCCTTTATCAGTGCCCTGCTTTGTATCCGCTGGTTAATTCGCTATGTCTCTACCCACAGTTTCAAACCCTTTGCCTGGTATCGTATTGCCTTCGGGATTATTGTGCTGCTCACCTCATGGAGTGGCGTGATTAACTGGGCAGATTAAATCCCCGGGATTATCGGACAGCCCGCAGGCGTTCAACGATTAATAATAATGAAAGGCCGACAGTTTATCTGTTGGCCTTTCACTCTTTTAAGGCTGACCAATAATTAAATTATTCTGAAATGCCTTATTTTATGACATCCATGCAGATAATAGCCTGCTTATGAACCATTATGGTGCAATATAGCGCTAGTGCTCATCCGCGGTTAGTCCTGGACGCAGCCCGATGCTAATGCCGGGTCTGGTCCAGAGCGCCGTCGCTTGTATACAAAATAGCGTTATAAAGGCGACCTATAATCGGCAAACAGTCGGGAAAAATCAGGCAGACATTCACCGGCGCGTTCAAAACAGAGGTTTGAAACAATATGTTCAAAATGGTGGGTCAGCGCGGCACTCAGCGCCGGTAATGTCTGGCTGCGTAGCAGGTCAAGCAGCTGGCTATGGTCATCACATCGGCAGCCCTGAGGCCAGGGGGTACCCCATGTGGCAATCACCAGGGAGGAACGCTGGCTAAGCTGGGTGACCATTTCGGTCAGTACCCGGTTGCCGGCTATGGCCTGTAATTGGATATGGAACCCGGCGGAATAGCGAATGGCCGCCGGGCCATCATAAGCTTCATGGGCCTGCTGTTCCTGGGCAATGATGGCTTCCAGGTCAGCCAGATGGGAAGGCTGGCAACGGGCTAGCACATCGGGCAGATTCGCCACCTCCAGCAACATACGGGTGCGGAAGATTTCCCGGGCCTCGGTAACCGTCGGGCTGGCCACCTGTGCACCACGTTTGGGCGTTAATGTCACCATTTGTAGCGCGGTGAGCCGCTGGAGCACCTTCCGGATCCCGGTCCGGCTAACGCCAAACACCTCCGCCAGAGCTTCTTCAGGTAATTTACTGCCGGGCAGTAATTGATGCTCAACAATCGCTGTCATCAGCGCCTGATAGATGGCCTCATCCTTGTCATGCGCCTCTGTCGCGGCTTGTCGACGGTTTTCTGTTCCCATTCACCACTCCGGATTACGTTTTGAAAGTCCATCGTATACATAAAGTAATATTTTTTGTATACAAAATTCGCCATTTTGGCCTGGATCCTGCAACAGCTTCTGGCATCGACCTAAAGGGTTTTCATACAGAGGAGCAGGTATCATGCCAAATAAACAAAACACCCATCAGGTTAAGGCCGCTGACTCCCCTGCCAGCTACAGCCCGCGACTTTGTAATGAGGATCTGGCGCCGACGCGTGACCAGAACTGGAACTGGTACAACATCTTTTCTTTCTGGATGTCGGATGTGCATAGCATGGGGGGCTATGTGGTTGCCGCCAGCTTCTTTACCCTCGGCCTTGCCAGCTGGCAGGTGCTCTTTTGTTTGCTGGCGGGCATTTGTATCGTGCAGTTTTTTGCCAATCTGGTGGCAAAGCCAAGCCAGATGGCCGGCGTGCCTTATGCGGTTATCTGCCGTCAGGCATTTGGTGTTTTTGGGGCGAATATTCCGGCGGTAATTCGCGGCCTGATTGCCTTTGCCTGGTATGGGATCCAAACCTATCTGGCAGCCAATGCGCTGATGCTGGTACTGATTAAGTTCTGGCCTTCTCTGGCGAGCATGACTCAGGCAAGCTTCCTTGGCCTGTCACACCTCGGCTGGCTGTGTTTTTCCGTTATGTGGCTGCTGCAGGCGATGGTGTTCTGGCACGGTATGAACGCTATCAAGCGCTTTATTGATATTGCCGGACCGGCGGTCTACGTGGTGATGCTGGCGCTGGCAGGCTGGATTGTATACAAAACCGGGTTGAGCGGCATTTCCTTTACCCTTGCCAGTAAAACCCTGAGCGTCGGGGAACAGAGCTGGCAGATGGTCACCGCCATCGCGCTGGTTGTCTCCTATTTCTCCGGCCCGCTGCTAAACTTCGGTGACTTTTCGCGTTACGCTAAAAGCATGGGAGAAATTCGCCGGGGTAACCGCTGGGGGCTGCCGTTTAACTTTCTGTTGTTTTCACTGGTTACCGTGGTCATTGTCTCTGGAACCCAGTCATTGTTCGGACATATGATAACGGACCCGATTGAAACCGTTAGCCGTGTGGGGAGCGACCTGGCGGTTGCCATTGGTTTGCTGACCATGATTACCGCCACGATTGGGATCAACATCGTCGCTAACTTTGTTTCGCCGGCTTTTGATTTCTCCAACTGCTCGCCGCAGAAAATCAGTTTTCGGACCGGGGGCATGATAGCCGCCGTTGGCTCTATCCTGCTCACGCCGTGGAACCTGTTTAACTCACCGGAGCTGATTCATTACACCCTTGATGTGCTGGGCGCTTTTATTGGTCCGCTGTTTGGCATTCTGTTGGTGGATTTCTACCTGATTAAGCGGGGCCAGATTTCGGTGGATGATTTGTTTGATGACTCCCCTAAAGGCAAATACTGGTATCGTAGTGGCTTTAACCCGAAAGCAATTGCCGCGCTGTTGCCCTCAGTGGCTATTGGTCTGATAATCAGCTTTATTCCGGCCCTGCATCAGGTGGCCAACTTTAGCTGGTTTATTGGCGTGTTCCTAAGCGGCGTCGCCTATTGGTGGATAGCCCGGGAAGAGCGTCAGGCGGAGCGTACCTCACCTTTTCACGTCACTACCGTGGCGCAGAAAGAGTAATCCCTTCGGCCAGGGCCACCGCTCTGGCCAAACTGGCATCAATCTTGCCTGATTAAGTCTGTCTTCACGGAACGGATAAGGCTCCACTATGATTACTTACCATAGCGCTATTCGTGGCGCTTTTTTTGATATTACCCAACCTGCCACAAGCCCTGAGGATATTGCCCGTCATACGCGTTATCTTGACGATGGCTTGCTGTTTATTCACCAGGGCAAAATTCAGGCCCTGCTTCCCTGGCAGGAAGGCGAGCAGTATCTGCATCCGCAACAGGGCTACCGCGACCTGCGGGGTAAGCTGCTGCTTCCCGGCTTTGTCGATGCCCATGTGCATTATCCGCAAAGCGAAATGATAGGCGCATTCGGTGAACAGCTGCTGGAATGGCTGACCAGATACACATTCCCGGTAGAAAGCCAGTTTGCCGATAAGGCTTATGCCGCCGAAATAGCGCAGTTTTTTATCCATCAACTGCTCAGTCACGGCACAACGACCGCCCTGGTTTTTTGCACACTACATCCTGAGTCAGTAGATGCTTTGTTTACTGAAGCCCTCGGCCTGAATATGCGGCTGATTGCTGGCAAAGTGATGATGGACCGCAACACGCCGGATTATCTGACTGAAAGCGCGGAACAAAGCTACCAACAGACCCGGGAGCTAATCCTGCGCTGGCATCAGCGTGGCCGGCTCGGGTATGCCATCACACCGCGCTTTGCCCCGACTTCAACCCCGGACCTACTGGCGGCGGTTCAGCGTTTACGCCAGGAGTTTCCTGATTGCTGGCTACATACCCATCTCAGTGAAAATCTTAATGAAGTGGCCTGGGTGAAAAGCCTGTGGCCAGAGCATGAGCACTACCTGGATGTTTATCATCATTATCAATTAACCGGGCATCGGAGTCTGTTTGCCCATGGTATACACCTGGCAGATAAAGAGTGGCAGTGTCTGCATAAAACCGGTTCAGCCCTCGCTTTCTGCCCAACCTCCAACCTGTTTCTCGGCAGCGGTCTGTTTCGTTTGCCCGCCAGTTGGCAGCATAAAGTCCGCATTGGCATTGGCAGCGACGTTGGCGCAGGTACCACCTTTAGTATGCTACGCACCCTCGGTGAAGCATACAAAGTCGCGCAGCTTCAGAGTTACCGACTACGGGCGAGTGAAGCCTTTTATCATGCCACCCTTGGCGGAGCCCATGCCTTACGGCTTGATGAGCAGATTGGTAATTTCCTGCCGGGCAAAGAGGCCGACTTGGTGGTTATCGACCCGGCGGTAACTCCCCTGCAAAAAATGCGGATCAGCCGCTGTCAGGATATCTTTGAACAGCTGTTTGTCCTGATGACCCTGGGAGATGAGCGTAATATTAGCGAAACCTGGATAAATGGCGAGTGTGTCTGGCAGAATGAAATTTAGGCTGATATTCCGGTACAGGTAAAAACCTGTACCGGGCATCATGCCTGGACTAGCTCCCGCGGTAAGTGGACCAACCGCCGGGGGCTATCAAAAAAGGCAGATGGAAATGATCATCATCCCTATCGGTGATAATAAAATCTATCTGCGCCCGTGGATACAGGGTATGGCGGCCCTCCAGGGCGAACCAGACGCCCAGTTCAGCCACCAGCTGATAGGTGCCGGCAGTCAGCTGGCCTGATGCCAGATCGGCAATACGACCCTGGCTATCGGTAATGCCAGTCGACAGGCATTGTCCTTCCCGCAGCAGGCTTACCCTCACGCCTTCGGCGGTTTTACCGGTGGAAATGTCGAGAATATGGGTGCTTAGGCTGTTCATTCTCCAATAACTCCTGTCAGTCGTAATAAGGTAATTTCGCGTAATTGCACCAGCGCAGCCTCGACCTCTTCCGCCTCGTTATGCTGCAGTCGCTGGCGCAATGCCTGTAAGATCTCCTCGCCGCTGCGTCCCTTCGCGCGGATCAGAAATACCCGACCAAAGCGTGCCTCATAGCGAGCATTGCCCGCTTTCAAGGCCTGAGCCAGCGGCAGGTCATCGGCATTAACCGCCGACTGCTCCTCCCGCGATAACGCGGCATGGGTCTGCTCCCCGGCCGGTTTCTCGCCGATACGCGGATGGGCGCTGAGCGCCTGTTGCAGATCTGCCTCGTTCCACGCCTGCATATGTTGCTGGGCGACCGCCAGCAGTTGGGCAAGGTTTGAGTATGGCCGACCCTGTACCAGCCCCCGCGTCCACTCAGGAAGCGCCACGCAGGGGGCAAGCAGAGACGCGGCATCCACGTCTGAGAGTTGATTAAAGTGATTGAGCGCGATCATCCTGGCTCCTGGTTACCACAACCTGTGCGGTTTTCTCTTCTGGGATAATAAAGTTAAGAACAATAGCCACCAGCCCACCACTGGTTGCAGCGGATCCAAACAGGTTACCGATAATGGGCGGGAAGTGAGTCAGAAAAGCAGGAACCGACTCAATACCCAGACCAAAGCCAAATGCCAGGCCGACAATGAGCATATCCCGGCGGGTGAGCGGCTTTTGGGTAATAATGCGGATACCGGCTGCTACCACACAGCCAAACATCACCATGGTTGCCCCGCCTAAAACCGGGGCGGGAATTTGCTGCAAGATCTCACCAAAGGGGGGAAACAGTCCAAGCAGGATCAGAATAACGCCGATATAGCGCCCAACATAGCGACTGGCGACGCCGGTCATCTGAATCACGCCATTATTCTGTGCAAAGGTCGTATTTGGAAACGCACACAGCATGGCGGCCACCATACAACTGATACCATCGGCAAGGATCCCGCCTTTTAAACGCGAGCGAAAAGCCGCATCATCAATAGACTGATGGGAAATCAGGCAATTGGCGGTCAGGTCGCCTACCGCTTCGAGAATACAGACCAGGGAAACCAGAGCAATAGGTAAAAAGATAGCGCTATTAAAGTGAAATCCAAAGGGAAAGAGCGCCGGCAGACGAAACCAGCTCTCGCCTACCGGGCTGAGATGAAACGTTCCGCTCAGCACCGCCGCCAGACAGCCGATGGCAATACCAACCACCACGGAGGAAAGACGCAGCCAGCGATTTTTAGCACAGCTCAGTAAAACAATCACGCCCAGCGTGCCGGCACCCAGCGCAATGTTACCCATACTGGCAAAATCTTTCGCCTTTTCGCCGCCGCACCAGTTAATCACGCTGACTTTGATAAGGCTGATACCGATAAGGGCAATCACGCTGCCGGTAATAATTGGGGTGAAGATTTTCTTCAGTGGCTCAATAAAGCGGCTAACAATAACCGGCACCAGAGCGGCTATAAAGTTAACCCCGAACAGCATTGCCATAATATCCTGCGGCCCCCCGCCCTGAGCCTTAACCCACATACCACCGGCAATGGCGACACCGAGAAAGGCAAAGCTAGTGCCCTGCATACAAATCATACCGGCGCCGATCCCCCAGACACGATTAGACTGCAGGAACGTACCAATCCCGGAGGCCAGTAATGACATACTGATTAAATAGGGTAACCATTCGCCCAGTCCCAGCGTGGCGCCAATAATCAGCGGCGGAGTGATAATTCCCACCAGCCCCGCCAGCACATGCTGCAAAGCGCTAAAGAAGGCAGGAACCGGCGGGATGCGCTGCTCCAGACCGTAAAGTAAGCTGCTGTTTTTATCATAAGACATGTTATGACGTCCCTTTGTGAATAAGCGTTATTTGCTTACTGCACAAAGCAGGCCAGAGTGATTCCCATCGCCGATTTAATTGAATCCCGTTATTTAATATGATGTTTATCAATCAGATAAAAAATATTTACTGGCAGTATCATTTGGCAAAGTATTGTGTGGTTAATGGAACTTTAGATTCCATAAATCAAATATAGAAATTTTTGATTCATAAAAATGCACTAATCCCCTTCTTGCGCACTGAATCAGTGCAAATGGCAGGTTATATCAGCCAGACTTATTGATTTCCGCCCCTTTTTCAATCTGGTACGCAAATTGCTGAGTATTAGCAGGACGTTATATAAGGGGAAGAGAATGAAAGCATTAGTGATAGGCGCCGGGATTGGCGGTCTGAGTGCCGCAGTGGCGTTGAAAAATGCGGGAATCGACTGTGAAGTATTTGAAGCAGTGAAAGAAATTAAGCCCGTCGGGGCGGCGATTTCCATCTGGCCTAACGGCGTAAAATGCATGCAGAGCCTCGGTATGGGGGAGATAATTGAAACCTACGGTGGGCCGATGCACTACCTGGCCTATAAAGAGTTTCAGCGGGGTGAAACCCTGACCCGTTTTAGCCTCGCCCCGTTGGTGGAACGGACTCAAGGCCGCCCTTGCCCGGTTTCGCGCAGTGAATTACAACGGGAAATGCTCGATTTCTGGGGACGTGACACCGTGCAATTTGCTAAACGCGTCACCCGTACCGCCGAAAATGCCGATGGCGTCACCGTATGGTTTACCGATGGCACAACCGCGCAGGGGGATTTTTTGATTGCCGCCGACGGGAGCCATTCCGCGCTGCGTCCTTATGTGCTCGGCTATACCCCCGAGAGGCGCTATGCCGGTTACGTCAACTGGAATGGTCTGGTGGATATTGATGAAAGTATTGCCCCTGCCGATCAGTGGACAACGTTTGTCGGTGAGGGTAAACGCGTGTCGTTGATGCCAGTGTCCGATGGCCGTTTCTATTTCTTTTTTGATGTACCGCTCCCCGCCGGGCTAAACGAGGATCGCACCACGCTCCGGGCCAATCTGACCCACTACTTTAAGGGCTGGGCTCCCGCGGTACAAAAACTGATTGCTGCTCTCAAGCCTGAAACAACCAACCGGGTTGAAATTTACGATATTGAACCCCTGGACAGGCTGGTACATGGCAAGGTCGCGCTGCTGGGTGATGCCGGGCACAGCACCACGCCGGATATTGGCCAGGGAGGCTGTGCAGCGATGGAAGATGCCGTGGTACTGGGAGAGATCTTTCGTGAAAACAAAGATATTGTTTCCGCCCTTCGTCAGTACGAGGCACGCCGCTGTGGGCGCGTGCGTGACCTGATACTCAAAGCGCGTAAGCGGTGCGATATCACGCACGGCAAAGATATGGCGCTGACCCAGGCCTGGTATCAGGAGCTTAAAGAAGAGACCGGGGAGCGAATTATTAACGGTCTGTGTGAGACCATTCAGGGGGGGCCGCTAGGCTGATTATCGGTGATGGCCTGCATCGCCTCCATCACCGCCGTCAGTTTTTGAATCGCCATTTGCGCCGGACGAGAAAGCTGGCGCGATGGGGCGGCACACAGCGCCAGCGTCAGCGGTCTTAGTAGCCGGTTACGGAGCGGGATAAAGACCAGTTGCCCGCTTTTCACCTCGTCCAGCACATCGAGCAGGCTGAGGATTGTCACCCCCCCGCCTTTGAGTATCAGGGATTTAATCAGCCGGATATCGTTACAGCTAATAGCATTGGTTGGGCTGAAATCGTAGTGGCGATAGAGCATCGCTACCCTGTCATGAACAATTAAGGGGGCGGCGGGCAGAATGTGCCGCTCCTCGCTCAATTCCCCCAGCGAAAGCAATGACGCTGTGGCAAGGGGATGCCCGGGATGGAGGATAACCCCCATTTCCAGTTCAACAAACGCCAGCACGCTCAGCCCCGCCTGGCCTTCCGGGTCGAGAATCAAGCCAAAGTCGAGATCGGCCTGACGCACTTTTTCACTTACCGTATGGCTGTCTGCCACCTCGAGCCTGAGTTCAAGCCACTCCCAGACGCTGATAATATCGGCCAGCGCTGTGGCAAAACTGCCCTCTGCCAGAGCCTGCACCATGCCGACACTCACCGTTCCCCGCTTCAGCCCCTGGAGTTCATCAAACTTCTGGCGGGTCAGGCGAAACTCCTTCTGCCAGCGGAGCAAATTGTCATACAGCAGCTCACCGGCGGTGGTCATCCGCAACCCTTCCGCTAGCCGTTCAAACAGCGGGGTGCCAAAAGCCTCTTCCGCCTGCAGAATCTGCCGGTTAATAGCCGAGGCTGAAATATGCAGTTTTTCTGCCGCCCGACGCAGGCTACCGCTGCGGGCGACCTCGCAAAAATAGACGGCAAAACGGGAAAATGGACTCATCTCTCACCTGTACACTTTTTTGCAACGGGTTAGTGAATTAATGCTGATGGATCTCAACACCCTAATATGAAAAAAATAAACTCACAACAACTAAACCCATCGATTTTTGTGAGCAGGAAGGAAGATGATGACCAGACAACAGCCCACCCCACCCGCCCATTGCACCTTTGAGCCAGATGACTGGCTACGCCTGGCAAAATGCTGGCATCCGGTTGCCCGTAGCGTTGATATCGGCCCCGAGCCGGTAAAGGCCCGTCTGTTGGATGAACAACTGGTGATTTATCGTATCAAAGGACAGGTAGTGGTCGCCCGTGACGTCTGTCCCCACCGCGGGGTGCCGCTTACCCTCGGCTTTCATGATGAAGAAGGGATTATTTGCCCCTATCATGGCCTGCGCTTTGGTGCCGACGGTCGTTGTAACCGCATTCCCTCAAGTCCGGACCAGCCGGTGCCGGAGAAGTTACACCTCACCAGCTATGCGGTCGAAGAGCGCTATGGCCTGATCTGGACTTGCCTGGCCTTTGACCCGGAAAATCCTCAGCCACTGCCAGTGATGCCCCACTGGCATGATGAAGGCTTTCAGCAGCTGACCTGCCCGGCCTTTGAAGTCAACGGTTTTGCCGGACGCCAGGTTGAGGGCTTTCTCGACGTGGCCCACTTCGCCTGGATCCACACGGACACCTTTGCCGATCCGGACAATCAGGTAGTGCCAGCCTACAGCCCGCAGGAAACGCCTTTTGGTTTTAGCGTTGATTACTGGAGTTCGGTGGGGAATTATCCGGCCAGCGCCGGATTTAAAGCCCCGGATGGCTTTCAATGGCTGCGTCACTTTGAGATGCACCTGCCCTTTACCGCCACCCTGACCATTCACTTTCCTAATGACGCCAGGCTGGTGATTATGAATGCCGCTTCGCCGGTTTCCTCCCGGGTGACGCGTATGTTCGCCCCGATAGCCCGCAACTTCGACCTGCACGTGCCTGAAGAAGAGGTCTATGCCTTTAACCTCAGGGTGTTTGAAGAGGATAGGCTGATGGTCGAAACTCAGCGCCCTGAGCGGCTGCCGCTAGACCTGACGCTCGAAGCCCATATTCCCGCCGACCGCAGTTCAATTGCCTATCGGCGCGGCCTGAAAAAGATGGGATTCGGTGAGTTTTTCCTGGTGTAAGGAGGAGAGAGAATGAGTGATGTCCTGCAAGTGGTTGTCGATGGCATATGGCGCCAGGGAGATTGCGGGCTGGCTATCAGCCTGGTGTCACCTGATGGGGAGCCCCTTCCCGGCTGGCAACCCGGGGCGCATATTGATGTTCATCTGCCCTGTGGCATTATCCGCCAGTATTCCCTGACCGGTCGCCATACCGGCATGGAGGGCTATCTGATTTGCGTTGCCCTTGAGGATGCCTCCCGGGGGGGATCTCGTTATATCCACCAGACGCTGCGGCCGGGTCAACGGCTTACTATCTCGCCGCCGCGCAATCTGTTTGCCCTAAAACCTGCCGGCCATGTCACGCTGCTGGCCGCCGGGATTGGCATTACCCCCCTGTATGCCATGGCGTTGCAACTGGCAGCGGAGGGAGTGCCCTTTACACTGCATTATTATGTTAAAAGCCGCAGCCAGGGTGCCTTTATTCCTGAACTTATGCGCACCCTGCCGAGGGAGAGTATTGTGATTCATGCCTCCGCCGAAGGGCAATCTGCCCGGGGGAGCCTGGGGGGAATACTTAACCCTGCCGGAACGGATCATCATCTCTATCTGTGCGGCCCGGCGGGCTTTATGGCCGCCGGGCGTCAGGCGGCGGCAGAAAATGGCTGGGACGACGCCCGGGTGTATAG
>Ga0153936_100434_pt1 | contig 11840 bp, 10 predicted proteins | sample TSNJ020MetaG_FD_102272 | JGI IMG/M metagenome (GOLD analysis project Ga0153936, IMG submission 102272) | Attine ant fungus gardens microbial communities from New Jersey, USA - TSNJ020 MetaG | ecosystem: Host-associated > Fungi > Mycelium > Unclassified | place: USA: New Jersey, Wharton State... | reverse complement strand
TATTCCGATATGAAATGAAGGGATTGACTTCGCAAATTGTGGACGGCAGTGCATCAATCGCTGTCTCAGACGTCAATCAGGCTTACTCACAACCCAATGGAGATGACGATGGCGACAGCGTCAAATTGCTAGGAAATGAGTAAAAGGTCTACAAAATGAATAGAAAAGTAGTACTGCCCAGAGTATGTGTCATGTCAGAGCCAAAATTTAAGAAACATAAAGGCGACGAACCTGGGACTCGAACCCAGAAATCTCCAGCTCGCTAGAAGGGTGACTACTACCGGAAACTGGCGCGTTAACCATTACGCCAGTCCGCCTCCAAAAACTGCCCAATTTTTGTGTAACATATTATTTTGTATCATGTGCCGGTTCGAAAATAGACCATTGCACAGATGGACGCAGCTAAAGTCTGATAAAATGCCTGAAGAGTATGGCGACGCCGTTTATCAGACTGCCTTGTCTACTCGAAAGCTTTATTCTATGTCTTTCTGCTTCCTTCTCCTCATATTGGTGTTTTCCTGTCCTTGGGTTTGAGAATACACTGGATTTATTTTGCAGTCGGTCCGAAGATATATTAACAAGTCACAGGTTTTTTTGATGGTTCGTCAGGAATGTAACAGAATATCCCGACTAATTTCCTTTGGTGATAGGGTATAGTGGCGCAAAAACGCCGCATGTGGGTCGCCATGAATATGCATGTTGGAAGCCAAGTTTACATACCCTTTTCTATGTCATCGTTCTAGGCCAGTGCGTTCATTCATTGAGCTTATTTTCCATTTTGAGTATCCAATACTACCATGGGGTATGGAATCTATGTCCTAGGCCTCGGAATTACACTCTGGAATCTCATCATCTCAATTGATCGATAACTTCAACGGCGTTGTTTTGGGGCACCTCAACACGTTGACAGAGTTGGTATAAATCTATAGACTCACCTGCTATCCCTCCATGTACGTCTGGGCGTTTTTGAGAAGAGGCTGCCTTCAGCCACGCAGTTATTATACACAGGAGTGATATCATAAGTAGGCGTCCACATCGATGGGATTCCCTAGTCGGTTTGAGCTCGTTAGATATCTGGAGAGTGATCGAGATGCTGTGTGAGTATAAAACTTTCCATACAGCATGCATCTTCTCAAACCTGTCCCAGCCATGCGAAGCATGACTTCTTGACAGGACATGGTGGATGTATAAGTACCCTCAAGATGATGATCAATGAAAAAATAACAGACTTCTGTACTTGTAAGCTCGCCTCTTTCATGATACCAAAGTTGGGTCACTTGAGGCTATACACTTAGCCACGTCCCCAAAATTCGTTTCTACAGACTCATAGACCAGAAGGTGGGGTTCAGCATCGCCATGGAAAGTTCAGAAGCATATCCACTACAGGCGCCCCATCTGAGCTTGAGGAACATGTTTCGGTCCGTATGTGCCTGTTATCTATTCAGCTTCGGCTGTTTAAAGTCTAACTGTGCTGTGTGCCTATTTATATCTGCGTTCGTGTGATTAGATTCAGATTTGTTATGAGTCCAGTTTCGATAGCGTGACTATCACGTGCGTAACAATGCCATAATTTACCACAAAACAAAGTAAAGGCAAAAGCAAGAACAATCTACCCAGAGAAATATGCATACGATAATTTTCGGTCTTAAGGAAAGAAAACCATGCCAGACCGTCGCAAGATCAGGCTTGAGGGACGCTTGGAATGACTCCATTAACATGCGGCTCTGATCCAGCTTGACCATCCTTGTCATCATTCTCCATATCAATTCGGTCCAGTTCTTTGATGAAACTGCTACCCCAGAATGCAGCTGTGTACTTTTTCACGTATTTGAACAGTTTGCGGTGGTTCTCTATCCTCGTAGCAGTATCCATAGTCACTGCCTCATGGATAGCATCAGCGACCTGCTGTGAATCCCATGGGTTTACAACAATTGACCCATTGAGACTCTGCGCTGCACCGGCAAATTCGGACAGGATCATAACACCTTGACGCGCTTGTTGGCAAGCGACGTACTCATAGGATACCTGAAGAACTGATTTAGATCCGTGACTCCAGCGCCTAGGCATTGAAAGACAAACCAAATTCATACCGTCCCTAGTGCTCGTGACCAAACAAACGTCACTGACGGCGTACAAAGCACAAAGTTCGTCGAATGCGAGACTCTTGTGCATAAAATGGATAGGCATGAACTCAACGGTGCCGAACCGCCCATTGATTCTTCCAACAAGCTCATTCACTGTCGATCGGAGGTTTTGATATTCCTCCACGTCCTGACGCGAAGGCACCGCAAGTTGAACAAGCACAACCTGAAAACAGGAGATCAGAAGTCGCTCCCACATAGGGCATTAACCGACTTTGCCGATCCATTCTGGGTGCTGTGTAAGGAACAACTCCATCGCATGGAGCTTTTGGGGAACTCCCTTAATGTAATCGAGGCGATCTACACCAACGATGACCTTCACTCCACCAAATCGCTGCTCCAACTGGTGGATGCGGTCCTTGACGGACTGCTTTCGTAGATTCTGACATCACCTTAAGCATGAGATCATCCTTAAGCAAGTCGGTGAATTGTCAGTGAATCCTCACGTCAATGAAAGAGTCCGGCTCTATCCCAATGGGGAATGTTCCAACGTGGGCAAGGCGACCTTCAAATTCTACCCCGTTCGGCATCGTCGGAAGGCCAAGGATACGTGTACAGGACGAAAGGAAGTGTCGTGCATAATCGTAGGTGTGGAAGCCGATAAGGTCACAATAGAGAACACCATACAAAATTTCACGGCGGACTGGAAGGGTTCTGCGCAATAGTGAAAGACGAAAAGATCCGTATCAATCTTGACATACCTGTAGATTTCACTACTAGGGAACGGTGTGTGCAGGAAGAACCCGATTTTGATCCCAGGAATGCTGGCTGCTGCGGGAGATCCAAACTCCTCTCCTTCAACTCCTTCTGCAATTCTTGATAATTGTTCCAGTGTGAAGTTGTCGACATTGCGTCCATCAATGAGTCCGCGCAATAGCATAGGCAAGAGCATAAGGTGATAATCTTGTACCCATACCATAGCTCCAGGGGTAATTTGTTGTCGGACGGCCTCAGCGAATTGCATGTTTGCTTGTCTATAAGCCAGCCAATTCGCTTCATCAAAGTTCATTTCTCCAGGATGGTAGTGAAAGAGCGGCCAAAGAATTGAGTTGGAAAAGCCATTGTAGTGGCGATCTGCAACGTCGTCATCGAGGTATACTGCTTGACAGGAATACTCCTCCATCAGCCGCTTGTCAACGTGAGGGCGGTCTTTGAATGGGATGAAGAAGCCCGGCCAGCCAATCCAGGTGAAACTGAGTGATTTTTTGAACCCGGAGAGAGCGGAAACAAGGCCACCGGACGACATCTTGAAATGATATTCGCCTTTAGAATCCTTCGTAATGGTGATGGGCAGTCGATTGGACACGACTATTAAATGACCGCTAGGTTTATCCATGGTAGACAATGGTCAGTGATGAGAGTTGGGAGACCTGGGATGACACTGAGAGAGAAGTGACAAGATTATATAGGGGCAACAATCAACGCTGAAGGATTGAGTGTATTAAGCGAAAGAGGGGGAAAACCCAAGGCGCGATTCCGGATTGGGATTGATAATCGGATCATGAAAAACGTGCGATCGCTAGGAAGGCACCAGGAAGGGTCATAGTAGCCCATGAAAGCTGCTCACTGCTATATATGTAGTCAATCTACACGACAACTAGGTTCCAGACCCTATCAAATTTGCATCAAGCTCTTCTATCCCAGTCTATTGTCCAGACTTTCATAAAGGATTCACATGTGATACTATCCCAAATGGTCAACAACTCTGATTGGTTATTTTCAGTCCTCAAATATCTTTTAATACCCAATGCCATTGGAAGATTCGAGAGAACAGAAAATCATGCATAAAGCACTAAATCTCAGAATACAGGTGAAGATTGGAGCAGTTTGAATCATTGCTCCCATGCTTTTTTGAGTCCAACGTGTTTAGTCGAAAAGACCAAAGCCCTGGATCAGAACGTATGAGCATATTCCAAAAGGTATCAAAATCAACGTACCATGTCCTCATCGGATTCCTCAGCTTCCTCTTCCTTCTCCTCGGCCGCAGGAGCCTTGGCGGCATCAGTAGGAGCAGCAGCATCAGCAGGAGCAGAAGTAGAAACAAAGGCCTCAGGGTTTTCCAGATATTCCTTGATCTTTGCATACTTTTAGTTTTTGAGTTCAAATACCAAAAAAAGAGATACATCACCTTTTCTGAGCCATCGAAAGTGTATTCAGTGCCCAAGGAGATAGCAAGGACATTCTTGTAAGAGTTGACAAGGGAGTGCGTGATGGAGGCAAGGGTAGGATAGTGAAGGGCAAGAGAGATGCACGCAATCGTCTTGATACCAGTGAGGAAACGATCCATGAGTTCTTCCTCGCTAACATCAAGGACCTGAGGAGAGAACACGTTGCCAGAGTCATATATCTGGACTACGGTCATTCCGTATGTGAACGGGGAAATGTTCAACATATTGAGAAGGGTGGCCTCGGATGGACCAACACGAGTCCCCGCAGAGACGACCTTGACATCGGAGATAATTTCAATGGTACCACGGGCGATCTTTGTGGGGATACCAAGGGCCTGGAAGAAAGATGTCTTTCCTGGTTCCATGCCCGTGTTACCAGCAGGAACGTAGACATCCTTGGTAGAGAAGGCACCAGCACGGGCAGGTGCAGCAACTTTGTTGGCAACGATGATATCACGGATATCGGGGAGATTTTCAGAAGTGAAGACGAAGCCGACGTTTTCCTTCACACAAGGCAGGAGACGTTCGAGTTCAGGAAACTCCGATAGGTTAGAACGTATCACACGTCGAATCATGGTATTCTTTCCCATCAAGACGATACCTTTGCCACGGAGCGCAACACGGATCTGATGCATCTGGTTGGAACCGACATTGTCCACGTTCACAACAAAGATGGAACCTTCACGTATCCGTTCAACAAGATTCGCGGGACAAGCACGAGCAGACTTACGATAAGTGTTAAAAAGCTCCTTGAGTTTCTGGGAATAAATCTCCTTGTCAGCACGAGAAGCACCCATTGTTTGTGATTATCTGCAAAGTATGGGTAGTCCATCGGTTTTCAGCTTCCAAAAGCACGCACAGATATGATAGATTGCGAGTCCAAGTTAACCTCCCTATTGACCTCTGCTCCTGAGTTCATCGTAAGTCGGAGAAACCCAGCGGAAAACTTATTACCAACCAGGTAGTGCCAATGGATTTTTCAAGGCAACTTGTGTCGAGGACAGATGATACAAGGGATTTTATGTGTAGACCCTTGGGAAATAAGGTTCAAACTCCGCCACGGCAATGACCTCGGCGTCTTAGTGGGCTGTCTTCTGTGGTCCAAGAGTCCCGCCCCTGACACCTCGCATCGCGCTTTTTCAGCGCAGAGCGAGCCGGGACTACTCGCAAGTATACCTCCAGTGAGGTTGTGACGTGTCGATTGTAGTTTTCCAGTTTACCTCCATGCAATGGAATGTTGCGATGTTGCCAGCTAATTTTCCACTCGCGCAAAAGTAACACTAGAATAATTTCTAATTTATGGTGCGTCAACTTTTCATGAGAAACAATGGTTGAACGATATTTTATAGGTCTTCATACGCAAAGCCTCGATATGCGTCTAATCCTCCGAAGCCCCGTTCACTGGACAGGCCTCGGAAACCCATAGGTTTACCTTCAGATGAAGCATGCTCTGCACTGGTTGATGGCCCAGTAGATGCTTCCACCAGCCATGTCAATAATGGAACAGTGTATTCATATGGGCCAGACAACCCTGGACATTGCAAACTAGCCGGAACACCGGCAGCAAGGAGCCGTCTGTTCGTTCAAAGTCATGACGAGTCGCCAACGCATCCTTCCCAGGATAACACTGAGTTTACCACACTGGACACTTCCTGTAACGCCTTGTCTCCACCTTTTGATCCAGCAGCTTCATTGGGTTCCACCTCTTTGAATGTATTCGCGGATGCCCTCGAGTTTGTGAACGGAGTACTCGGCAATATTACTTCTGACACTATCCTGCCAACCCATTTTGAACAACTGAGGACGATTCTGTGGCGATTTGGTCCAGATTTATTGCGTCAACTAGATGCCAAGGCCAGTGATGAGCTGCTCTGCCTCTTAGGGACAATTTCCGATGAGATAAATGCCTGCAAGTTCCACAATCACTTGGGACAATGGTGTACGAATTTGACAGGAAGAAAATTTTGGGAGGAAATTATGATGGTCGCAGAGATGAAAGAATCCCTGGGGCATTTGTTCGGCGAGAGGGAGAACTATTGGTCAATGAGGGCGTATTTGGAACAAACAAGAACTAAATGCTTTGAAGGTGTGTGTATTTGTGCATGTCTTGAATTCTTGTTTTCGATGGCTGTTCTTATCTAGCTGCAAGGCAAAAGGCCCAAGCATATTATCTGCGACTTGCGCTCACGATACGGTCAGAACCTGCGATCGTTGTTCCATATCTTAACAGTTTCTTCATGCCTCCCTTGATGCCTGAGTTCGGAGGTGCACTCAACATTCTTTTGGGTGTTTTAAATCAGCACAATCCTCATCGAGACATTGTCGGGATTCTCTGGACCGTCATCCTGACATATAACAATGTCCTATCTCTGGAGCAAAAGGAAGCAATACTTGACATGATGCACCTCCGTCTTTCCAGCTCCAAGCCCGGAAATTTTCGAGAACACGCTGGAAAATCTCCCGGAATAGAGGATATTGTCGTTGGTTTTGTGGCTTCATTCTTTCCGTGTTACTTGGAAATGGGGACATCCCCTGTTCTTCTGTCATGGGCAAAAGACTGTGCTCAATCAAGCATCGCAGGAGAGATTCCTATCAATGACCGTTTCAGTAACCTAGTCCTGCTAGCTGCGTGGATTATGCCACAGAAAATTTCTGGTTTGCCAGATTTTCGATTCGTAACTGATGGTCATGATTGGAGACCATTCATCGGCCTAGCGATGTTAGATCAGGTTTTCCATGGTCGAAACCTGACGTTTGCTGAAGTCAGGGAGTTACAGACTATCATACGGTCCCTCTGGTATTTATGGGAAGGTGTTACTACCATTGACACACCAGGCGAGATTCGCCGGATTGTCGCGACTGCTTTTCTTCGTGCAGCTGCTCGACTCCGAGACAGATTATTGTTGGACTCGTGTCTTGAGGATATTTCCGCAGGCGTGCTGTGGAAGACCGCTTCACATGTCGAGGAGCCTGAGGCTAGACAGGTAGAACAGCTTTTCAGAGCTCTTGCAGAGTGCGTGCTGGTTTTCGGGGGCCTAGTATCGACACGGATGTTGTCCTTCCTCGGAGACGTCCCACACAACTCTTTTCACTTAGATTTCTATCTCACAGGGATACTTCACCAACTAGCAACTTCGGATGCGGATACTGTATATCGATTTTACTGCGAGTGCCTTTCTCATGGAATACCAATTTCCTCCGAAGCGTCGATCTTTGTCGCCCAGACTTTGGCTTATGGGCACTACTGGGATCAAGTAACCGCATTTCTTCAGGATGACCGATTTGACAGTACCTCATTGGAACCCCTGCTGGAGACCATTTTACGTACTTTCCAAACGAACAGACAAGAAGATACGGCTCCTGCACTTGCCGGAGCCACTGCTGAGGCAATGCTGACGTGCTACTCCAACGTCAAAATTCCCAGCCGACTCAAGTATCCCATTCGCTTCTTTCTCCCTATAATGATTGCTTCGCGGCATCCCCTGAAAGCTGTTCAAGTCCTTGAGGTTTTACGCCAGAACAATCCAACCATGTTCTCTTATCGTTATTTCCTCCGGATCATTTACACACTTTTTCAGTATCGTCAGTTCACTCTGGGAGTCAGAGTCTTCCACATAGCAACTGAAGTGTTCCATGAAAAGCCGGCCATTATCAAGAGCTTATTCAGAAAAACGAGATATAGACTGGCTTGCGCTGGTGCCTTCAAACTTGCGTCCCCTCCTTACATTGACCAACCCTGTCTAGAGACGTTGCGTGACCATTTTGTCTCCCTATCTCTGCGCAAACCAGGGCGATCAGTCTGGTGGACTGTGCTACGATCATTTCATGTTCTGACAGCCTCACCCATCAATGGCTCCGTTGTTTTGATTGCTGTGCAAGTCTTACTGCGACATCGGCGTTTTAATCTTGCGAGGCAGTTAATTGCGCAGTCGTCTAGTCAGCTCAAGTCACAGGATATGACAGCGATAGGTAATACTTACCTCCATGCATCCCTCTTGTATTGGAATAAGCGTAATGGGCGCCTCATGCGACATGTATTGCGTGCCAAAGATTTTCTTTCGCAGAAGTATAGTTTTGTGGCCGATCGTATCACGGTCAATATTGTTATCAAGACCATGCTTCGCTGGAGAGGTCAAATGGACTCACGTAACATTATGTGTTTATTTGATCATCTCGTTCGAAACGGTTATCCAGCTTCAGAACGGTGGCATACTGCAAATGGAGTGCCGTTTGGCACGCCACCGGGGGAAGTAGCTCTGGATCTGTCGGGAATTCGTCAGGGGTTTTCATTCAAACGTCATGTGCGGCCTCTTTACAAGATGCTTATTCAAGAGTTGTTTTTGAGGAAGAATGCACGTGCAGCGCAGAGGATTATCGGGATTTTGAAGGAAGAAGAGGTGCTGGTGAGAGAGGTGAAAGAGCACAGGGAACGTGCACGTCGTTTAGGGGTGATCAAGAAGCAGCATGCCTTGGCGAAGACGCGGATGAAGAATGAAGGGTAGTTGTTCGGCATCATGTATTGTCAGTTTGAAGGATGGCGCTTAAGTCACTCGGATGTTTGAACTTGGGTAATTATCTGGTTGAGTATACAATTTGCAATCCCACAGTAGATATCAACCATCATTGTGCAACCTGCCCCTGAACAAAGAGCCGTAGTCTAAACCAGCTTCGTCTGAATTTAGCCACTAGTCCTGAAGCTACTGCCAATTTCTTTCGTGTGCTCCTCCGGCACCAGCAGCAGCGACAGAGCCGTGCTGCAATGGCTAATCAATTTGAGATCAATTTGGGCTGAACTCCAACCTTGTACATTCGGGTCTATGGGAGAGAGAGAGAGAGAGAATTCTGTACTTGTATACCGCAACAAGCAAGCAGGTGCTAAGACGCGGTGGGTGAGATACATAGCGGTACACTAACGACTACATCTGAGTCGGGGTCTATGGGTGGTGCTACTGGTAGTGGGCAGCCCAATGCGATGAGCTTGATGGGTATGAACATGAACACCATGAATGCAATCGGGAATGTTTCATCTATGATTCCTAATGTGCCTCGGACAGGAGGACCGACGACGGCCATGAATATGAACTATGATGTTCTTCAATCTTTCGTGCAGCGGAGTAATAGTGGGCGCCAAGCATTTTTTCTCAGGTCTATTGGCCGAGGTTTCCTAGTTTATCGTATCATTTTCTTGTATGATTAATCGTTTTTTATTCCTTATCTGTTCTATTCATTGTCTATATATGATTTTATCTTGGGGATCTGAGAGTTGAGTGACTATGAGTATGGTCTTGATTGAGCTATTGATCGTGTTGAGACGGTATTGCATCTACCACAGTTATGTGCCCAAATCTGTCTCGTATTATCTTGCCCTCAGCTGCATATCAGTACGATAAGGAAATTTGTTAACACTTGTGCTAGGTGCTGCCTAAATCTCTTCATTTCATCGTTATCGGAATCAGTATCCATTCAACTATCATACTGTTCTTCTACTTTGGCAGCTGTGATCCAAGTTCCGAGTGGAGTAACACGGAATAGTGTACTCGGAGCGGGGTGTCGGTTTGTCGGAGTCTGAGTAAATCAATCAATGACACTGTAAAAGTATGTATTACGGAGGCGTCATTTCGGATCCAATCGCATGAGCAGAGCAAACTTCCGAATTTAGCCTTCCTCGATGGGCTGTATGCTCATGAGAAAACATTCGGTTGTCGCCATATTAACCTTGTCTGGCTTATACCCTGCTCGCTGAACTTCTAAACACTACGGCCAAGGTATGCTCTTCTTTATTCTATCGTTCTCAAAGCAACAGCTGAAGCCTTTCCAAGTCATTACTGCTACTTTATGATTTTATCGATTACATTCCTCAACAGGTGAGGCTTTCCATTTGTAAACAATGATTCCACATATCTTTTCTCTCCTAGGTTCAGTACCTCCACAGGCATGTTTCTCATTTGATGGCTGACTATCGTCATTCACATATGGAAACTCAGGAGGAAATGGTCAAAATTGCATGTCATCTATTTAATGAGACAACTGATCCAACTTTTCAGAATGAGTTCATATTGTACGAGGAAATTATGTGACATAAATCAAATGCATATTGATAACAACTTCACCAGCTGACAATAAAGCCTGAGCATCAAAATCAGCAAGACATTACTCTCAATCCAATTTTGGTATCTTCATTGACTAGGATGTCGTAGTGGTATACATCAATTGTATTTGCTGTTCGTTCTCACATACTCTTTGCCAGGTGTATATTTGGTCATTCACTAGCTATCAAGTGAGTTTCATCACGACTTATAATGACTAGAGTATCTGATGTCAATAGCTTCTGCGCATTGTTGAATTTAGTGGTAGTGAAGATTCTGCTGGTCCTCCGCCTTCGAACGATTTGGAACAAGCATTGCATTGGTGAGGGCTAGAAGTATGTGCCAATGGACTCGCTATACTGATTCCTAGTCACACTAATTTGATATATCATCATGGGAGGTATGTTTTATAGAATTTGATTTCTGATTGATAGAGACGACTGATGGTCGAAACTAGTTGAGGTCCTGGTAGGCTTTAGAGACAGTACAATACTAAACCGACCAACTGATCGTATTTTCCAGACTGCGATTTCTGCGACAATAGTTGACGCGTATGTCAACTTAGTTTCCGGGGTGCTATTCCCTCTCCATGGTTGCTGGGTGAATGCCACGCATCTTGATAATATATAATTCAGTCTTGGTAGTGCCTTTGAGTATGTGTTCTAACATATTTCGCCGTGCTGACTTGCAGATTTACACAAAAAAGAATTATTCTGGCGGCAACAAGGTGGAAGTGATCAAGGTTATCAAGATAGCAGAATTACCGTCTGAGTCATGTGGGGCAGACGACGGAAGTTGTTGCTGGGGTAGGGGGGCTGGGATAGGGACGGCTGCTCGTTGGAATATGTCCTGGAGAAGAAGTCTGTAGTCGTCATCGCTGGGAAGGGTGAGCTGGGCAGTGAGTATACCGATGAAGATATACATCATGAGTTGCTGGGCGTGGGCAACGGGGAGATCGTTGAGGCGACTAGCAAGGGATGTCATCAGAGAGAGTCCAAAAAGGAAGGGGGTGTTCTTGTCATGAGCGTGGGCCACCAACACGCCACTACGAATTTGGTGGGCCACCTGGTGCCCTTTTTCGTCACCCTCGCCGTCCCCGCCGTCGCCTACACCCTTTTCTTTGTCTTTAACGACGCCAACGCCTGTCGCCCGACTCTCAACTCCGATGCCCTCCTCGCCGCCGTACCCAGCCTGTCCGACCTCTGGGATTCAGACGCTGCTTTTATCTAGATGGCACTACTCTCCGCAACGGCAGCAAAAAACAATACAAAATTAATGGTACGACACCCAACCGCCCCTCTGGCCGCTCACTAACGTATCTTAGCGTTCTCGACATTCCTACTCGCGCTCGGCATCGTCAGCGGCATTGTCATCAACTTCGGTCCCCAGGCATTCACCATCCTCTACGAGAAGTGGGTCGGTCTTTTGACCGCGTCTGTACTCAT
>Ga0153936_100418_pt1 | contig 11994 bp, 11 predicted proteins | sample TSNJ020MetaG_FD_102272 | JGI IMG/M metagenome (GOLD analysis project Ga0153936, IMG submission 102272) | Attine ant fungus gardens microbial communities from New Jersey, USA - TSNJ020 MetaG | ecosystem: Host-associated > Fungi > Mycelium > Unclassified | place: USA: New Jersey, Wharton State... | reverse complement strand
TTTCATGGCATGTTCAGCATCGGCGGAATAGCCGGTGCCGGACTGATGACCGGGCTAATGAGCCTCGGGGTATCGATAATGCTATCCAGCCTGACGATGACCGCCCTGGTGCTGTTATTACTGATAGCCAGCTATCGCCATTTTTTACCTTATGCCAACCCGGTAGAGGGCCCGGCTTTTGCCGTCCCGAAAGGGGTAGTGCTGGTGATTGGCCTTATCTGCTTCATTATTTTTATGGCCGAAGGGGCGATTCTTGACTGGAGCGCCCTCTATTTAGTCGAAACCCGCAATGTGCCTGAAACGCTGGGGGGATTGGGCTTTGCCGCCTTTGCCACGGCGATGACCATCGGCCGGCTGAGCGGTGATTTTATGGTTGGCAAATACGGGGCGCTAAAAGTGGTGATGGCAGGGATAGTACTGGCCGCCCTCGGTTTTCTGATTGTGATTACCAGTGAAAGTTTTGCAGTGGTGCTCGCAGGTTACTTACTGGTGGGCTGTGGCTGCGCCAATATTGTTCCGGTGATGTTTTCACAAATCGGTAAGCAAAACGTCATGCCGCAAATGGTTGCCGTTCCGGCGGTAACAACACTTGGCTATATCGGCATTCTCGCCGGACCGGCCATCATTGGTTATATCGCCCATCACAGCACCCTCTCTCACGGTTTTATTTTCGTTATGGGCCTGATTGTACTGGCCGCCCTGCTCTCATGGAGTCTTAGACATCTTATTCAGGCACATAAGGAGGCTTAAGATGAAAATTGCCCACGTGGCTTTATGGACAACCCAACTGGATGCCCATCTGCAGTTCTGGCAAAGCTATTTTTCAGCCCGCGCCAATGAAAAATATATCAGCAAGAATAATCCCGGGTTTGAGTCTTATTTCCTGAGCCTGGAACAGGGTGCGACCCTGGAAGTCATGACCAAGCCAGGGCTTAGCAAGGTCAGGCCTGATAATGCCACCACGGGCTGGGGCCATATTGCGATTTCTTTGGGCAGTAACCGGCAGGTTGACGCCCTTGCCCAGCGGGCGCAGGAACAGGGGATTTTGATCGCCGCCCCTCGCTACACGGGTGATGGCTATTATGAAGCCATCATCGCCGATCCTGACGGTAATTATATTGAAATCGTCGCCTAATTGAGCACTGACCATCAGCCAGACGACAAAGCTAGCGGCTGGACGTCTGGCAGTTAAAAGATAAATAACCCGCACCTCATCCCCGACGGGGGCTTAACAATAGAAAGGATACGTCATGATAAAACTGATTATCACCGATCTGGATGGAACATTTCTCAATAGCCAGGGGAGCTTTGATAAGGCGATGTTTAGCCAGGTGAAACGCTTAATGGCTGATAAAGGAGTCCAGTTTGCCGCCTGTACAGGAAAGCAGTGCGAAAGAGTCGAAGAGCTGTTTGCCGAACTGGGTAAGGACATCTGGATTATTGGCGATAGCGCCACGCGCATTAAATATAACGGTGAGTTCATTTACCAGTCATTAATCGCCAATGCGCTGGGGCGACGCATCATTAGCAAACTCAAGCAGGTGGCTGACCAGCAGCTGATTATTGCCTGCACCGAAGCCGGCGCGGTGATTGAGCGCAAAACGCCCCAGTACCTGGTCGACAGAATACGTCAATCTTATCGCCATGTTATCCTTGTGGATGATCTTCGCCACGAGCCTGCCGATTTTATCAAAATATCGGTCTATGATGAGCACGGCCAGTGCCCAGCCACCCGTCAGCAGTTAAATGAGTTTAACGATGATGTCTATATGGTGGTTTCTGAAGCGGCATGGATAGATATTGCCGATGCCGGCGTGCATAAAGGCACCACGGTTGAGAAACTGCAGCAATATCTGAATATCGGTCGGCACGAAACCATGGCATTTGGCGATGGCTATAACGATTTAGAATTGCTTGCTGCCGCAGAGTACAGTTTCGCGATGCGTAATGCGTTTGAGGAAACCAAAGCGGCCGCACAGTTTATTACCGGTAGCAATGATGAAAATGCGGTCCAGCAAACCATTCAAAAGATACTGGTATTGCAGCCCTGATAAAAAACACGGGATATTCTTGCCACCGGCGTCCGGAAGGGAGAATATCCCCTTCTGTGTTGCGCTATGATAGATTATGCACAGTGATGCGAATTTGAGGATTTCCCGTGACAGATTATGATGCATTCCCCGAGCAGCGTCAGTCGCTTATTATTCAGATGCTCGCCGAAACCGGCAGAGTTATCGGGGCTGACCTGGCTAACAGGCTGGGGGTGTCTGAACACACTATCCGCCGGGATTTACAGGAGCTTGCCCGCCAGGGGCTGTGTAAAAAGGTCTATGGCGGAGCGGTCAGTCAAATGAAGCAGTCTGCTCCTTTTGAAGTGCGGGTTGCCGAGAGTGTGGAAGAAAAGGTTCAGGTTGCAAAACGCTGTGCGCAGTTAATCAAGGCAGATAGCTGTATCTTTATTGATGCCGGTTCAACCTATCTTGCTATGGTTGAGTTTATTCCCCAGGAGCTGGCTCTGACCATTGTTACCAATTCCCCCCAGATAGCCGCAGCCTTGAGTCAGCGAAACCAGGGGGAGCTGATTTTATTAGGCGGGAAAGTTAACCCTCTGACCGGCAGTACACTGGGGGCGGATACCGTTAATCAGCTACGTGAAATGCTTTTTGATCAGTGTTTTATCGGGGTATGCGGCCTTGACCCACATATGGGGCTCAGTGCCGTATACTATGAAGACGCCTGCTTTAAGAAGGAAGTATTAAAACAGAGCAATACGGTGATTGCCGCCGTCATTTCCGACAAAATGTCTCAGGTGGCCCGCTATAAAGTCGCCGCCTGTGACGAAATTGATATTGCCGTTGTCAGTACAGCAACCGTGATTGACGACTTTGGCCATGTCAACATGCGTATTGATGTGGCAGACTAAGCCCGCTGACCGTTGTTTGCGGCCACGATAGCATTAAGCCCGTCGGCGATAATATACATAGGCTTAAGCCGCGCCTGACGGTCGGTTATTAACATCATGGGGAGCATCAGGCTTGCGATATGAGCCTGAGTCGCAGCAAAGTATCGGCTGAAGAGGCTCGTTTACGCCAGGCGGGATAAAATCTCTCCCACCACCTTTCCGGCGCATGTATTTCGAGTCAGGCAGCGCGATATAGGCCGGTTATAGGCCATTGAAAAGCGAAGAATAACCTGACAAGATCCCCACTGAAATTAAATAAACCCAGAGATTATCAGCGCGCTGCCTTTGTGACTTTATCCGTCGGATAAAAATAAACTACAATTCATGCTGGACTTGCAGCGAGAGGATTAAGTTTTTTATTTCATCCATCAGGTTCCTGATATGCTCATCAACATAGCATTTGGAGTGAAAGATAATATAGATTGGAATGGGGTACGTCCAGTCATTGAGAATAGATTTAAGTTTATTTTCTTTTATTTTTTCGTGACATAGAAAACTCAGGCTGGGGCCAATGCCAATACCTTTTTCAACAAAAGAGATGATGGTTCTTTCGCTGGAAACTTTAAGCGTGTGGCCGAGAGGATAAGACTCAAGCCCTCCTTTTGCCTTATTACGAAATAGCCACTTATTACCGGTTAAACAGTGATCAAAGTTGATGCATTTAAAATCAACCAGGTTCTGCGGGTGAAGAGGTTCACCATTAAGACGCAGAAACTCTGGCGAGGCCAGAATATAAGACTTAAAATTTGTTATCATTTTCGAGTAATAACTACAGTTGGGTAGTTCACCAATATGGACAGCGAAGTCGACCTCTTCCTCAATAAGATTTCCTAACCTGTCATCATAACGGGTATGAACGGTTACCTCCGGGTTTTTATTCATAAATGCCGAAAGGGCATAATGCATCTCGGGTACATCAAAGATAACGGGTAGTTTTATCATTATTTCTTTACGGGAAAATGATGAAATATTTTCAAGCGATTTAACCGTTTCTTCAAGCAATGCATCAATTTTCAGACTTTGCTCATAAAGATATTTACCTTCAAAAGTCAGGGAGAAAAATCGGGTATTACGATTAATAAAGCGGATATTAAAACGCTCTTCCAGATTCTTTATGTTAGACATCACTGATGATCGAGACACATTCATTTTCTTTGCGGCTGTTGAAAAACTACGATTTTTTGCAACATGATAAAAAAATAAAAAATGTGACAAATCCTGTTTTCTCTTCACTTTCATGAAACCTCATCCCTATGTGAAATATATCAGTGCGATGCATAACATATAATAGCAAACAGAACCTAAACACCACAAACCTTTCAATTATAATGACACCGTAAAACTGTAATAATAAATTAACGAGTAAAGTTATGCTTATAGAAATATTACTCTAGCTTTAACGGCAAACAATATTAAATATTTCAAAAAAACTCCAAAAGAAATATTAATATATCAATCATCAGCATGTCACAACAACATAGCTATAACTAACAATGACATAACGTTTATTGCCTAAAAATCTGCCCCCCTAAAGGTAAAAAGGATCCCCGCCAGTCGATTATTTTCAAGATAATGCATGGCCATGCAAAGTTTTTATTTAAGCCAATATTTGGAATGAATGGATAACTCACCCTGGCTTGCATTTCGCGAATATGTATAGATACAGAATAAATAAAACCATAATAATACCTTGCGCAAATAACTCACTTCTATTAACCGGTTTATTAATAAATAAGATGCTTTTATAATAGAAGATCGTTATTGGGTTCATACACCCGCTAAGCATCACTAAGATAGCAAAGCCATGTGACATTATCCTGCTTCTATAAAATCAACAATTCTTTGGGATGCGGTCTGGATAGCATCCACACTGACCATTTCATGGCAGGGTAATACCAGCATTTTCCTGACCAACGCGCTTGCATTAGGAAAGTCAATCTCATTTGAGCGACAATAATTCGGGGAGGCGTACCACTCTTTATAATAAGGATAGTTACAGACAATAGTATGCTTATGCCTGAACGTGTCGGTATTGATTCCGACAGCATACAGTTTCTCCGCCAGTTCTTTACCCGAAAAGCGACAAATGTCAGCCAGTAAGCAGACCAGAGAATAACAATTATGCCTGCTCATCACATCAGTGCCGGGAAAATCAATGCCTCTGGCTGCTTTCAGTAACGCTTTCCACTTTGTTTTGCGCTTTTCTCTTCTCTGTATTTTCAAGTCCAGGCTGGTCAGTTGGGCAATGCCCACCGCCGCCTGGAAAGCAGATAATGTGTAATTAAGGCCAGAGCCAGAACCATCGCGCTGCTGGCTAAAACCAATATGGATAAATGAGCGAATAATTTCTGCATACTCATCAGAGTTAGTCAGTATAAATCCCCCTTCCCCGGTGTTGATAAGCCTGAACTCATGGGTGCTAAAGCAGCCAATATCGCCTATCGTTCCTTCGTATCCGAGTAATGACTCTGTTCCTGCCGCCTGGGCGGCATCTTCAATAATGGTTATTTTGCGCTCACGACAGAAAGAGACGGTATCATTATCGATCGCCCGATATCCCCACATTGACACGGTTATCAGTACACGTGTTGTCGGGGTGATTTTGCTATCAATATCTTTCAGGTCTGGCTTAAACGAACCGCTACTGCAATCATAAAAAACAGGCCGCCCCCCCGCTTGCAAAATCGTCGAAACCGTCCCTGGCAGGCAGATAGCGGGCACCAATACCTCATCGCCCGGATGAATGATGTTTAATAAACTGGCATGCAGCGCCGCAGTAGCGGATGAAACGGCAATGGCATGTCTGGTATTGAAGTAATAGCAAAGTTTTTGTTCATATAATTGAATAACGGATAGTTCACCCGATAACATATCGGCTTGCGCTAAAATTTCTAGCGTTTGCTGAGTTTCTTTGGGGGTTCTTAATGCTTTATATACGCAATCGATTATCATAACCCGCCCTCTTTAATTACTCTTCCATGATATAAATTTCTTGTTTTAACTTATTCAGGTAATCCAACAAATACTGTACTCGTTTTTCAGCCAGTCGCTTGCCTTCCGCCGTATGTAATGTTTCTGGTAATTTAAGTAGCTTCAGGTAAAAATGATCAAGGGTATATTTTTTGTCATCAAGCGGCCGGTGTTTAGCGAAGGGGTCACTGTCATCATAAATCTTTTGCCCCAGCACTCCGGCAATATAAAAAACCCTTGCCAGGCCAATAGCACCAATAGCATCCAGCCGGTCGGCATCCCGTAATATTTTAGCTTCAATCGACATAGGCTGGATTGCCGCACTATCGCTATGTGAACGTATCACATCGGCAATATGGCCATAAAGATTAACGGACACCTCTTTAAAATGCTGGCGTAATATTTTTATCGTCTTTTGTGCCGCAAAGGTTGATGAGTGATGCTTAATCAATGAATCTCTTGGTAAGGAAACGATGTCATGAAAATAACTGGAAATGAGAATAACTTGTAAATCCCCACCCTCATGGAGATAGAGATGCTTACTTTTTTCCGCCACCCTTTTTAAGTGGCCAATATCGTTTGAAGCATCTTTGTTATGAGCCAATTCATTTCGCACGAAATCTATTATCTTTTTCTCAAGCTGTATCATTTATCCACCATCATCACATGCTGCTTATCGGGTAATGTTTTTAAAGTCGACAACCTAGCAAGCTTATTGCTATGTATAATATTTCGCTGTCGCTCGGCGCATCCTCTTTTTTAACTATGTTTATATTCATGGTATTGTTAAGTGTTCTACATGCTTCCCACTCATGGCCGATGGGCTGACGCTGGCTGGCATAGTCATCAGAGAGTTCATTTTATGCATGTCATATTTGCCGTCCCTGACTGGATGAAAAAACTCCATTTTGCCTAAAATTTTTCCATCGATGATCAATATTTTGTCTGATTTTTAACATTCGGTGACACACTCTAGCAAAATAACATGCAGCATAGCTGCACATAAGTTGTCAGAAAAGTACACAATAAGAACCATAAACGCATTGAATTTATTAATTATTTTTACTGATTAAAAAAATGAACTACCTTTTGAACTTAAAACATCCCGTTATTCTTTTCATTCATTGCAAATATTTTAAATAAAAAAATCAGCAGATATTTGCCTTTATTAATGGATAACTTAGCTTTTAAGGTTTTTAGGTGTGAAAAACAAGCCTGAAAATTTAAATAATACTATGTGCTTAGGCTCTTTTATCACGATAAACTACTGACTGGCGCCTGTCTTTTATTAAGGCTGATATGATAAATAGCCTAACCAATAGAACATCATTTAATTTACCTATTGGCTAACTAGAATCAGCTTCTGGCCAGCGCCAGTAACACGATTAAAAAACGATAATCAGACAGATAAAAAAGGAAGAGGCCGGGCTATTTATTATCAATAGGCAAGATCGGGATTAACAGGTATGACTCGGTGGGCTGCATTTGAGCGATAATCAGCGATAACCCGCGAGACATCGTTGTCTGCGCGGGTTATCGCTTTTGGCGGGGCTAAATTTGATAATCGATAGCAGCTTCTTCTGGCTCCAGAGCCAGCCGTTTAATTTCTTCCACGGTCAGCGCCGGGTTGCAGAGTTCGATAAATCGCCAGACATAGTTGCGCTGCAACTGCCCGCGTCGCAGACCTAACCAAACGGTATTGGCATCAAATAAATGCTGGGCATTTAAATGCACCAGCTCGCCCTCATCTTCACAAGCCTGGTTGGCCACCAGGCCTATTCCTAAGCCTAATTCAACGTAGGTTTTTACAACATCGGAGTCTTGTGCGCTGAGTACAATGTCCGGGGTCAGCCCGCGACGGCTAAAGGCTTCATCAATACGGGAACGCCCTGTTATCCCCTGCCGATAGGTAATCAGCGGCCAGCGGCTGATAGCATCCAGCGTCAATGGCGTGGTTTCAATCAGCGGATGGTCTTTGGGCACCAGTAAGCTGTGATACCAGCGAAACCACGGATAGGCCACCACCAGTGGATCGGTACTTAGTCGCTCACTGGCAATACCAATATCTGCGGCGCCACTGTGTAACAGTGTCTCGATTTCCTGAGGCGTGCCCTGAATCAGCTCGAGACGGACATCGGGAAACAGGCTACGGAAGGCTTTTATAACAACCGGCAAACTGTAGCGTGCCTGGGTATGCGTGGTGGCAATCGTCAGTACACCGCTGTCTTCATTGGTAAACAGGTCAGCCAGCCGTCTGACGCTGCTCGCTTCATTTAAAATCCGTTCGGCGATGACCAGCAGGGCTTTACCCGGCTCCGTCATGCCAAGCAACCGCTTGCCACGACGAATGAAGATTTCAATCCCCAGTTCCTCCTCCAGCTCACGGATATGGCGGCTAACGCCTGACTGTGACGTAAACAGCATGTTCGCCACTTCTGTTAGGTTATAATCCCGTCGTGCCGCCTCGCGGATAATTTTTAGTTGCTGGAAATTCATATAGCCTCCGGGGTGATGAACTTTTCTTTACGCTATTGTTAAAGTCATCTCCCCTTGGTAACAAATAATAAAAACGGGAATCTTATTACTATTTGTCATAAGCAAACTCAGCTGACTAGCATTAACTTCGGATTTTCAGTCATCGTGGGTGCCACTAATGAGAGGAGAGAGTCCTTGACGGCCTCGGCCTGAGGGGTCAGCGGCGTACGGGATGACAGGTTCAGCGCCAGAGCCAGGCTTAGCGCAGGCTGAATTATCTGCGCCATCCAGCCCTGGGTAGCGGTGGCTAATGCACAGGCTGCCGACTCAGGCAGAATCGTTACCCCCATCCCGCTGGCGATAACGGCGGTCAAAGTAGGCATCGACTCAATTTCACCGATGACTTTGGTCTGCAGGCTACGCAATGAGAACGCATTATCAATGCGTTTACGCAAGGCGCTGTAATCGCACGGCAGGAACAGATCCATATTGGCAATGGTACTGAGATCAACATTTTTACCCGGAGACTCGCCGGTTCCAACCAGGAACAGTGGCTCTTTCAGCAATGGTTCACTTAATAAACCCGCTTCAGCCGCACTCTCATGGACAATGGCCATATCCAGGCCGCCTTGTTGCAGTTTGTCATTGAGAGCCAGATTGTTATTTTCATGCAGATAAATAACCACTTCCGGTAATTTTGCCCGAATAGCCTTCAGTAAAGGCAAAATAACAGAAGAGTTAGCCGCCCCCGGGGCCAGCCCGATTGACACCGCCCCTTTTAACGTTTTGCCAACGTTGTTGACCGCAAGCTGGGCCTGCTCACATTGCCGCAAGATAGCTTTGGCATGGATATAAAGTACTTTGCCCGCTTCAGTGGGCGTGACGCCCCGTTTAGTGCGGATAAGCAGCTGTTGATCCATCTCACCCTCAAGATTAGCCACCTGTTGGCTGAGGGCGGGTTGAGCAATATACAGCGCCTCAGCGGCCTGAGTCAGGCTGCCGATATCAACAATTTTCACAAAGTATTTTAATCGTTTTAAGTTCATACATTCCCCTTTAACTAAGACTTGTCTCAGCGGTCACAACAATGTCATATCAAAGGCTTTGCAATATGCTTGCCAGGTTATCAGCGGGAATATGAAATAGATTAATGGTATGAATTATAAGAAAATACTATGAGTTATTTCGCCGGTAAGCAGAGATTTATCGCGCTTTATGCTCCATTATGGCTCATCACGCACAATGATGGTGCAGACCGGACTGCACCATCATGAGGATTTGCTATAGAACAGATGCCTTAACTAGGCAACGCTTGCCCACCACATGCGCAGTTTCATGCCCCAGTAACTGGTCCAGCCGCTGGTGGTTGACACCACTTTGCCTTTATAAATCACCATTACCGTTGGCGTCGCACTTATCTGCCAGCTACGGGAAAGCGCGCCATTGGCATCGTTGACCACCGGAAAGCTCAGTCCTTTTTTCGATAAATAGCGTTCGACATCCTGACCGCTACCGGACTGGAGTGCTATCGACAGCACATTTTCTCCCTGCTGCGCGAGTTTAGCGACATCCGGGGTGGTAAAGCGGCATACCCCACACCAGCTGGCCCAAAAATAGACCAACAGCGGCTTATCCTGGCTAAGGTTATCGAGGGTAACCTGCTGACCCTGCAGGGTGGATAGCGGCTGAGAGCCAAAGGCCGCTGGGGCTTGCGGCGCACGCCACCAGTCCATAACCAGCATCACGCCGGCTAATAGCACCAGTAACAATAACCCTTCACGTAATAGACGCCGCAGCTTACTTTTCATTTGCCACCGCCAGTTGCTCTTTTACCACCTCTTCCAGGGTTTCCCAGGGGACTGCCCCCGGCAGGAGTACATCGCCAATAATGGTTGCCGGCGTGCCCTGTACCCCCACCAAGCGGGCAAGCTGCAGGTTGGTGTTCACCGTTTCGCTACTCTTATCGTCGATAACAACCGGCGTCGCGCCGCTTTTTGCAACGGCGGTCTGAATACTGGCCGCATCGTGATACCCTTTCTTTTGCATCAGTTTTTCATGTAAGGCCAGAAATTGCTCAGGGTGAAGACGCCAGGTGGTTAATACCGTGCGCGCGGCGAGCATTGAGCTCACCCCGCGAAAAGGCAGCGGTTTGACGATAACCGCAACTTGCGGATATTTTTCCACCAGTTTTACAAGCATCGGATCAAGTTGCTTACAGTAGGGGCAATTGTAGTCGGTAAAATTAACCAGGGTGAGGACCGGTTTAGCCGCCCCAAAGCGCGGGCTGTTGGCATCTTTAAACAGGGCCTGGTCTATCAGGGCTTCAATCTGTTTTTGTTGTGCATCCGTAAAGGGGGCTGACTTATCTTCGGCCAGGCTAACCGCACTAAACAGGCTGATAAGTAAAATAAAAATTATTCTCATGGCGTTGTTCCTTTCGCTTCATTAAGTGCGCTGACGACAGCATCGTGAGTCAGTAAGGTTGGCAGGACCTTGCCCTGCATAAGCCCGGGGCCATAAACCTGGTTAAAGGGGATTGCAACCTGGCCGCGCCGACGAAGAAAGTCGGTAATCTGTGCCGAGGGCAGAGTCCAGTCGCCTCGCAGGGCAACCACATCCGGCTCATGCAGCAATTGCTGTACGTCTTCCTTGTTTAATACATTGTATTTATTTGCCTTACAGGTAATACACCAGTCAGCAGTGACATCAATAAATACCCGTTTATTTTGCGCCAGAGCCTGCTCTATTGCCTGTTCACTCAGCGGTTGCCAGGCAATGTTCTCCCCCTGACTCCCCTGTTTTGTGATGCCTGCATGGACCAGCAATAGGCTTGCCAGCCAGACGGCGGAACCGAGCATAAGTACGCCCAGTAAGCGGCGCAGCCAGTTCATCCAGGCTCCTGGCCGGGGAAGTCGTAACGCCAGCCCGGGTTTCAGGGCTATCAGCAGCCACGGCAAACTCATCCCAATTCCCAGGGCAAGGAACAGGCTCCAGAGCATGGGATAAGAGGCGGTTAACGCCACGGCAACGGCGGTACCGAGGAAAGGTGCGCTACAGGGGGTAGCCAGCAAAGTGGCAAACGCCCCCTGCCAGAAGTGCCCGGCCATGCCCTGCCCTCCTTTGGTCGCCAGACGGGTAGAGAGCGATGATGGCAGGCGAAACTCGAATAGCCCAAACAGGTTGGCGCTAAACAGCAACATCACTATTGCCATAAAGCCGATAAACCAGGGGTTCTGGAACTGAATTCCCCAGCCCAGCGCATGGTTGGTCAGCCGCAGTACGGTCATCAGTAATGCAAGGACCAGGAAGGAGGCAATGATCCCGGCAACCGATGCCAGAAACTGCCGACGCAATACATTGCGCTGGCGATGTTCAACCAGCAGTACCGAGCCCAGCTTCATCGCCAGGACCGGCAGGACGCAGGGCATAAGGTTCAGAATTAATCCACCCGCGAGGGCTATTAAAAATAGCTGCCAGAGAGGATAACTGTCTGATGAAAAGTCATCTAAGGTTGTTGAATGCGCAATTTTTACCCGGCTTTCTTCGGCAATACCGCTATCGGCCAGAACCAGGCTGATTGACTGCCC
>Ga0153936_100412_pt1 | contig 12027 bp, 16 predicted proteins | sample TSNJ020MetaG_FD_102272 | JGI IMG/M metagenome (GOLD analysis project Ga0153936, IMG submission 102272) | Attine ant fungus gardens microbial communities from New Jersey, USA - TSNJ020 MetaG | ecosystem: Host-associated > Fungi > Mycelium > Unclassified | place: USA: New Jersey, Wharton State... | reverse complement strand
TCCGTTCTCATTTCGTCGTGCTCTGTTTCAAAATGAGTTTACAGCCTCACTTGTATGTATGGGGTATTTTCCTACCTGAAGAAAGTGTATGAGAGTACGACATCATCCACATTCTTGCACGCCGGGTCGTCCAGCATGTCTTTGTCGATGAAAAATAACAGAGGCATGTCTACTTCTTCTCCTGCAAGCAGTCTTTGCTCTTCGAAACAGAAACACTCTACTTTGGAGAAGTAGGGGGCAATCTATCAAGCGAAGCACTTTCATTTGTGGCCTTCAAAATAGATGACAGTCTGATACATACCCGATCTGGCGTTACATTGTAAGTTGCAATTCCAATGATATCTTTGTCCGACATATTTTTTGCAGTGTAGAAGGCTAAGCTCGACTCCCCCGGAAGAACGTTAACATATTTCTGCTGGGGACGAAATGACCAAGGAAGCTGATCAGAACGATCGGCGTTGAAATAGACCTTTATCCGGCGGGCATTCTCGACTGGAACAAGTCTGGACGGCTCAAATCGACCGGTACCAACTTTTGGCGTTCCTGCAAAACCGGTCGCGGCACAGAACATACGATATAGTGGAACTGCTGCGTAAGAGGCACCAATAGCTACAACTATCTACGTGGTCGTGGGACTTTAACTGTCGTCTGGAGGTCAGATAAAAGTGGCGTACGACTGCAGAGGAGTACATGAGCAAAGCGCGATTACGCTTTGCATAAACTTGTTCGCGAGTTTTTTTGGGACCATTTTGAAATGATTCTCTCTTGACTGAGAAGGGAAGACTTGACGATAGTCGAGAGCCAGTAAATATCTGTCGGGATGTGACTGGGTGCCGATGCAATTGATCTATTAACACGGAACGATGCAGAAATGTCTTTCAAAATTCTGAGTTGTTTCACGGTTTATAATTATAAGAAAACTTACCCTCAAGAAGGACATGGTCGTGATCACGGAGCTATGTCAGAAGTTGTTTGAGCACGTGACCAACAACAATTTACGTCCAAGCTTCAAGCAACTACCATCCTCTCTTCATGTCTGATGAACCTTCCGGCTTATCGTTATCTTCTGCAAATACAAAGGAAAATTTAGCATCGTCATTCAGTACTACTGATGACATCGAGAAACTGCTCAATCGAGAAGCCTCAGCTTTTCAGCGTGAGGTTGAAGTAGAACGGATTCTGAAGGCATTCAAGCTCAAGTGGGTTTCAAGTGTGCTTTATGATTGATCCTTAATTTATCATGGCTAGCCCGTATGATGTATTGGATATAGAAACCTCTGCTAAACCAGAGGACATCAAGAAGAAATATAGGCAACTATCTCTATGTATGCGTTATTTTAGTCCTGACCTCGTTCACGAATCTCACCCTTTGACACCTAGTCATCCACCCAGATAAGACGCCGCATGCCCGTGCGCCAGAGGCATTCGACCTTTTAAAGAAGGTATCGTCACCTTTTCCGGTTTCTTGATTTTCTTATATGCCGTCCACAGGCGGAGTCAGAACTCTCCGAAAAGAATAAGCGCGAGGAGCTTGACGCAGTGATACTCCAAGCCCGCATTGAGCTCCTTAGAAGCTTGAATTTGTCTACATCGTTGGCTGATAACGATCCCAAATTGCGAGAAATAGGGGACCCTCCTTTCAAGGTCCGCGTAAGAGCAAAAGCCAAAGAAATGCTCATTGATGAGGAAGTCCGGCGACGCAAGTACGTTTTTATAGCACAGCGCACGAGAAAAGACAGTTTCATTTTTTGTTAGAGCTATCAAGCTCAATTTGGCCAATGAAGGTCTCGAGGCTCGTAAGAAAGAGGACGAAGCGGCTGCCAAGAAACGCAAAGCTGAAGATGACAAAGCTTGGGAGGGTATGTATCTTTTTGACTATTAACATCTTCAGCACCATTTATTGATCATAGAGCGCCGAGAGGAACGTGTCGACACCTGGCGAGCATTCGCAAATAACAACACTCGCAAAAAGAAGAAGCAAAAGGTGGCAGTCCTTGGCTGAGTATCTAATGCTCCTGTTTTCTTCATCTCTCACGTTTCATGATGTCAATGGATTTGTAATGTCCATCATCTCTAGTGGACGTCGCCGTTTCTTGTTGTACTTGTCCTATGTCTCTGCCGTTTCGGTAGTATGTATTTATTATAGATTGTTTTCTCACTGATTCAACGTGACCAACATCTTCTCTAGCGCGAAAGATTCTATCAGGATGCAAAGTTAAGTGTTCATTGTGCTCCTTGCCCTATTCTGATTCTGTTGTTAGGGGCACTGCCTGAGCCAATCTCACCAAATGGCAGGTTCGCTTAACAACTGGGAATGAACCGTGGTCTTGGACTCTCTCGAGTGCATGATGTGCAATTTGCTTAAATGTCATCAGTCCCCGAGCAATCTTCGTGCAACAGTCCAGTTTGAGACTCTACAATAGGCATATCTTCATGTGGTCTTTTCATCATTACGGAACACCTAATTACTGAGTAAGATTGATCATCAAGAACGCCCAATAGAATACCGCCCTAACGAGTGTCCTGAGCAAATGAAAATATGGAATCATGCAAAACAAGGAAATATACATCAAGCACCTCTTAACAGCAGTGACCATCTTGAGAAACACATCTATCAATTAGACAGGTCAATTACGTCGTCCGAACAGCCGCCTTCTTTCTTCACGTTTTCAAAGTTTGTGTCATTGAGTGCGACATTTCGAGTATTAATCTTTCTTCTAACATGTCTCATCATGACTGGCACATTCTCCTTATCGTATTGTTCATCATCGCTGAACCCTTCGCTTTTCTCGATCGAGAGAACTTCTATATCATCATCATTACTACCCTTCATCACTCCCGACAACAAAGCAGCCCTTGGTGAGGGCGAGTTTGAGGAATCACTATTAATTTCGATTACTTCTCTGAATTGTGGATGAGAAGACCCTTGGCTTGACGACTTGCGCCGCTTGGGAAGTGGTTTGATGGGTCGTTTGCGTCTCTTCTCAGGGGAAGCAGATGTAGCAACATATATGTCAGGACTTGTAGATCGGCTAGAACCTTTCAAGAAAAGACGCTCAGGGCCGATATCCTTCGATCCCTCGACTAAGGATCCCGAGGAAAATCTTCGATCGCTCGAATTGGCCTTTTCCTTTCCTATGGTTCTCGAATGAGTCTGAGGACGGGATTTGGTTGGAGAAGAAGAAGTGAAAGAGACGATCTCAATGGAAGACCTCGAAACGGGTGAATGTGTAGCTAGATTGCGAGTTTTCCCCGAAGAAGGAACAATCTCGATAGAGGAGTCTTCGGAGGTTGATGCACGGGTAGCCGGTGTGATTTTGGTCGAGGATCTAGTGGGGAATGAAGATGGTGTCAGAATTCTAGGTTGGGACGGGGTAGGAATCGGGTTGAGGGGCTGGACCACGGTAGGTGGAGCGTTCTCGTCAGGCACGGAGGGGTCAGGCGCTTCTAGGATTACAGCAGAGTCAAAGTAATTGAGCATCGCCTCTTCTTCCTCATCAATTTCATCTGGAACAGGTGCCTGCGATGACTGAGCTGTAGTAAGATCGAATCTTAGGCCGTATAGCCCTGTACTAGCACTTGAAGAGGGTGATTCTGAGTTCGAGAAGTAATGGGAGGTAGTGGCAGAACAGTGGGAAGCCACGAGTGTAGCAGATGAAGCAGATGTGGAGGAAGCCTGTGTGGGGGCGATGGTCGCGCCTGTAGATGGTAATTTGCGACGACGCGGCTCGAGATTCTCGTCGTCGTTCAAAGTTGGGTTCAATGAAGGATTTGATGGAGAAATTTCACGCAAGGGTGAACGGACAGGTGGCACTACAACGGGTTGGGGAATCTGTGATTGAGGACTGATCTCGGATTGATCATGATCAGGCAGTCTGGACAAAAGTAAATTTGGATTTTACTGAGGACATGATAGTACTTACCCCATTCGGGCACGCAGTCCACGCGCAAAATCACTGGCTTGAAGTTTCTCGCGATCATTAGTCTTGTGCCCTAGGAGTTCTACAGTATCAGGCTCGAGGAAAGCGATACCGTGGCGTATCAACGGGTTTTTAAGAAGTATCTGAAGCAAAGGAGGTTAAATTGAGTACATGAAGTGGATAAAACCATACTTTGAAACCAAGTGGTGTTTTACCTAGGACGATCTCTGGTAGTATCTTGTATTCGATAGCGGTCAGTGTCGTTGTACCATCAAACAACTCAAATTTGAGCATTCCTCGCGGATACTTGGGCATTGGCCCCTCTCCTTCTATCTCCAGGTCGCCTTCGTCTTCACCGTCCTCATCTGTTTGGCCAAGCCGCATCCGGTCTTCACGCACGACACGGATCTGGTCAAGCTGATATGCGCTGTGCCCGATTCCAGTCATAGCTGCAATCTCGACGAGGATGGGAGGCCCAGCGAGCCGAGTATTAGCCTGTGGATGGTCTGACTGAGAAATGTTCTCAGGCAGGCCTGTCCCGTCGACCATAGAGTCACTCAAGTCTGACTGAAGTAATTGCAGCTCAACATCGATGAGAAACTTGTGAGACGAGTCATTTGCGCCCGGCTGACTCATAAGCCATTCATGACAACCCAGCAGCCATTCCTATGTGCAAGTGCCTGTCAAGTCTGGACATACAATTGCAGTATAGCTGCGTACTGGATCGACTTTTGGACGCGGAAAGCGACTTTCAAAGTACCTGGTAATATGAGGGGGAGGAGGCATGAGAAGGAGCGCGTCGTTCACGTGGACTTTGACTACTCCATTCGTAGTATCTTAATGCTCAATGATCTTACAAAGGCGCAATCTGCGTTTGCCTCTTGCCGTCATGCATACAAGGCCGTCTTCAACTGCAAAGACCTTGCCTCGTCTTCCTGTTCCAGACCTTCTTAAAACCCTTGATAAATATCTGACGTCAATTGAACCTTTCCTCCGCGAGTCTTTTTCAACACCTGAAGATTTCTCGGCCGCATATCAGCTTCGCAAAAAGTGGGCAGACCAGTTTTACTCTGGCATCGGCCCAACCCTACAACAGAGGCTCATTGGTACGCCCTCTGTAAAGCTTGTATAGATATTCAAACTTATTATAGAAAACAGCCTTAGACAAGAAATCGCCCAATAACTGGTTAGATGATAACATCTGGATCTACAAAGCTTACCTTGAATGGCGCGCTCCTCTACTTGTCAATTCCAATTGGTGGTTATCCTTTTATGATGACAATCTCATCCCGCCGGATGCTCGTCAACATCATCGTGTTGAGGACGGGATAGCCGGTGCAACTACCTGGCAACTACGACGTTCAGCATGGCTCATACATCGCATGCTTGAATTTAAGGAACGCCTTGACACGTAAGTCGGCTGTCTTCTTTTAGGTGCCCAATCTGACTACATATTGTCAGACAAATGCACCATTCGGAAATTACACATACCGGAATTTGGCTTCGCGAAAATGTATCCAAACTATTTAATATCGCACGTATACCCCAAAAACATTGTGATAATCTCTCGACGCCGCCTCTGCGGCCTTACTCGCTTTCTGCTCGTTCTCTGCTCGTCATGTTCCACAATTTCTGTTATACGATACCTGTTTATTCATCTCAAGGACAGCTAGCATCGCCTCAATGCATATATCATAGACTGCGCAGCGTAGTTGCCGATGTTGATATAAGACTGAAAGCTCAAGAGGTGGCATTCCCTATTGGCGTACTGAGCGCTGATGACAGGAACATCTGGGCCAAGGCATGCGATGCTCTGTGGAAATATGAAAAATCATTAACCCATTCACAGAATCTCCAATACTTGCTCTTGCTCTCGACAGAGAACAAAGTATCTCACGAAGCACTTCTCAACAGCATCATGGCACTAAGTCTTGACGATTTTCCCAGTAGTTATCCCTCTTCCACTTGGTCTCGGGAAGAACTAAAGCATTATCACACCCACGACCGACCTCTCCACATGATTCGCGGAACCCTTGACAACTTCGCAAATAGATTCTATGACAAGCCATTTACCATCGTTGTTGATGCACTCACCCATGCAGGCGCTACGGGCGAGCACTCGCCCTGTGACGCACTCGTACCTAGTATCGTTGCTGAATACGGTATTGTCCAGAGTATTGAGGAAGAAGCCTTTCAATTACCCGAAGGTGAATCTCCAACTGTGCCTGACGGAGAAGACTGTTTCACTCGAATCGATTGGGTTGCTGATGACCAGCTTTGGAGTGAATGCGAGGCGGCCAAACAGCGTTCGATTTCAATCATCATGGACTCAGATGACAGCGTGCTCTGGTTTGATCAGTATGGCACAGATTGGATTAAAGGTGTCGGTGTGCACTGTTTCATTTCTAGTCACCTTCCGTTCAGGACCGACATCCACTATCACAGCCAAATTTTCACCCGATGCTTACATACAAATGGCTCTACAACTTGCCTGGTACCGAACTCGCCGCGAGTTCACAGCAACATACGAAACTGTCCTGACGCGCGTATTTAAACATGGTCGTACAGAGACGCTTCGCACATTCACAAATGAAAGTCGTGCTTGGGTCCTCGCTATGGAAAGTGACCAATGGCGGCTGAATGTGTGTTGTAATCTCCTCTTATTACCCATCTCCCGTCTCAATACATATTTTTCAATAGGCTGGGAATGCATTGAACCTCCTGACAAAAGCTATCAATACGCATACTCGACTTACTCGCGAGGCTGCGACCGGCCGTGGAATTGACCGTCACCTCCTTGGCTTACAATTGATGCTCGACTCCAATGAACAGCCACCATTACTCTTCACAGATTACCTTTTTGAAGAAAGTCAGAAATGGAAACTCAGTACTAGCGGTTTGAGTGCAGGACACTGGTTCAATGGAACTGGATTTGGTGCTGCATATAAAGATGGTTATGGAATCAATTGTGGGCTTTTGTTCGTGTGTATTTGTCCTCGGCTGATGAAATATGATATATTAGATCTTGCTGCTCCTGAGATGATAAAATTTGGGGTAGAGTGTAAGTTCTCAGGCCCCAAGACATCCACAGGCACCTTTAAAATAGCCATAACCAATGCTTTGAGAGATATGAGAGAGATTTGCCAAGTGGTGTCAGCTCTACCTGAGAATCCATCTATCAAAAGTAACTTGTGATTAATCTTGGATTTTTTTTCGGACTCAACAATTTATTACGCGATGCTCGAACGCAGTCCATGGTCAATGGGTCTACTCAATACCTAGAGCATAGATCAATCTTAGATTATTTGTGAATTTTTAACTTTTTATCTGTATTTTTTTGATTTAATTACTGATGATTGCTGGCAAATTTTTCAGTTTCCCTGACTTCCCCCCAATCTACTTGAGATTCTTCCTGGGTCCAAAAAAGTTTCCCTTTGCAATATCATCTGTACCCAACCAAGCTCTGCTTCCTATCTTTGCAGCTATCTCTCCAGCCAAGCAATCTCTCCCAGCCCCAGCTAAAAACTTTTTACTGCTAACAACAAACATACCTTGTTTGAACCTGGTAAGCATGACATTGGTACGACGAAGGCTTTTCAAGAAACCCTGATCTCGGGATCGGACTAGGGAAAGGATGATGTAATCCTCTTCATTTCCTTTGTTCAAAACAAAAGTCAGACTTTTGAGTGGAAATAAGAAGCAACAAGAAATTACCCTGAAATGAGTCAACATTGAAACAAGTATTTTCCCATCTCATTCCTTCTGGTGAATTCTTCATCTTAGTCTCGATGGCATTCCTTTGAGCATCATAAGGTGATATTATTTTGTAATTGAGTTGTCTGTTCTGTAGATGCCGTGCAATCTGTATTACAACATCTCTCTCTCCTTCATTCTAATTATTTGTTAGTCATAAAATCATTTTCTTTGACCAGACATTATTCACCATGAATGAATCGGCTTTTCTTTTTTCATCGCTAGGTACATCCACAAAATGGCAAGCCATGATATTATTACCAATGGGATGACGTGGGTTGGATTTTAGAAGACCATCATAGACGGCCTCAGAGATGAGCTCGCCCATCTGGGGTGGCATTCGGTCTAAAACTCCATCAGTAGTAGGTACATTACAAAAAATAAATTACTTGCATTGTGTATTCAGAAAATATGCATGACTCCGAAGGTGGGCGAACTCAAAAATACTTGGCAAAGCATTGGGACTGGAGTCATCCTGACCAAAAGGTGGCACTAAATATTAATGAGTTCTTCCCTGTATAAAAGAGAAAGTCTATTGGTACTTACACTGTTTATCGTCACCAATAAAGCACGCTTTGCGGAGCGAGACATATTTATAGAAAACAGAGATGTAGTCAGCAACATGTATCTGGCTAGCTTCATCAACAATAAGAGTACTGATGGGGCACTGTCTAGTAAAGAATTTTTTAATGGCATCGCTTGATAACATGCTGAGTGTACATAAGAAAACCTTGATCCCCTTGACCCTTGATCCAGATGTTGAGAATTCTCCAGATTTGATAATATTTTCATTAACATCACCATAGAGATGTTCGTGCCTTTCCCAGCTTAGTTAACCAAGTGAGTCGAGTAAATCAGTCCTCCACTCACCAGTCGTCAATGAACCCATCTGAAACCAGCAGTCTATAATCATGAAAACCAACTCGGGAAAGTTTTTCAGCAATATTCTTGACAGCAACATTGGATTGTGCAACGAGCCAGATACCGCTCTTGCCAAGTGCTACTGCCATCTGAACGAAGAAGGCTATGACACTGGTTTTCCCTGTACCCGGTGGCCCTTGGATGATGGTAATGACATTTTGCGGTCCTTTAGACATCATGGCGTTGACGGCAGTGTGTTGGGATCCATTAAGCCGCTTGGCATCTATGGAAAGGCTCCTACAGACTTCAGATGACAACATGGGGTATTTGGAGGCACTGGTAAACCATTCATCAGGCCACGATATAGCGTCTTTATCCTTGTTGAACCAGATGTTCTGCAGCCACGGGTTATCGGGTGACTCAAGGCCCTGCAAAAGGCGGAGTAGATTTCGACTGCGGGCTTCCTCGGCTATAGTTGGAATGTCACGACCAATGCCAGTGATAGCTGTGATTCTTCGGCTTCCGATACTCAGCTCTCCTTCCTCGTTGAAGGTTGCGTATCGACCAAGGGCATCAATCTTGCCGCGTGCAGCAAATTTGCCGCTACCGTCTTCAACGATGATTCGAACTTGCTAGAACAAAAGACATAGATTAATGTCGTTTAAACGGGGAGGGATGTCATTTGCTCACCTCTTGTCTCCTGAATCGATTATTGAATACTTTAGAGGCAAGTGCATGCTCTTTATTTTTCGGATCATAGCCGCGATAATCGAAATCGCGATTGATTTGATCGGGCTTTTTGCGATCGAGACGCTGAGAATCGGTAGTAATCTTTGCAACAACGTCCAGAAACTAGGAAAAAACGATCATGAAATCTCAGCCGTATTGGAAACCACAAGACATACGCCCTCGTTCATACCATAGGTATTAATTCTTCTCACGTTACTGTATGTGGTGACAGCATCGTCAACTGAGCCAAGAAAAAATGCAAGCCATCCCCGCTTGACCGGCCCGAGGGCAGCGGTTCGCTGTTCGGGATTGTATGTTGCATTGCCGAAGGCTTGAGAAACTTGGTAGTCTGATATCTTTACTCCATCACCTAGCGCATCTTTGAGGATGCTAGAAATCCTGTTACGATTCTGTCCAGGAAAGGCGGACTGAATGTCGACAGCATTTTTGAGGAAAAGCCCTTGTTCTTCGTATAAGCTCATAGCCAGAGGGGCCAGGTCGAACGCAAAAAATGCCCCAACATCGCGACTCAGGAAGCTCATGAGTGACTGGTATTGTTCACTGTCAGGATCGTAGGTAGGTGTAGTCTCGATTCGTCGGTTTGGTGGGGAAAACTCGATGACAAGGGCAATTTCAGCGCTAACGATGGCCAGAGCAGCGAGCGCAATAGATTCTCCCCAGTACGCCACATCGAGACCAATGGGTGTGGCAACTTCAAAAAATGGTTCCAGATCTTGATATTTCAACTCCTTGTACGTCACCGTCGTTATTTTACATTCCGGGTCGTCTTTTCCTGTATCAATAAGAGCTTGCTTGAAGAGCATTACAGATCGCTTATCGGACATGGTGTGAGTGATAAAGAAACACGATGGAGCGAATTCTTGCCAGAGGATTCCACGCTGGGAAATGCCTGCACCCAGTTACCAAACAAGCAGTTTACTATTGTAGGAATAATTGTGGGAAAATCTATCTATGACGTTTGCCAGCTTGATTTTTGGCCACCCCTCTGCAAATGTCTTTCTTGCAATGCGTGAGCACGACGTTTACTCGTCTCATATATCAAAGTCCGACATTGTCAGAAAAATGATGATATAGCTGTCTACGTCGTCCCGAAATAATAAGCATCCGTTTGACAGAAAATTTAGCTGACCCTGGAAAGAAGACTTTGTTCTTGTAATCTAGGTGCGGCTTCCCAAGCGAATTCTCCATGGACATATGATATAATGCGATGAGAATATCCTAGCTTTCCCGGAGAGTCAATTGCAATCCTTGTTCTTTGTTTTGGAACAACAAAATTGGTCCAAAATAGATTGCATTTCGCTTTGCCTATCTAACTTTTTCCTCGGCGTTCTTCCTGACCAGTAGTGATGCTGGAAAAGGGGGATCGACAGTATTTTTCGTAGAAATTCTATGTATATGTAAGACGGTTGTTGTACACCTTCCTGGGAAATGATATTGAGTATGTGATCTGAATTTTGAAATCAGCGAAATTCACAAAGACGAGGAAACAGCAAACGCTGGGCATCGAGGAAAAGGGTGCAATTTCATAGATGATGTAACTGGAAAACACTGCAGAGATTGTATATCATTTTGCCTGTACGGTAGATTTATGGCGTCAAATTGAAAAGTACAGGAAACGATCATTGTTTGTGATTTGTTATCACCGATGAAGACTGGTTTTTGCATCGTCATAACATTCAACTTCAATTAAGAAGCATCGGGGAAATTACCAGATCGAACGCGGAGATGCAATCTTTTAAGAGCACACTTAAAGTGCAAAAGATGACTCTTGAGCCAGTAGTTTTCTTTCAGCAACAGGAGCATGCTGGAAAGTCATCCGAGCGAAGCGCATTTTCCGTGGTCTCGTATGACTGTTCGAAATTACATCAGAATATCTTTTTGTCAACCATGATGAAAGTCTTTATGGACAAGGAGTCTGAAATCAAGGAAGCCCCAATTTTCCTGCTATACTCTTGATAGTGACATTAGATTGCGCGGTTAACTTGACATTCCTGCTGGCATCCAAGCTTGCAATGATCTTGACAATAGCAGCAGCAATAACAATAGTTCTTCCACTACCAGGAGGTTTATGCGTAAGTACTCATTCACGTGGCCGATTGGAGAGGATTGCCTTCACTGCAGTTAATATGATATATTGTTGTTCCTGGAACCAGATTTCCCGGACAAAGGGAGGCATTGAAGAAGTTCACTGATTCTTGAGAACTTGAAGAACATTGATGTGTTGTGCCTCTGCCATTGTTGGGCCATCGCGACCTTCGGTATACACTTTCACATTTTAGACGTTAGAATTGCTGCTCACCATGACCAACTGTAATCAACATGTGTTGTATTGAACGTGAGCTCCGCAGCGAGTCGAGACCTCGACTCTATTCCAATATTCTAACAATTAGAATAAATTGCCTGGTAAAAATTCAGATCCTTGATACACGTGTCAAAATATAAATTTTGAGCTAGGAGCTGACCGACGTAGTCATCCTCAATTTTGTTCAACGCCATGACAGGTTGAAAGGTTGATATCTTCTCTGCGATTGGATTGGTTCAAGTGAGATTCCTGTGAAAGTTCATGACTACAAGCATCCGAAATAAATTAGGCACATACCTCTGTCAAAAAAATGGCCATGTTAATCATGGAAATTGAGTGCGTTTGAGACAGGTAGACTTAACAGACAGCCATATCTGGGTTGCTGTTATAGTCTTCCCAGTTTTGAACATCTTTCCTCCACGAAATAGGTCCTTCATAACT
>Ga0153936_100408_pt1 | contig 12095 bp, 14 predicted proteins | sample TSNJ020MetaG_FD_102272 | JGI IMG/M metagenome (GOLD analysis project Ga0153936, IMG submission 102272) | Attine ant fungus gardens microbial communities from New Jersey, USA - TSNJ020 MetaG | ecosystem: Host-associated > Fungi > Mycelium > Unclassified | place: USA: New Jersey, Wharton State... | reverse complement strand
GGAAACTCAGCATCAAGAACCTGATCAGTCGTCAGGCATAATACAAGGATATCCATTTGTAATACAGGCGAGAGATTTACAAGCCTTGGACCAGACCAAATGAGTCACGCCAAAACAAAAATGTGCTATGCAAATCGCAATCAATACCCACAAAAATATCACTTTCAATTGACTAGTAAAAAATCTAGGAAATAATCACAATTTGTTTACTGGTCTCTCGCCTTCAAACATCCCTCAGTACCTCCGCTCTCGGTCATCATAACGCCCACGATCATAATCACCTCCATGGCGACGGTCTCGATCACGGTCCCGATCCCTGTCATAATCCCTACGACGATCATAGTCGCGGCCACCTCCACGGTGGTCATAATCACGCCCACCACGTCTCCTGTCCTCGTAGTCTCGAGCATAACGGCTATCATAAGGTCTAGGATCGTATGGACGTTCGTCTACAACATCCGAGTTATCACCAATTTAACGAAAGACAGAGTGGAAGCAGGCTCACGTTCATTTCTCTTGGGAGGTCCGCAGTAATGACCTGGAGTAGGTGTTCTTGCCCGAGCACGCCGAGCCTATTCATCACAAACCCAATGTCAAACATGTAACAAACTTGCCACACTGGAGTAGCTTCACTTTTTCCACTGTAATTATTTGGCCCATAATATCCGTAGAGTTGAGAGCCGTGATGGCAGCTTCTGCTTCCTCGGCCGTCTCCATCGTCACAAATCCGAACCCTCGGGATTCACGAGAATGTGGGTCATGCATGATGGATGCTTTTTGGACCTAGTGGACATGTCAGAGTCAAATTGGTGCTTAAGACAGCAGGACACACCCTGCCGACTTTGGCAAAAATGGCTTCCAGCCCATTGTTATCCATTTTGCGATTTAGATTAGCAACATGAAGGTTATTTCCTGGATTTGTGCTGCCATCCGAAGGGCGCGAGCTGTTCGAAACGACAAAGCGAAGCATCGGCCATATGAGTGTGATGACCGCGTCATGAAACTTACGTCCTGTCGTCGACATTCCGACCTGGGCTTCTGCTCCTCGAAGGACGCCTGGGGCCTTTCCCGTTCCTAGTTCTAGGAAACGAAGACGCCCTTCGTCCGTCGGGACCGCTTATGTTACCGGGAGCAGCAGCAGTACCTGACAACTCGAATTGAGCAGATACAGATTACATCAAGTACGACATACCATCGGCAGGGGCATTTCCCATTGTCACATCAGTGGGAATGCTGATACCACTTGAAGGGGCGATGTCCTGAGACTGCCAGGCTGGCGAACGGAAATAAAGGAAATGGAGGAAATGTCAGGTCGTGTCATGGTTTGCGATGCCGGAAGTGAGTGTTGGCAGGAAAGAATGTGGATGAATTGTGGGAGAAAAGTAAAATTTCTCTCCGCTCAACACTGCACATTGGCCGTTAGCCAACAGAGAAGAATTATTGTGGCGGCAAAGTTGCTGACAGAAAGGAGACTAGTCGACGAAGACGCTGTTGGCACTGACGAAGTGATACGCATTGCCGGGCACAGGAAAATGATGGTGCGACTGGGACATTGTCGACGTCGTGGCTGATGCTGAGGACGTACCGTCATCCATGCTGGTTTAAATATTTTTGCTTATTTCAAGTTCAAAAGTCAACGTCGTGCTGGCCGTTGCTGTCGTCGGTGTTGACGACTAGTGGCGGATGGTAAAAGGCGTTTTGTTTGGCGTCACCTATCTTCAACGATTTCCTTTTCGGGACAGTAAATTTACTCAGAACCATGAGTTCGGAAGAATGGCAGCAAACTCGACTCATAGGCGAGGACGATGATGACGAACGGATAGACAGCGCCGACGATGAAGATCTTGATAGCGATGCTGCGTTTGACGAAAGCGATGAAGAGCGTTTCGTGGACTTTTTTTCAAACCAAGTTCGATACACTCTCCGTGTTATAACATAAATTCTTACGTCTTCAGCATTTTAGAAAAAGCAGAAAAATAAATCTAAATCGAAGAAATCCACTGTGAGTTTCGCAAATGTCAACCTCGATGAGGACGAAGACATGGCTCTAGCAGAGGAAGATGAAGATGAAGACGAAGACGAAGAAGGAGATTCAGGCGAATTCATTGATCTGCTGGATGTATTGGATGGAAAAGCAACAACCGATGACGATGAAAAACGACCCAAATCGAAATTTCCAGAGGACGAAGCTGAAAACAGTGACGAAGAGAAAAACAACCAAAATGCATTTGCCGCTTCTGACGATGAAGACCTACCAGAGGCATCTGATGAATTTCAGAAATTCATTGCAGGTTTCGACACCACTGCAAAAAAGCGCAAAGCAGACGAAACTGACGGCGAATCTGCAAAGGCCTCGCGGTCACGGAAAAAACGTCTAATCACTGAGCGCACTGAAGCTGGTGCTGAAGACGAGTTTCGTGCACATACATCTGGTTTGTATTCACTCCTCTTCCTCGTCACCGGAAATTGTTACATCTTCTTTCATTAGGATCCAAACTTCACCTGGACGATCTTCTTGCTCCTCTTGCCTCCCAATCATCAAATCTTCTCTCCCTCAAAAAGAATACCAAGGTTCTCTCTCTAGTATCGACAAAAGCCAAGACACTTTCTGCACCCCTGCCTCTACAAGCTCAAGAACGTTTGGATCGCGAGGCAGCCTACGAACAAACGAAAGGTGAGGTTGACAAATGGAGTGCGACAATGAAACGCATCCGAGAGGTATGATTCATATTATGTCCTCTCATAACCCTTCTGACTCTCCCAGGCTGAGCACCTCAGCTTCCCTCTACAAGCTGGTTCATCGGGTCGCGTGTCTAATCTAGAGCTCGCTGCTAAATTCAAAGTAAGTAAAACCCTCTTGGTTCAATTTTTCCTTCATCTCACTTCTTCAGCCCTCAACGCAACTTGAATCTTCAATTGACTCCCTTCTTAAATCTGCCAAACTACGAGATGAAGATGTTGAAGAAACCGAAGACGCTCATCTTAGAACTAACAACATCACCATTGAAGAAGTGGCACAGCGCCGTGCTGAGCTTCGCCAAATGCGCGAACTCATGTTCCGTGCTGAAATCAAAGCGAGGCGAATTAACAAGATCAAGTCTAAAACTTATCGTAAGATTAAACGAAAGGAGAAAGAAAAACTCAAGGAAAAGACTCTCGAAGATGGTTTGGAAGGCGACAGTGATGCTGAAGAGGATAGACTGAAGAGAGAAGTGGAACGCGCAAGGGAAAGAGCAACACTGAGGCATAAGAGTACGGGAAAATGGGCAAAACAGATGAAACAAAAGCATTTTGATGAGGGTGGAAGAGAGGAGATCGAAGAAATGTTACATCGTGGTGAACAGCTTCGGCGGAAGATCCAAGGCATAGGTAGCGATGAGAGTGAAGAAGAGGAGAGTAGCGAAGAAGACAAAGATGCTGATACACAGGAAAGCATCCTGAAGATCAAAAAGGCTGCCTTTGAAGAGATCAAGGAATTGCAGGGTTCAACAAGTACCAACGAACACGAAAGAAAGAAAGGCAAGGGCGTATTCGAGATGAAGTTCATGAAAGATGCAATGGCCAGAGAACAAGCAAAAACAGATCGAATGGTCGATGATTTTGTCAAAGAAGTGGGTGGTGATGTTGGTGAAGGGAGTGACGACGAACAGCAAGATCAATTAGGTGACCTTGACACCGCCAGCGGGGTTCTCGCTAACCGGACCGGCGGTCGTCTAGCATTTCGACCTGGTGCACCACAAAATCAGGCTCGATCAGGTTTGCGAACACTAGGCTCACTTGCTTCAGACGTATCTAGCGTCACTCTCAAATCCACCGATTTCGTCTCGCCTCCTGATTCTCCTCGAACTGCACCAAAACTCTCGGGTTCGTCCAACATAACATTATCTGGTCATACAGTAGACGAAGTGGAGTCAAATCCTTGGTTAGCAAGGGATACCAATTCATCCTCTAAGGCCCCAAGAAAGAAGAATGAGGTGTTCGGCAAGGATAGTCAAAGAGCGGACAAGTCCAAGAACAAACTCAAAAAAAAGGCGAGGAAGGTGCAAGAGGAGAAAGAGAAAGCACAAGAGGACGCCAAAGTCGAAATATCCATGGACCAAAATCTGACACTCGAAGCTTTATCAAAACATCCGAAGGCATCAGCATCATCAAAGTCTGCGCACGCAGTCAACTCTTCCAAATCTGCAGTAGGAGTTGTTGCTGGAGGAGACTCTGACTCTGACGCGGATAGCGAAGTCGATGCGCAGGAAGCTGCAATCCTTAAGACGAAGATTAACGCCAATCCGAAAGGTCTAAAGGCTATACAGCAACGGGACCTTGTCGCACTCGCATTTGCTGGAGACAACGTTGTCCAAGTACGTGGTGATTCCGGGCTATTCATCAGAGTTGTGCTCTTATACAGTACAGGAATTTGAAGAACTCAAAAAACGTGAAATCGCGGCTGACGCACCCAAAGACGTCGACACGACAATCCCAGGCTGGGTAAGTCTAATCTATGGACTTTACGCACCTAATATTTCTCATCCTTATCACGTTATTTTAGGGTTCCTGGGGCGGTCAAGGAATTAAACGTGCGCCCCCGAAACCAGAGAGGATCAAGAAAATTCCAGGTATCGATCCCAAGTCCCGAGCCGATTACAACAAGAAAAATATCATAATCTCTGAGAAACGTGACAAGAAAGCCGCCAAATATCTGGTCAAGGATCTTCCATATCCATACACAAGTCGTGCTCAGTTCGAGCGTTCAATGGAACGGCCTTTAGGGAAGGAATGGAATACCCGTGTCGGGTTCCAAAGAGGGACATTACCTCATATTGTTAAAAAGGTGATTTCTATGTTTATAGTTCCGTGGACACCCAACTAATTTTCTCCGTCAAGCCTGGTGTTATTATCGATCCTTTGACAAAGATGGTATGATGAGACCATAATAGTAACATTGTTCTCTTATATATAGAACTATTCAAAAGAGCCTGAAAATGTAGGTCATCGTTTGAAGATCGATGGGCCTGCGTCATCCAGCATAACATGTGAGGAACAACATGGTCAACCTCGATCAGTTTATACCCATCGCAAGGCTGATTAAAACATAAGCATTTGCGACGATTTCTATTATCAAAATCAGGATACCAATGGCAGTTGTCAATCTGCCATTGCTAAAGTCGACCCAAGGGTCATCATTTTCAACATCATCTCCTGCTTCTGCTTCTGCTTCTACTCTTCTTCCTCCACCATGCTGTTGTCCACCAGCCGGGTACTTTCGTACCTGCATGATGGTTTTAGACGAAGTGCAATACAGCAGGGGAACAGTGACGAAAGGAAGAACAATAGCGAGAATGACTTGTGATGCAACTAGGAGTGCATCTATACCCTCTTTTCCCACCGTAATGGCTACCACCATGGATGGGATGATAGCAATCAAGCGTGTCACTAAACGACGAATGGCAGCCTGGAAGATCCAAATAGACTTGAATTCTGATCGAAAGGTAGCAAAACCAAAATTCGACTGACAGAAACACGCCATTGGATGAATCCTTCAGACACAGCTTGGCCGGCCACAGTGGCGATGAAAGATGAGCTCTTGAACGGACGTGTTAGATGAATAGATCTTGGATACTGATGACCCTCACCTGTCCGGACGTTAACAACGCAATCGCGAATAGAGTAGCGGCAGCTGATTGGTGTCAACAAGCAACTTTGAAAAAACTCCACAATACGTACTCACATTGACCGACAGCATCTTTGATGAGGTCATAAGCGTCAAAAAGACTAGCTGGAGCTACGTCCCCATCATAACTGTTGTCGTAGTAGAACACGTCACTTGCCAGAATCAAGATCCTTGGAAACAATCAAACCAGTCTGATTGCATAAAAAAAGTTGACATACATGGAATTGATCAAGACCGCAAAACCAAGCAGACAAACCACAACATCGGCAATCCCATGGTAGATGTGAGCTTCCACAAAAGATAACGGATTGTTTTCATGATCAGAATGTCGCTGAGCCCGAGTAGCATAAGATCTCGATGGGGGATTTCGGAAAAATCGAGTTGCTGAGGTTTTGAAAACCGAAACCAACATTTCAAATCTAGATGGTGTCCTGAGAATCTCACTATCTCCAGAAGATTTTGTGTTGAGCACGGTGAAACTAAGCTTTTCATCATCAACTTGACGACTCGCATTTCTATCTTGAGTTGCGAGAGCTGATCCCACAAACAAACTATGGGGCATGACAGTTGCTCCTATAATCCCGACCGCTAGATAGCCACGAATTAATATCCTATTTCCTTAACTCTACAACAGCTCACATGTGTAGAGACTCCCAGGCGAGAAGATATACTTCGATGGCAAATACCCTCGGAAAACATCCGCCCAATCCACATCAACCTTGGAGATGACGATGGCCATACAAATGAGTACAGCTAAAACCTTAAAAGTGTAAGTAATGTTCATATTTATAGTTTCTAGTCCAAGCATACCATGATAGTAATCAAACCTTCGAATACTCTGGAAGGGCGCCCACCTAACGGATCTCCCATCCCAAGAATAAGAATAACATCGACGGAAGTAAGCAGGACACCATGCCACAGCTGCAATTTTGGGAAGAGTAAACACAAAGCTATGGCCGAGCCCAATAACTCGGCTAAATCGGTTGCGATAATCGCAATTTCCGCAAGGGCATATAAGGGGTAGAGCGCCAGCCACCGGTATAACCGTGTATACTTGGGGCGATCATATAAGAGCAATCGGGAGTGGGAAGCCAGATCTGGTGATATGTCAGTATGATAATCTAAAAATAACCCTAACCGCGATGAACAGAACGCAGAGAGATACGGTTTCATGAATGAGGAATTACCAGGGTACCAATGCCAAAAAAACGATGTTGACGACAAACAGAGAACCCACCTAGACCAGTGACGCAACCAAGCCTGCTTCCCAACACCTAGGATTTATGATCTTCAGCAGCTCCTGACTGGCCAAAAGGTGCCCTACCTGTAGGTACATAGCAAAGAGGCTGGCAAGTAGAACGACAAACAGCAACCTGTATCCGTACAGTGAGCCCGCCTGCAGGTCGACTCCCCAATTTCCTCTGTTAGGAGAAGGACGATGAGTAGATGGTGATGACTCTCAAAAAATAACTCACGGGTCGAAATAGGCCACTGCACAGACGACGCCGGCACCAGTGCGTCGGATGTGCTTAAATATTGTCACGCAGGCCCGCTTGAACCAATTAGGTGAACTTGGCACGCGTCGTGGTGGTGGGCTGGACGGCGGCAGGAGACTGGTTGTGGGCACTGTCATGGTCAAAGGCAAAGACCAGCAAAGCCATTATCAGTGGAATTTGAAATCCGACGAACCCAAGCCAACGGACAAGATGAAACAATAGTACGGTACCACCTTAGCTTTGGGTCATCCCAATATGGAACTTCCCGATCACTCCTCCCGAATTGCACCGGTTCCAGTGCTACTGCAGCTCAGCTTGCTCTCAAACCTCCTGCGTCTAGCCATAATATTGACAGAGACTGTACCACGACATGAAAAGAAATCAAACTAAAACGGGATACTATATCGCTTCGAGGGGTCGTGCCGCTTTGCTAGTCGCCTTCGCGCTAGGGTCGGAATTCCAAACAAGGGACGCCTCCCAATGATATGAAAACCATACTCTTCAGCTGCATCATCAAAGGGGATCGAGGTCTCAGGAATTTGGATATCAACGATGTGTCCTTGTCGAGAGTATCCGGAGGAACTTGTGCTTGCACCCAACGTCAATACCGCCTGAGGTATACGTGAGATTCTCTTCCATGCCCTGTTCCAGGTTCGCACCCTTTGTCTCAATCCTTTGGGCTCTCTTCGTCTTATTTCTTCGCTTTTGACGGGGACCGCTAAAAAACTATACTCATCTAATTGGGCCCGATCTTTCTGTGGTTGGGAAGACATGTCTGCCGAGACCCTTGAATTTCTGAGCGACAACGATCTTAATCTTGCTTGATCCCGATAAGGGCCCGGAGAGAACGTATCGCGAAAAACGACAGATTGTAGTGTTTCCGGGGTCGGCGAAGTGAATGTAAGTGCCGGTATACAATATCCATTTTCGGATACCCCTTTCCATGCCGAAATCAACGACCCATGGTAAGCAAGGATGATCAGGTCCCGAAAATAACATACCTGACGCATTTGCATCAGAACGTGGAGTAAGACCCATTATCAGGGATGGAGGACACCTTGCACGAGTCTCATCACTGCCAAGAGACTATCCGTGACGAGGTAAGCTGGTTTATACTCCACATACCATGAACATTCACCTGAAAATCCAGCAAAGATCCAAGACTTGAGTCGGATGCCTCGCCATCATACTTCTGGGTTAGGTCAGGACTGTCGTTTTTTGCAAACTCGACAGAACCAAGATGATGGTCAACCACGTGGGTATCTTCTAAAATGGGTGATAGCTCGAGTCCAAACAATCTTGTTTGAGAGTTCACGTCACTTCGTCTTCCGTTATCCTGGAAAATATCAGAATGTATATTCAATACTCGTGGAAAGAATCAAGCCAAACCGATCCTTTTTGGCGAGATGGTGACGCAATCAGAGGCGACACGCTCGAGCCATTCTGACGCGCTGGTGTCTATGATGTCTTTCATAAAACCAGGCATCTGGTGCAGCTGAAACGGACCCACTGATTTAGCTGACGGAGGGGTGGATACTACCATATGCGTGCTTCTGCGCAGACTCCGATGAGGGGTCAGCGAAGGCGAGGAGACTACATCATCTATGGATCCCTGAGAGTATTGAGTTTAATCATTCCATGTTGTTCAAATACACACCATAGAGATGTCCTTTGAAGGTGAGGCAGTCAAACTAGAGTGCATCTAGGAAACAATCCAATCGCCGTTCACATTGGAGGGAGATGTGCTCACGGAGGATGAGAGGACCTGAAGTCTGTCAAGAAATGGACTTGTTAGGATATATGCACCCTACCTGATGAGAAGGACGTAAACAAGGCGAGGGCGAAGGAGGCATGGCATATCTGTTGATAGACTTTCCAACAAATCGGTCAGTTCTCGGATCACTCAACGGGAATAGATAAAACAGCTGCACACAAGTCTTCTCGAGAAGGAATGATTCGAACATCCCTTTAACGAACTAGCAACACTATCTGAAAGCTGAGGACAGGTGAAGAAGGTGTCTGTTGGTGACGACTATCCGTGAAAATGGCAAATGTTCATCTATTCATCAACAGCAAATTTGGATCGAACTTGGCTCACATTCTGCGGAGGACAGTGTTCGGGACAGATACACAAAGTATTTCTTCGCCAGGAGACAGCAGTGCTGTATGCAGATACGGTTGTGATATCGAAACTCTTGGGATGAAGGGACTTGCGTGGAGTGCTGGTAACGGCGTTGGAAAGAATTCCAGAGGGATGTACCGCGTGTTTTTCCTGTGAAAAGACAGAAATGGTAGGCGTTACGGTCGACAAATCTGTATCGTTATCAGTGCCTATATTTTCAAATATGGGTAAAACCTAATACCCCTAGTTGCTGTGTGTGGGCGGCGAATGGGTTTGTGAACGGGTGTCGGTAGTTCCTATCGAAGTACATTAGATGACTCAAGCCAGACTGCTTGTAGAATTGGCGAACCGGGTGAGGAAGAACAATCAAACTAAGGAATTTCAAAGTTGTTCTGAACATAGTGGTGCGGAAGTGAATGAGAAACAAATGAACTGATGTCACTGGACGCGTCTGTTTGTTTTGGTTTCAACTAATTCCTTTGCAAATCCCACGAGAGCCCCCCTCTCATTTCAGACCGCAACGTATTCCTTGAATAGCATTGCATATTGTCTTGTCTTGACGCACCTAGGAATTTCCGGCTAAATCAACCGACGCTCTGAAATCATAGATTCCGTAGATAGGGAGCATACTAGCAGACAAGGATAAGGCCGCAGGACATAAGGGAGAGTTGGTGTTTCCAGATGGTGCAGGAAATGCTGCTTGCTATTCTGAAGGATTCTACCAAAGACAGAAAGGTGTCCGAGCGTCTTGTTCTTCGAGCATCCGACCAAGCTACCAATCACACAGGAAGCTATCCAATGAGATCCCACAGCCTTCCCAAGAGTAAGGCCATGTCTTGATCTCTTTGTATTCAGGCTAATCCAAGGCGCAAGTCATCAAGATCCAGTTTTAAATTGCTAGCAAAACCGACTTCTGGGAACTTCCACATGTACATTAGCAACACATAGAACAGTGGAGATTCATCTCAACAACAGAACTTGAAGAGTTTGTCCAGCCATTCGCCAGAGATCGTGACAGAAGGCTGACCCGGGGTAGAGGGATTGCGAGTGCACGTGGACACACCTCCACCCATCTCAACTTCGTCCACACCTCTTTCCTGTGGTTACGTGTCTTCTGTCGATACAGAGCCTCGCAGTCTGGGCTCTCTGCGTCTAAGCACTATGTTGCGAACAGAAATTCTGAATCCGAGAAAACCGAGGCGCACGTGATGTTTTATGAGGTGACCTCAAGCGCAGCAGGTTGAACAAACTCGGGCTCTTTGGGAAGAAAGGGAAAGAGCAGTATTGCCATACAATCGGCCATCAATAGAACCACCTCTGCGCAGAACACTAAAAACAGCGTCGATGGAGTGTCAAGCATCATCATTTATTGAACTCGATTCTTCTATTCTTCACGATGACTTCCTGCTGATGACTATCCAGACGTCTGGTCAAGTTCTGCCGCTTGCTTTACCCATATTTCGTCTTCTATCGACCTTCCCCGACCCGAATAGTGACACACGATCTTCCCCATGAACTGTCCAGCTACCGCATCAGTCGCTTTCTTCCACCGGGCTCACTTCAGACTTACTGGCCCGACAAAAGTGTCTTCGTCTCTTCCTGATCTACCCTCACCTCTCTCACCTTGTTGTACTGCGTGATAGGCTTCCGAGGCGTAATGCCCCTTTCATGACCCTCTTCGCCACTCTGTCTGACGATGTCGGCATTTCGATTCTCACTGTTAAACATCTCTGCTTCATGTTAAATCCTGTTAAGACCTAGATCAGAAGCTTTTCTATAGTTGCTGTTGAACTGGCTTGCGCATGTTGACATTAAGATTATGGGCTATAGTAATCACCACCCTCAATCCCTCTCAACTGAAGATTGAGAACCCCAAAACAGGAAGATCTCCCCTATCCGAACGCGATGATATGACTTCATAGACCATCCATCAGCCGAGATATCTGAACGGCGATAGAAACGATCGCGAAATGAATACCCAAAAAGTCACACTTATATCCGATCGGTGCCGACTCCAACTTACTTCGCGAACGCAACTAGTAATCCCGTCTACACCCAACATGCCTTCGAACCCTTTTCTTCAAGGGACAAACGTGCTTCTCGACCACAATACCGTACCAAACGCACCCCTTAAATTTTTGGCGTACTGCAAACGCCTGCTACATGATTGCATGGTTCTCGTATCTTAGCCCAGGGACGATTGGTTCGCGACCTTTGGTTTGTTGGCCCCGTAAGCCTCTTATGCTTTCAACTGCTCGCACTCTGCCGAAAGGCTGAAGTGTTGATCCCAAAGTTCGAGCATGAACCGCTTACCTGACAAGTTCATTCTCTTCTATCGTCCAAATGTCACATAGTCTTCCATAATATGCAAGAAAAAATACATTGGATGAGTGGTTCAACAGAGACTAATACCGCTGATATAAACCGTGTCGCAGAAACCTGGTGTGATGGACCAATATTCGAAACTTCGACATCAAACAGTCTAGAACGCTAGGACTGGTTGAGGTTTATGGCGTCTATTATTACACGAAAAGCCCGCTTGCCAAGATCCTGTAGATTCCCTTCCTACAAGCAATGTTCTACCTCCGAGAACGCCACTATCCTTACGTTTCGGGATACAATAAGATACTCCACATCGTGGGGTGCCCGCACCCAAAGATCTGAACGAAATCCTCTTCTGGCATATTTTTCCGGCATAGCGGGAACAAGGTGAATCACCGATCCAAAAACACTCTCGATCATGAGAGATATCAACCTCAACCATTCTTTTTGATCATGGTGTTGATGAAGGGTGCGGTGGTATGATTCCATG
>Ga0153936_100406_pt1 | contig 12099 bp, 23 predicted proteins | sample TSNJ020MetaG_FD_102272 | JGI IMG/M metagenome (GOLD analysis project Ga0153936, IMG submission 102272) | Attine ant fungus gardens microbial communities from New Jersey, USA - TSNJ020 MetaG | ecosystem: Host-associated > Fungi > Mycelium > Unclassified | place: USA: New Jersey, Wharton State... | reverse complement strand
CTCGCTGCTCACCCCGTTTAGAGTTACGGTGGCGGATATCACAGCAGTAGCGGAGGATATGGTGGAGGATATGGTGGGGGATGGGGAAATGATGACAGAATGTCTGACCTTGGGGGCAGTCTTCGGGCGGTTGACTGGGCTAACACCCGCTTGGAAAGGTTCGAAAAGAACTTCTATGTCGAAGACAAACGAGTCTCCTCTCGTTCAGAACGGGAAATTGAAGACTTTCGACGCAGCAAAGAGATCAAGGTTCAAGGTCGTGATGTGCCACGACCTGTCACCTGCTTTGAAGAAACTGGATTTCCCCAGTATCTAATGACATCAATCCGCGCCCAAGGCTTTGCGAATCCCACCCCAATTCAATGCCAAGCTTGGCCTATGGCTCTCAGTGGCCGTGATGTTGTTGCTATCGCTCAGACAGGAAGTGGGAAGACGATTTCATTTGCTCTTCCGGCTATGCTACATATCAATGCGTAGGCATCTTACGCATTCTATCCCAACAAAAATTAACACTTTCATCCAGACAACCCCTACTCTCTGCCGGTGATGGCCCGATCACTCTTATCCTCGCACCGACGCGTGAGCTTGCAGTTCAGATTCAACAAGAGTGTACTAAGTTTGGGTACGCGCCATATTCCTTATGTTTATATGCTATGTCTCTTAAACTCATCAAAGATCCAACTCAAAAATCCGTAATACTGCAATTTACGGAGGTGCTCCCAAAGGTCCTCAAATCCGCGACTTGCAACGTGGCGTCGAAATTGTTATCGCGACACCAGGAAGATTAATTGACATGATCGAGAGTGGCAAAACCAATCTCAAGCGTGTTACTTACCTTGTTCTTGATGAAGCCGACCGAATGCTCGACATGGGTTTTGAGCCTCAAATACGTAAAATTGTTGGGCAGATTCGGCCAGACCGCCAAACTCTCATGTTCAGTGCCACGTGGCCTAAGGATGTCCAAAAACTGGCAAATGTAGGTTCTTGAGCCCCCAAAGCCACTACTACCTAACAAAAGAATTAGGACTTTTTAAAAGACTCCATCCAAGTCAACATCGGTTCTATGGACCTAACCGCCAACCATAATATTCAACAGATTGTTGAAGTCTGCAGCGACTTTGAGAAACGAACGAAGCTCATCAAACACCTGGATCAAATAAGTTCCGAAAACGCCAAAGTCCTCATTTTTGTTGGAACAAAAAGGATTGCCGATGACCTCACCAAGTACTTACGCACAGATGGTTGGCCCGCTTTAGCCATCCACGGTGACAAGGAACAGTATGTTATAGGATGTCGCCCTTGAAAGCGAAGACTCAAATTTTTTTGTCTAGACGTGAGCGTGACTGGGTACTAGGAGAATTCAAAGCTGGTCGATCTCCAATCTTGATCGCTACAGACGTTGCGTCTCGCGGTCTCGGTACGTATGTTCAGTTTCTAGCAAGCGCTGCGGCTAGGTGATCCTTTCATCTGAGTGATAAGACCATTATAAGTGGGCATGTTGTTTTCTTCGCGTACCATAGTCGCGATCAAGTCCGGTCTCTGGGGTATTCTGAGAAACCTGTTACGCCACGAAGAAGGCGGTGCGGGTTCATACTTGTACTCACCAGATCTTCCTAGGACAGAAATCGCACTCGAAGTGTTTACAGAATCCGATCCAATGCTGACCTTTTGGGCCCACTTGTTTCCCGTTCTGGCTTTATCATCAGGAACGTTCTGAGTCAAGTGTGCTTGGTCGTGTTACGGTACGGTAGTAGCTCGAGTATCCCGATTTCTACCTGGACTTGGTGAAGACACGGCAATATTGTAAATGTGTAAACAAGTGTTGTTTCCACGTTTGAGCACCATGCCCCCTCTTTGCTGGCAACTCTTTGGATGTGCTCATCAGAGACTCGAAGCGCTTGTTCCCCCTACGGATCTTTATTGATTTTTTATTTTTGACTTTGGCCGCTCTCATCCGCAGACGTGAAGGATGTAGGTTATGTTATCGTAAGTCTTGATTTATTTTTCTTCCATGTACCCTCATTTTGTTTTTGCAGAATTATGATTTTCCTAATAATTGTGAAGACTACATTCATCGGATCGGTCGAACTGGGGTAAAGGATCTTATCTTAGAGTTCCTTCACAGGCACTGACGTTGGCATACAATCAGCGTGCCGGTATGAAAGGGACCTCATTCACATATTTCACTACCGAGAATGCAAAGGCTTCCCGAGAGTTAATTAATATTCTCCGCGAAGCCAAGGCTGTTGTTCCCCCGCAACTTGAGGAAATGGCAGCTTTCAGTGGAGGAGGTGGTGGTCGGGGTACTTGTGGATTCCGATTCAGGCTGGTGGTTTTCTGATTTTACTTATAGGCCGTTACGGTGGAGGAGGGAACCGTGGTCGAAGTGGTGGCAACAGTCGTTACGGAGCTGGAGGAGGATATGGAGGGAGATACCATTCAGGAGGTTACGATCAAGGTAGTCGTGGTGGCGGTCGGTGGTAATTAATAGTGCCAACTTGGTTTCCCCTATTTTAGACCATTTTAGTGCCCCTAGATATCAATAACCACAGTCATGGAGTGACCGACTGCCTTTTCTTCCTAACCATGGTCCACTCGAAACAGATTGTAGTAGCAGGCTTGATCGTCAATGTCTTTAGCTTGGCACGTCTCGCAGACTCTCCTCGGCCAATTGTAGGGTTATTCTTCTTACACGGCCGTAACGGGTCAGCATCGGCCATTGAAGGGTATGTGGAGACAATTCTGAGAGAATCTCAACCTCCACAAGGATTGGATGATGGGCGTGATCTCATGATCATCACTTTTGTATGCTACCTTGGTCATGCCAATTGTCTACGCTCAGAATGTCTTAGGATCATCGAAATCATGGTTCACGACTTGTAGACAAAAAAGCAAATGACGGTTGGTCCAAGAAACCCGAGCTCAGAAACGATCGACATGCGTAAGAGCTTTACAAAACAAAGTGTTTCTACGTGCACTGATGAAGAAAATGATCAGGCTGGATATGTACGCAATCCAGTGTGAGCAATGTTTTCTTTTACCGCCAATCTTTTGTAGCTTACGGAGTCCCATCAAATTTGAAGGCGGGACGGCAGCGGACGTCTCGTTCTTAATTGATTTTCTGCCTGCATATCTGTTCCCGATGGACAACCGCAGTGTACATGTCTGGGGAGTTGCCGGTAAAAGTCTCGGAGGGCATTCTACCTGGCTGAGCCTCGCGCACGGTAAGAGTACATCCAGATGAGTTTTCAGCAACTAACTACTGAAGAAGATGAACGCGTCAAGCTTGGTGTTCCCATCATCGCATGTCCTGATTATCTGAAGTTGATGCATGCAAGAGCTATGAAATACTCTGTTCCCCCGGAACCCCCCTACTTCCCGACTGGGCTCACTGAGATGGTGACGCGCAATGATCCTGTGGCGACACCGTATGACCGTCTGGACGCAACAAACGCATTCTTGGGTAAAAAGATATTGGTCATGTCAGGCGCCGATGACAAGCTTGTGCCGTGGGAGATGAGTCGGGACTTCGTGGAAAGGCTGGAGGTAGGGCCAGACGGTGTGAAGAAATCGATGCTGCTGGCAGGAGTCGGACATGAATGCACAGATTCGATGCTCGAGGCGCTGGGAAGGTTTGTGGGGGAGGAATATTTGTGGATTTGATTACGTAACGCATGTGTTACATCAGCTTCTACAAAACATAGGCCAATTCCACACCTAGAACGCCCAGAACAGAGTATTGCACAGCACTTGCAATCAGCACAGATATAATTCAGTAAGACGTGAATCGCGGCTTACAATACAGGCTCCGATGCCTCGCCGAGCCGGTGCATCACTTGCAAACTCTGTTTACATCCAGCCACCACAGAACGAGTTCCTCCTCCGCACTCATTGGAAATGGGCCGCATTTTGTCAGTTTCTCACCACTTTCTCTCCCATGCTCAATATGCACGGTATCACGCCAAATGTACGGACGGCTTTGTCTTTCTCACCCCGTCCTCTGCTCACCCATTGCAGGACATCGAGTCCGATCTCGTGTCTGGCACGAAAGACACCGTTTCTTTCGTCATGCAGAGATTGTTGCACACACTCACTTATGACAGAAAAATATCGTATGTGGATGCCATTTTTTTCGTCTACCCCCATAGACTATCTGGTCCAGCATCGACAATTGGCAATCCGCCCTTCGTAAGCAATATCTGAAACGGGATCCTCTTTCCAATCCTCTGGGCTCAGAACCTCCAAAGGCACTGAAAACAGAATTGAAAGAACATTCCCCAGATATTTATGACGGTCAACGTCATCCAGAGGAGGCGAGTTCCCCCTACACTCATGTCGTTATCATACGAGCTTACCGCACACTGTAGGTTCCCTTGGGAGCGTCTGCCGACCATACGTCCCAGGAATCTCAAGTCCTTCCAGTGCCAACTTCCGGAGTTTCGCGTGCTGCCACCCAAGAACCTGATGAAAAGAAGGGTGTTTCTATTGATTGGTTCGATCTTCCAGTCCTCGCGAAACTCGAGTCTATGCATCTAGTCACGGAATGGCAATTCCAGAATCCTACTCGCCTCAGAACGTTAATGAGAAATGACGATGAGCTTGCTGCTTGGGTATCGTGGATTAATCTCCTCTGTCACCTTTCTTGCTGATTATTCAATCAAGCGTCATGAACCAATTGGCTATGACAGCAAAAAAAATGCCTACTGGCTTATCGGTGGTATGTCACTTGGAATCATGGGTAAGAATTTGACTCATAGTAGGCATTAGAGGATCGTCTTTGGATACAAAGGATACGACCCAAGCCCGCAAAGAGTTTGAAACGCAAAAGAACTGCTGAAGATTGGAAAGCTTCACCAACAGAACAACACAAGCGAAAAATATCCAAGAAGCGACGTGCTGATGCGAGCACAGAAGATTTGCCACAAAGAACCGGATCAGGTCGAGCGGCCAAATTGCAGGCTAAAATCAAACTTGATGCACGGGCCAAAGAATTTGCGACATTGCCATTGCCAACACAGGCACGCGGCACAAGACAGGTTGTCAGGTTAACAGAAGGCAGTACAAAACGCCCAGCTCGACCACAGGGTACACGTGTTAGTGCTCGTTTGCGAGGAGCACAAAATGAATGGCAGTGTATCCCGGCCGAATGGATGAACGAAGCACCAGAGATCAATCATGAACATGGCAGGGATAAAAAAAAAGGTTCGCCAGCAGGGAATATAGCAAATGGTGCCCGGGATGATAGTGTCAGCGAGTTGACCGAGCTTTCCGATGAATCCAATGATCTAGACGCACAGTTAAAAAATCAGGTTCAACCCGATAGATTCATTCAAAAAGAAAAGGCCGAAGAGATCTTTCTTGAATGGGAGACAGTAAGTTTTTTTGGGCTCGGCAGGTTTGGCTTCCCAACACTCTTGATCTAGATCTGTGTCACTCTTGGGGAGTGGGAGCATGTAGCGGAACAGTTTGAACAAGCTACCCATTACTCGGAAAAAGCTTTATATAAGCGCCTCACGAATGAAATAATTCCCAGAATAACTGAAGTTCTGAGAGTGAGCTTGGACATTCAGACATCCGGTGTTCCCTCATTTAGTCTCTACAGGAGGTGGAAAGGAAGAAACGCATGGAAGATTCATTTGTACACCGCAAGAGGTCATCTCGCCTTGCCATCAAAGAGAGCGAACGGGAAGAGGCTCGTCTTACACAAGTACGCAAAGCGGAGGAGGAGGAAAAAATGGGTCGTGCCAGGAGATTGGAGGCTCGTCGCCAGCGTGAAGAAGAGGAACGGCTGCGGCGCGAACAAGCGCGTGAACAACGGAGAAAGGAGCGAGAAACTCGCGAATCACGCAAGCAAACAGATCAAGAGTAATAGCATTTTAATGTCGTTTTGCAATACTAACTTTTATCCAGGCAAGAAGAAGAATCGAGTAACGAGGAAGAACCGTGGCCCACTGCTGTCAAGGAGTTCTCGCAGAAGCCTCAGAAAGCCAGTAAATCTCACCGACACCGAGCCGAGCCTTCAGCCAATGATACTGCACAGAACGCTCGTGCTAAGGCAAATGAATGGGAACTTGACTGCGAAATATGTGATAAACGAGGACTGAATTTGGTGCGCTTCATGTCTGGCAAGTGAGTTACTCAATTAATGCATGGACCAGGACGACGGCAGTCCAATGATGTCCTGTGGGAAATGCTTCAAATGGCAACATATTGCTTGCCATGACTTAGCTGACAAGAGGGCTGGCCGCTCGAAGCGAAATTGGGATTCTATCGAATTTATTTGCCATCAGTGTCGATCTCGAATGTTTGCAGGGGTCGATTCTACTTTCGAAGACATCCGATACAACCACCATCCAGTGCAAGGCATGAATCCATCTTCTCCTTCTAATAACCTCACAACATACCAAACCTATGGAACCTCAGAGGTAACACCTCAGGTTCCTATTCGATCGCCGCTTTATCATGCCGCCAATGGCAGTGATCCAATTCACACCCGACTTTATAGTGATCTCCGTACCCACATACCTGATCAGTACTCCGCAGCAGCCAGCCAAACCTACATCGCAACCCAGTATATTCAATTCCCTTCAGCAAATGCATTTAGCCATTATCAGCCTCAGGAGGGAAGATTCAGCCCCAGCGTTAAGTCGCAGTCACAACCGTCCTATCAAGTTGAATATGACCAACGCTTCCGAACTCAGCAGCATACAACCTATGGTGATCTTCATTCGAGCGCACACGTAAGTAATCAGAGATCCACAGTGAGTGTTATTCGTGTATCCATTTTGATATACAGTTCTCAAGAAGGATGTTTCCCAGGCCGCCCAACAATTACAATCCGTCTGGAACGTTGGGACATCGAATCCCGCCACCGCGTACACTACACCATATCCTGGTACTATGCATACTAGTAATGGGATGCCAAGGCAAGACCTCTCATTCCAGCTTAATATGAAGCCAGGATCCTCATCTTCCTCCAATCAACAATCCTATCCTAACTCGCAATTCAGATACCATTCTACGACTTAACCGTTTAATCATTAGATGTAGATTTTTTTAAAGATACGTTTGTCTCTTGTGTCCCTTGTATATTCATATTTATGATCCATTCTGATGTATCTACAAACTTGGTCTAATGTTGTAGTCTCACTGGAGACTTGATCGAATGATGCCTACTTCTTCAAGTTCAACTTGCAGACAAATGAAGAAAGCTGTGAATTCAAGGCGACCTGTAATCAACTGATAATTCCCGGGATATAGAACATAGAACATCCATTTGAGCGGTTGTATGTTCTGTGATCATATTGCGGTGCCTCATTCAATAAAATTCTGACCCGATTCACATGGGGAGGCAAATTTCATCGAATGACCTCGTATAGTTTGTACCTCGGAGACTCAAAAGTGAAGGGGTCACCGTCGTAGGTTTGATCCCTGTTTATAATGAGAAGTGAATGAGAAGTGATCACAGAAAAAAGAGTGACATGATTGAACTCAATAGGACCTAGCACACGCAAACCTCGGACATGAGTATCTTTGCCGTTCATGTGATTGGCCAGGATAATCACTTGAAGGACAAATGCATATACAGGAGCTCTAATGAAGGATCAGAATTCGAGAGAAAAAAACCAAGGTTCAACATACAAGCCATCATTGTCTCCATTAGGTTCACCAGATAGATCAAAAGTTATCCATCCGTCTGGTTTTTCGAGACTGAGGACTCTGACATCTTGGAGGTCACTCAATCCGGTCCCAGCACGTACAGCCAACGTCGTTGGGGTGTACGAATCGTCTAGGGGATAGTTCAATAAAATGCTGAGTTTCTGTGCGCCCAGAGTCATGCTAGACGTAGAAACACCGAAAGGCTGCCAACTTGCCTGAATTGCGACTTTGCGAGGAAATTCGACAGTGATGAAATGAGGCTGAGGACCGTCTGAGCTATGGCACTGCATGGTAAGGCGATTTATTGCATCTTCAACAAAAATGCATAAAGCGTACTGCCAGAATGTGTCGGGATCTCCGTCGCGAAGACATTCCGCTCCAAAACCGAACTTGAAAGAGGAGACAGACCATTTTCCACGACCGGATATATTCGGCCAGGGAGAACTTGGTGATTTACTGACTGATTAACACTAGGGTGAGAGGCGACACAAGCATTGAAATCGTTGAATACCTGTATGGACCGACGAGCCTCCCTCTTCTTTGGCTTCTTGATTAGTGGGCATAAGGATAATGAAGCTATTAGCTAAGAACTACCTTTTCTTCAGGCGCCCATCTGATCCATGACTTCACTCCCTCTCCCTCTTCTGGACTACAAGCGCTATGGACGCCAGATGATACTTGACGGATTCGGACTGGCTGGTCAGTTGTTCGAGGCCCTTTTGGCCTTGGCTTACTCCCTTAAGTTTGAACAGGTCAAGTCAAACTTGGCAAAAGTTCTGCTGTCGTTGTCGGGGCTGGTGGGCTTGGTTGCCCAGTACTTCAGTACCTTGCAGCAGCTGGTGTAGGTCAGGATAACGATGAATAGCTTCGTCGGGCCTCGACTAAATTCCTGCAGGAACTATTGGCATAGTTGACGATGACATAGTTGAACTATCAAACCTACAACGACAAATACTCCATGCAGAAACTTCACTCGGTTCATACAAGGCTGAATCCGCAGCTGAAAGCATCAAAAGGTGAATTTCATGTTGTTAGGTGTCTTCTGCTACTTCACAGATCATCAGGATAAACTCATCGATCAGAGTGAACGTCATCAGGAGTCGCTTGACATCACAGAATGCTTTGGACATCCTTGGTCACTATGATATATTGTTGGACTGCACGGATAACGCTCCAACTCGTTATCTTCTATCCGACGTAGCCGTCGTCCTGCGAAAGCCCCTGGTCAGTGGGGCTGCCCAGAAATATGAAGGGCAACTCGTCGTCTACAATGTGGGGTCTGACGGTCCGTGCTATCGATGTCTATTTCCTAAACCTCCAGTTCCAGAGGTTGCGGGAACATGTGAGGAAACAGGTATTCTTGGAGCAGTAACAGGCATAATCGGAAACCTTCAAGCACTGGAGACAATTAAACTCATAACAGGTCTTCAAGGTGGTATTAAGTCCGAAAGATTCAACTGCGATTCGTTACTTACACCAACATCAGAAACGAAACCGTCGATGCTTCTCTTTTCTGCTTTAAGTTCTCCGCCCTTTCGTTCTGTCAAGCTTCGTTCCCGCAAGAAGGATTGTATTGCGTGCGGAAATGAAGATTTTGACCTGAGGTCAGTAACAGAAACAGACTACATTCAAACTTGTGGAGGACCAAGACCTGACTGGATAGGGAGAGGTCTACTCCATGGACAAGCTGGACGACGGATAACGGTCAGGGTGAGATTTTTCTCAGGTCAATAAAATTATTCGCGGTTGTAATAGAGATCCAGGATTTGAAAGCAATCCTAGATGAGGGTACAACCATGAACCTCATTGACGTTCGCCCATTGACTGAATTCAGAATATGTCGACTTGAATCAAGCAAAAGTGAGTGTAGATGTTATGTCGGTGACATCTTGCTGATCGTCTTTAGACGTCCCTCTCCATGAACTGGTTGCCAAACCTGAGGCACACCTGCCTAATGATGAAGATATTCCAATCTATGTTCTGTGCCGTTTGGGGAACGATTCACAAATCGCTGCCGACACACTGCGTCACTGTCGCCCTTGCGGTAAAGTTTGGGACGTGATAGGCGGACTACGAGCATGGTCAACGGATATAGACACCAACTTTCCGATCTACTAATTACACTTGCAACTATTTCTCTTTAAAAACGCATGAGGTCAAAACTTGAGGTCACTGTGTTGACTCACTTCCCAGTCTAAACCATTTGGGTTGTTTTCGTTCACTACTAGATAACAACTTGGAATCACCAGACGGCTGATCGGCAGGAGAACTTTGGCTGGAAGGTCGATCAGATTCTGATGGTATTGGTAGATCAACGGCTTGCATGAGGACTTGCGGTAAGAGAGGAGCCGTGACATTCACATCTAAAAGCATCATCCAATTGTTTTCTTTGAGACGCAGGAAACATACGATTGAGGCTATCATCCTCGAAACGTAACAGGAGCACCGATGCAGGAGCAAGCTGGAGTTCTGAAAGAGATAGTCTTTTGACTGCTGGGTCAGAAACCTTCAAATCTCGCTTAGGGGGTGATTGATCTGTGAGATAGAGCATTAACACAATGGAAATGGACAATGGACAGGGACATACATAGTATGAACTTGATTGGCTTCACGTCGTCCCGCAGCAGCTCTCGCACGAAGGCATATACAGACTTAATATTGTCCGCGGAAGGAAACACTCGTTCCAGCTGAGTGCGATCGGCAAATCTGACACGAATCCTCGTCTAAGTGGCGGATGAGGATAGGTATGTTCTGAGTCAAGAGAGACATACCAAGGGCCACCGATCCCGCTTTGCCTTTTCAGTGGCTTCTCTCGTCGTTCTTAGCTGCAGTGGGGCTTCGTTCAAAGCACGCGAGCGGGCAATCAGTGTGGTCTGGGCATCTCTGAGGTCGGCTGCGGTAGGTTCAAAGTATTCATCGGGCAACGGTGCTGCATAGTGCTGTGCTGTTGGCCAAGCAGTGTGTCAAGTTCCACAACGACTCACCGAGCAATTTAGTTACTGTATCCGTAGGCTTGAAGACTTTAAACGAAACAGCAGGTGGTGGAGACTGGTATGGTTGGGTAGGAGGCAATTTGTGTTGTTGTATGGACTCAATATGAGGTCCGTGCTGAGGCTCTGGAGTCTGTTCTGACATGGAGTAGTACAAAGTAGAAAAATAGATTGATGCTAGGATTATTGTACGAGTACAAATGTGCGCTGCAGGTATTCCTCCCTCGCTATGTCGAAAATTTGCAAGCTGGCTAAATCATCAGCACTGAGATCATATACATACAACAAGAGCAAGTTGAAGGAATCAGGGATTTCTGTTGTCTCATTCCACCAGTCCCAGGACGCACTGGCGGGTGGCCCCTTCGCAGGAAGGTGTTGATCGAACGCAAATTACGGAAAAACATCCTGGATGAGCTGCAGATATAAAAATCAGCGCACCTTCAGTGAGCGAGTTCGTGACAGGCAGTAGTCAAGGAGGTCATCCAAACAAAGCCAAGTACATCACTCCATCTTATGACACACGAACACGATTCTCATTGCCATGGCGGAAGCCATGACCACGACCACGACCACGACCACGACCACGATGCCACAGATCTCGGCCCCCAAGATAGCCTTTACACTCACATTGACCGTTCCAATGTTGTGGCTTTGAATGCAGTCCAACCTGGTGAAGTCGTCATAAAGCCTTGGGACAAGCGCCTAGATGAAATCCAGGTGCACAGACATGCTTTCGTTTTCAGACATCCAAAGTTGCTTATGTAGTGCCAGTTCCTAGAATCAGATACCGATGATCAGATGTGGGTCTTGCAATCCCTTTGAACGCGGGAGACTGATATTCGACTATAGGATCATAAAAGTGCCTTTCACGGGCTCCGTCAGGCTACGCTCTGTGCTTTTGAAAACGGGTCCGGGTAACCAAACACCTAAGAAGGTGCATCTTGTATGTATGTCTCGACCAGGCGCCCCTCGCACATATTCTCAGATGTTAAATTAGTTCGCCAACGAAGACATGGATTTCAATGACATTGAGCATAAAAAACCGACTCAGGAACTTGAAATAGCCGAGGGAACGGAAATTGGAGAATATACAGTAAAGTAAGTCGACTGACAGATTCATCAGAGGAATACCATCACATATGCTGTCAAAGAACCGTAAAATTCTCTAATGTTTCCTCTCTTACTCTATTCTTCCCTGAGGGTCGTGGAGCAGAGACCATTCGAATCTACTACTTGGGATTTTTTGGACATTGGACGGAGGTATGTTCAACCTCACTGATTACATAAAGTGAGCTAACAATACTCTTCTAGAGAAAGAACAATCCTGTCATCACAGTATATGAAACACAAGCAAATATTGCAGATCACCCAAAAATCCAAGGAACTGAAGGTAATTTCAGCACTACTCAAAAATAGGTAGTACCATGAATCCAAACAAAAACCAATTAAT
>Ga0153936_100405_pt1 | contig 12114 bp, 14 predicted proteins | sample TSNJ020MetaG_FD_102272 | JGI IMG/M metagenome (GOLD analysis project Ga0153936, IMG submission 102272) | Attine ant fungus gardens microbial communities from New Jersey, USA - TSNJ020 MetaG | ecosystem: Host-associated > Fungi > Mycelium > Unclassified | place: USA: New Jersey, Wharton State... | reverse complement strand
TGATGTAATCAATATTTTATGACTTTTTAAATCACTCGCAGATAAACAAGTCAGGGCCAGTGGTTATCCACCTCAGGAGGGTTTCCGTCAGTGTTAAGTGGAAATAAGCGTAATGCCTGGGCATCGCCGTGGAGTCTGAGTCCATTACGGCGATTATTAGGGGATAACATTTCACTGATAGCATGCATTCGGATTTTATTATTATTCAATGTCTTATAAGGTTTTTATGAATACCGTCGATCAATTAAAAATAAAATATCCTGGGGCACTGAGCTGGTCATTTGGCGACAGCCCGGCGCTTGCCAATGAACTCGCGGATTTGGTTAAAAAGGGCATTAAAACCGCATCATGTGGGTCACTGGCCTCCTATCTGCGGGAAGAGTCCGCGCCTAAAATTGGCAGTTATCATATTATTCTTAACGGCCAAAAAGCCGCTGTCTGCGTTATCAGAATGGTTTCCATGCGCTTAACACGCTTTTGTGACATCACGGCCGGGTTTGCCCGTAAAGAAGGCGAGGGTGATTTAAGCCTGGCATACTGGAAAAAAGAGCATCAGGCATTTTTTAGCCGGGAAGGCAGTTATGCTCCGGATATGGAGCTGGTTACCGAGGAATTTGAACTTATTGAAGTGTTATAATCCGCCGCTATCTGCAAGGGGGTAAAGGGCAAGAGTAGCCCTTCCCATCCGGCACATTTGCCCTGACGTAACACGACCGAACAGGCAGGGGAGGAGGAATGCTTAAGGGGCATTTTTCCCGCTTAGTGTCGATTAACTCAATACCCATGCTCCACGCTCACTCCCCGACGAGCAGGGAGTGAAATCAGCCAGCAAAGTGGGGTAACCTGGCCTGGTAGCTATCCGTTATCAGCGCTACCAGCCCGCGCCTCTGCCACAGTCGGTACTGTTATCCTGACAGCCCCGGTTAATAATCTGTTCCCGGCCTAAATCACGTTTCATCTTCCCGTGGCTATCAACGGAATAGATGGGCGCGCTGCTAACGGGCCCCTTTGTATGTGGGTAGGGGCGCGCCGGGTTGGGGCAGGGTTGGTATGAGGTGCAGGAGGCTAACAGACCCGCAGCCAGTGAAAAAACAACAAATTTCCATTTATGCATAACATCATCCTTTAACGGTGCAGAAGTTTTCGTGCCTAATAGCGATATCACCCACAGGCTTTCATGGCCTGGCGAGTGAATGATGGCGGGTCGCCCCGTCAGACTGCAAATAACCTGTACCTGGCGGGCTTGCCCCAGACCGCTGGCTGACTGGCGTAATAATGGGGTTAATGCCCGCCCGTCACCCGCATGACTCCGGCGATATATTTAAAATACAGACAGTACCATGGCGAATATATTTATTAGCTTTTATAAAAAAACATATGGGGAATAATCGTTTTTTAGTCTTTAACAATTAAAATAAAGCGCAGGTTTTTGCGGTATTTTAACAGGTTATTTTTCAGGGGAGAATTTATTATTTAAAATAGGCGGCTAAGATAATAACCTGCTGAATAACAGCATAAAAAAATTTACTTACCCGGCAAAATACCAAACGGCTTTTTGGCCCATAGTTAAACCACACAAGCCTGCTTGTGTCGCGCTAATGCCGGATGTCACCTCCCCCGGTCACTGAGCGGTGCCAGCTCCCGGGGGAAAACTACCTGTCACTTCCGCTATTTAGGGTGACTATCCCGGCCAAGATAACTGTCCCAGTCTTTCCAGACCGGCTGTAACCCGACACTGCGCAGGGCATGAGCAACATCCTGTGGGGTACGCCCATCGTGTATGGCAAATTGTTCAAGCTGCGGATGGCTGTCGGCATAGCCGCCGGGCTGGGTTTTGGAAAAGGCGCTGACGTTATTGATAGCCAGAGGAATGACGTTATCGCGAAACCATGGAGACTCTCGGGTGGAAAGTGATAACTCGACATTCGGCGCCAGTAAACGAAAAGCGCAAATTAACTGCACCAGCTGGCTATCACTCATTATCGAGGCTGGCTCGACACCGCCGGCACAGGGGCGCAAGCGTGGAAAAGAGATGGAGTAACGACTTTTCCAGTAGGTCTTTTGTAACCACAACAGGTGTTCTGCCACCATATAACAATCTGTTCGCCAGCTATCGGATAGCCCGATAAGCGCCCCGAGGCCTATTTTATCTACCCCCGCCCGTCCCAGTCTGTCGGGGGTTTCCAGCCGCCAGAAAAAATCCTGCTTATTGCCCCGTAAGTGATGCCGGGCATAAACCGAGGGATGATAAGTTTCCTGATAAACCATGACCCCATCTAAGCCGAGGCTCTTCAGTTCGCCATACTCATCTTCATCAAGGGGCTGAACCTCCATTTGCAGTGAGCTAAAATGGCGGCGGATGGCAGGAATATGCTGGCGAAAATAATCCATGCCCACCTTGCTTTGGTGCTCGCCGGTCACCAACAGTAGATTATCAAAGCCGAGCGCGCGTATTGCCTGACATTCCCGTTCTATCTCCGCCGCATCGAGGGTTTTTCTTTTAAGTTTATTACTCATTGAAAAACCACAATAAGTACAGTCATTGGCGCACAGGTTGGAGAGATAAAGGGGAACATAAAAACTGACCGTATTCCCAAAACGCTGGCGGGTCAGGTGCTGTGCCCGTTGGGCTAAGGGCTCCAGATAGTGGCTGGCGGCGGGAGAGATTAAGGCCATAAAATCTTCCCGGGTTAATGATGTGCTCTGGAGTGCCTGCTCCACCTCGCTAGCGGTTTTACTATGAATACGCAGGGTTAAGTCTGCCCAGTCGAGCTGGTGCCAGACATCGGTGAAAGAGGTCGCCATTACGCCATCTCCCCGCTGGTGCGCAGGAAATCGGTTAATGGACTGGATGCCGAAGCCTGAAGACGACGGGCACCGGGGCCTGAGCGGGCGGCGAGCGCCCCGGCCTCGACCGCCAGCCGAAACGCGGTTGCCATTTGTACCGGGTCGCTGGCAACGGCGATGGCGGTATTGACCAGCACGGCAGATGCCCCCATTTCCAGGGCTTCTGCTGCATGGCTCGGCGCTCCAATTCCGGCATCGACCACAACCGGCACCCGGGATTGCTCAATAATAATTTCCAGCAAAGCGCGGGTCTGTAACCCCTGATTTGAGCCAATCGGTGCGCCCAGCGGCATGACCGCGGCACAGCCAGCCTCTTCCAGACGCTTACATAGCACCGGGTCTGCGCCGCAGTATGGCAGCACCACAAACCCCTGCTTAACCAGGACTTCCGCTGCACGCAGCGTTTCAATGGGATCCGGCAATAGATAGCGCGGATCGGGGTGGATCTCGAGTTTTAACCACTGGGTGCCCAAGGCTTCCCGGGCAAGATGTGCGGCGAAGATAGCCTCTTCTGCGGTTTTCGCCCCGGAGGTATTGGGCAGGATCTGAACCCCAGCCTGCAGGAGAGGCTGTAAGATATCATCATTATGCTGGCGTAAATCAACCCGCTTTAACGCCAGGGTCACCAGCTCTGAACCAGAGGCCTGAATGGCCTCGGTCATCAGCTGGCTGGAGGCAAATTTTCCGCTGCCGGTGAACAGACGGGATGAAAAAAACTTATCGGCAATCTGCAGCATATTAACCTCCGGCAATGGCCTGAAAAAGCAGGAGGCTATCGCCATCCTGTAGGGTGTATTTATCCCATTGTTCCCGGGGAATAATTTGCTGATTAACCGCCAAAGCAATACCGGGTTTTAACTGGTTTAATTCAATGAGTAAGCGCTGGATTGTGGGTGGATTTTCATAAGTTAGCGGCGAGTCGTTAAAGATAATGTTCATCAATGCCTCCCCGCGCAGACCGGGCAGCTCGCCGAGCGCTGCAGGGCGAGGGTACACCAGCTATGCTGTCTGGCATCGAATAACCGCAACGTACCGCTGGCCGGGGTCATACCGCTTAGCAGCTTAATGGCTTCTAACGCCTGCAGAGCGCCCATCACTCCCACGACAGGCCCCAGTACGCCCGCCGTGCGGCAATTACGTTCGGGTTCACTTTCATCTGGCCAAAGACAGCGATAACACCCCTGTTGCCAGGGGGGAGTGAGGATCATCATCTGGCCACCAAAGCCCACGGCGCTGGCCGTAATCAGCGGCGTATTGGTGTTGACGCAGGCGGCATTAATGGCCTGGCGGCTCGCCATATTATCGGTACAATCGAGAACCACATCGGCGCGGTTCACCGCCCAATGCAGCTTTTCTCCTGCCAGGCGCTCATGCAGCTGCTCAATCCTGACCCCGGGGTTGATTGCCTCAAGTTGCCGCGCCGCTATGCTGACTTTAGCCTGGTCAATATCCGCGCTGGTGAATAGAATTTGCCGCTGCAGATTACTGATATGAACCCTATCATCATCGGCGATGGTTAGGCTGCCAATCCCGGCGGCGGCCAGGTAAAGTGCGGCAGGCGAACCCAGCCCGCCGAGGCCGATAACCAGCACTTTTGCCGCGAGCAATCTGTTTTGCCCGGATTCGGCGATATCCTCCAGTAATAACTGGCGGCTGTAGCGCATAAAGTCTGCATCATTCATCGCCGTTTCCTGCCAGGTCGAGTAACTGTTGAGTGGCCAGACGCCAGTCAGCAGCCTGGGTGATAGCACTGACCACCGCAATACTGCCGACGCCGGTATCCAGAACCGCCTGGGCTCTCTCCAGGGAAATTCCGCCGATCGCAACAGAAGGATAATCACCCAGACGGCGAACATGCCCGGCAAGCTGCATCAGCCCCTGAGGGGCCGATGGCATTTGCTTGGTCTGTGTTGGAAACACATGACCAAGCGCAATATATGATGGTCTGGCGCTCAGGGCGCGATCCATTTCTGTCAGATCATGAGTGGAGAGGCCAAGTCGTAAGCCGGCGGTACGGATAGCCTCCAGGTCAGCCACATCCATATCTTCCTGACCGAGATGAACGCCATAGGCCTGATATTGGATAGCCAGCCGCCAGTAGTCATTAATAAACAGACGGGCACCGTATTTTTTGCCCAGGGCAATCGCCGCGGCAATGTCGGGTTCTGCCTCAGCCTCGCTTTTGTCTTTAATGCGTAGCTGCAGGGTACGCACCCCGGCGTTCAGCAGGCGTTCTATCCACAGCAGGCTGTCTACCACCGGATATAATCCGAGCCGTCGGGGAACCGGAGGAAAGGCGGGCGCCGCTATCATACTTCCTCCTGGCGCAGGTAAATCTCGCCGCCACGGCCACGGAAGGTTTGTGACATGTCATGCATACCCGCTTCGATTTCCTGTTTTGCCGCATAGTCGCGCACTTCCTGACTGATTTTCATAGAGCAAAACTTAGGGCCGCACATGGAGCAGAAATGGGCGATTTTGCCCGACTCCTGCGGCAGTGTCTCATCGTGCCATGCCCGGGCGGTAAAGGGATCGAGGGCGAGGTTAAACTGATCTTCCCAACGGAATTCAAAGCGGGCTTTCGACAGGGCATTATCGCGGATTTGTGCCCCCGGATGGCCTTTAGCTAAATCAGCAGCATGCGCCGCAATTTTGTAGGTAATCAGCCCCTGTTTCACATCCTCTTTATTCGGTAAGCCCAGGTGCTCTTTCGGGGTGACATAGCAGAGCATCGCACAGCCAAACCAGCCTATCATTGCCGCACCAATCCCGGAGGTAAAATGGTCATAACCCGGGGCGATATCGGTAGTTAATGGGCCGAGGGTATAGAACGGCGCTTCATGGCAATGTTCAAGTTCCTCGGTCATATTGCGGCGAATCATATGCATTGGAACGTGGCCCGGGCCTTCAATCATCACCTGCACATCGTACTCCCAGGCAATTTTGGTCAGTTCACCCAGGGTATGCAGTTCCGCAAACTGTGCTGCATCGTTGGCATCCTGAATTGAGCCAGGGCGCAGACCATCCCCGAGGGAGAGAGAAACATCGTAGGCGGCACAGATTTGGCAAATCTCACGGAAGTGCTGATAGAGGAAATTTTCCTGATGATGGGACAGGCACCATTTCGCCATAATCGACCCACCGCGTGAGACGATACCGGTCAGCCGTTTTGCCGTCATAGGCACATAGCGTAATAGCACCCCGGCGTGGATGGTAAAGTAATCGACCCCTTGTTCCGCCTGCTCAAGTAAGGTATCGCGGAAGATTTCCCAGTTCAGATCTTCTGCCACGCCATTGACCTTCTCCAGGGCCTGGTAGATAGGGACAGTACCAATCGGCACCGGGCTATTACGCAGGATCCACTCCCGGGTTTCGTGAATATAGCGACCGGTAGACAGATCCATCACGGTGTCAGCCCCCCAGCGGGTAGACCACACCAGTTTTTCCACTTCCTCTTCAATGGAAGAGGTCACCGACGAGTTACCAATATTGGCGTTGACCTTCACCAGGAAATTACGCCCGATAATCATCGGCTCTGACTCCGGGTGGTTAATATTGGCGGGAATAATGGCCCGACCGGCCGCAACTTCATTCCGAACAAACTCAGGGGTGATATTGTCCGGCATGCTGGCACCAAATGCTTCCCCCGGATGCTGGTGGAGCAGGACCTCATCACGAATACGCTCCCGTCCCATATTTTCCCGCAGGGCGATAAACTCCATTTCCGGCGTGATTATCCCCCGCCGCGCATAATGAAGCTGTGTGACGCACTGACCTGATCTGGCCCGGCGTGGGGCAAGCTGGGTGTTAAATCGCAGGTCATCCAGCCCGCCGTCGGCTAAACGCCCCTTGGTATAGGCCGAACTTTTTTCAGGCAGCGTTTCGCTATCATTTCTTTCGGCTATCCATTGGCTACGTAATGGCGGTAGCCCGCGCAGAACATCAAGCGCAATATCCGGATCCCCATAAGGGCCGGAAGTATCGTAGACCGGAACCGCATCATTGGGCTGATATTGAGGCTGCTCTTTGCTGCCACCAACCAGAGTCGGGCTAAGCTGAATTTCACGCATCGGGACCCGTAAGTCAGGGCGGGAGCCGGTCAGATAGATACGTCTGGAATTGGGGAAGGCGGTGCCTTCAAGGGTATTAATAAAATGCTGGGCAGCGGCACGTTGTTCGCGGCGATTCAGTTTTTTTTCTGTTACAGACATAGCTCATTCCAGGATTCATCAGGACGTGGCTTGTCAGGAGGACGGAGGAGTAATGGATATGGGCAGGCCAAAAGATGGCGATGCCCAAAAGCTGAATTACTCTTGTTCCCTTCGCAGGTATTAGCCTGATCAGGTTCCGCGGATCCCGAATTAACGGTCTCAGCCGGTGCATATTGCACTCGGCACTCCGACAAGAATGTCCCCGTCTCACAACGGGGGAAAATCTACGTTACTCGTTAATGGCAAACAACTCAAGTCAGATGCGCACAGTCTGCGTTATCGACAGTATGGTGAGGGGGATGACAGCAAAATTTTCCAGCATCGTCATGTCACAAATCATGTCTTATCGCTAAGGCTTAAGCCTTTGGCCTGACACTTAGAAACCGTGCCATGGGCTCAGGCGCTGTGACAAAAGTTATCCTGGGCAATTTCTTGCCACGCGGTGTAGGATTCATTATTCGGCTTTATGCCGACCACATAGGAATAAACACCCGTAGATTGTTACGGGCGGGCCACTTGCCGGGGACCACCTGCAACGTGCTCAGTCAGATTCTCTAACGGATTAAGCATGATTGACTCCGTGAGTTATTAGCTATTTAGTCATCTCTGGAAAAATGAGTGACTAATTTTTTACATCGGTGAATGCAAAGAGATGCCTCAGTCCATGGAACGTATTCTTTCAAACTCAGATAATGGCTGGTGGATAATCAGCCATGAACAGAAATTATGGCTGCCGCAAGGCGAACTGCCCCATGGATCTGCCGCTGACTTCCAGCTGGTCGGTGTGGCGGGGATGCAGATAGGTGAATGGGAAGGGGAACCGGTCTGGCTGGTGCGGCAAAACCGCCGCCAGGATATGGCATCCGTTCGCCAACTGATTGACCAGGATGCAGCCTTGTTTCAGTTAGCGGGCCGGGGCGTACAGCTGGCCGAATTCTATCGCTCGCATCAATTCTGTGGGTACTGTGGGCATGAGATGTATGTCAGTCAGCATGAGTGGGCGATGATGTGTACCCATTGCCGGGAGCGCTACTACCCGCAGATTGCCCCTTGCATTATTGTGGCTATCCGCCGGGATGATAAAATTCTGCTGGCGCAGCATAATCGTCACCGCAATGGGGTGTATACCGTGCTGGCCGGTTTTGTTGAAGTAGGAGAAACCCTTGAGCAAGCCGTGGCCCGTGAGGTGATGGAAGAGAGCAGTATTCGCATTAAAAACTTGCGCTATGTGACTTCTCAGCCCTGGCCTTTCCCTCAATCGTTAATGACGGCATTTATGGCCGAATACGACAGCGGCGATATTGTCATTGATCGCAAAGAGCTGCTGGATGCGGGATGGTACCGTTACGATCAATTACCACTCTTACCGCCGCCCGGCACGGTGGCACGCCGATTAATTGAAGATACGGTCGCCCTGTGTCGCGCCGGGGATGAATGATAGACTAGCGGGTAATCGCCAAAGGAAATGCAAATATGACTGAATTAAAAAACGATCGTTACCTGCGTGCTTTACAACGTTTACCGGTAGATGTCACCCCAGTATGGATGATGCGCCAGGCCGGGCGTTATCTGCCTGAGTACAAAGCGACGCGTGCTCAGGCAGGGGATTTTATGTCACTTTGCAAAAACGCTGAGCTCGCCTGTGAGGTGACATTACAGCCATTGAGACGTTTTCCGCTAGATGCGGCGATCCTTTTTTCTGACATTCTCACCGTTCCGGATGCGATGGGGCTGGGTCTGTACTTTGAAGCAGGGGAAGGGCCACGTTTTCAGCACCCGATAACCGGGCTTGCCGATGTCGAAAAGTTGCCTATTCCAGACCCGGAAGATGAACTGGGCTATGTGATGAATGCCGTTCGCACCATCCGTACTGCCCTGAAAGGTGAAGTCCCGCTTATCGGCTTCTCTGGCAGCCCATGGACGCTTGCCACCTATATGGTCGAGGGGGGAAGTAGCAAAGCCTTTACCCGCATTAAGAAGATGATGTATGCCGATCCTAAGGCATTGCACCTTTTGCTGGATAAGCTGGCGCAGAGCGTCACGCTATATCTGAATGCCCAAATTCGCGCCGGGGCGCAGTCGGTGATGATTTTTGACACCTGGGGCGGAGTGCTGACCGGGCGTGACTACCAGCAGTTCTCATTGCACTACATGCATAAAATTGTCGATGGTCTGCAACGTGAAAACGAAGGCCGCCGTGTGCCTGTTACCCTGTTCACCAAAGGTGGCGGTCAGTGGCTTGAGGCGATGGCAGAAACGGGCTGTGATGCACTCGGCCTCGACTGGACGATTAATATTGAAGATGCGCGCCGCCGCGTCGGCCATAAAGTGGCGCTCCAGGGCAATATGGACCCCTCCATTCTCTATGCCCCGGCTGCGCGAATTGAACAGGAAGTTGACACTATTTTAAGTGGCTTCGGTCAGGGTGAAGGCCATGTGTTTAATTTAGGCCATGGTATCCATTTGGATGTCCCGCCGGAAAACGCCGGTATCTTTGTTGACGCCGTCCATCGTCTGTCGGCCCAGTATCACCGTTAAGTCAGCCAGGAGGTGAGGGCATGGACCTGAGTGTATTACGGGAACAACAGGTTGCTCTGGCAACACAGGTTATTCTTGAAGACAGGCTTGAACATGTCCCTCCCCGCCTGATTGCCGGTGTTGATGTCGGATTTGAACAGGCAGGAGCGGTAACGCGCGCGGCGATTGTTTTGCTGCGCTACCCATCCTTTGAACAGGTTGAGTATCATGTTCAAAGGATAGCAACCCGCATGCCCTACATTCCCGGTTTCTTATCTTTTCGCGAAATTCCCGCCTTACTCGAAGCCTGGCAGGCTGTGTCGCAAAAACCGGACCTGATGCTGGTGGATGGCCAGGGGATAGCCCATCCTCGTCGTTTAGGCATTGCCAGTCACTTTGGTCTGCTGGTTAATGTGCCCACCATCGGGGTGGCAAAAAAACGGCTGTATGGCCGCTTTGAGCCCCCTGGTGAAGAGGTGGGGTCATCGCAGCCGTTACTAGGGAAGGACGACGAGCAGCTGGGTTGGGTATGGCGCAGTAAAAAACGCTGTAATCCGCTGTTTATTTCCCCCGGGCATTTGGTCAGTGTTGACAGCGCATTGCTCTGGGTTAAACGCTGCATGGCTGGCTATCGTTTACCAGAGCCAACAAGATGGGCCGATGGCATTGCATCACAACGTCCTGCCTTTATGCGCCGACAAGCAATTACCCGGTGATTAAGGTAAACTTCTGCTAATTTTTTCGTCTTTGAGACATCATCATGTTACAAAACCCTATCCATTTGCGATTGGAAAAACTCGACAGCTGGCAGCATGTCACTTTTATGGCCAGTTTGTGTGAGCGTATGTATCCCAACTATGCCGTATTTTGCCAGCAAACTGGCTTCGGTGATGCCCAGCTTTATCGGCGTATTATTGACCTGGTTTGGGAAACGCTGACGGTAAAGGATGCCAAAGTCAATTTTGATAGCCAGCTTGAGAAACTTGAAGAGGCAATTCCTGTCGCGGACGACTATGATATTTACGGTGTCTATCCGGCGATTGATGCCTGTGTTGCATTGAGTGAATTAATCCACTCGCGACTCTCAGGTGAAACGCTGGAGCATGCGATTGAGGTCAGTAAAAGCTCTATCACCTCGGTTGCGATGCTCGAGATGACACAGGCTGGTCGAGAAATGAGCGATGAAGAGCTCAAAGAAAATCCGGCTGTCGAAGAAGAATGGGATATTCAGTGGGAAATTTTCAGGCTGTTAGCAGCGTGTGAAGAACGCGATATTGAGCTGATAAAAGGACTACGAGCAGACCTCCGGGAGTCGGGTGTTAGCAATATTGGTATAAAATTTCAGCAATAAGACAGTAAAACGTGATATACGGCCTGAATTGTCTCTCCTGGAGGCTTCCCATTAACCCCCCGTCTGGTCTACATTTGTGGGGCGAAAAAAAGTGGCTATCGGTGCGTGTATGCAGGAGAGTGCTTTTTGGCATTTCCGTCGCACTCGATGCTGAGCAAGCGATAAACACATTGTAAGGATAACTTATGAATAAGACTCAACTGATTGATGTAATTGCTGACAAGGCTGATCTGTCTAAGGCGCAGGCTAAAGCTGCTCTGGAATCCACCCTGGCTGCAATTACTGAGTCTCTTAAAGAAGGTGATGCAGTTCAACTGGTAGGTTTCGGTACTTTCAAAGTAAACCACCGTGCAGAGCGTACCGGGCGCAACCCACAGACCGGCAAAGAAATCAAAATCGCTGCAGCCAATGTGCCGGCATTTGTTTCTGGTAAAGCTCTGAAAGACGCTGTTAAGTAAGTTAAAGCGTGCCAGTGAATATTTTTAGCAGGGGGGCGTTTACGCCCCTTTTGTTTCGCTGGCGGCGGCTAGCTGCTCTGGCGGGGGTGCTTATGCTCTCCGCCTGTAGCAGCCAGCAACCCCTCCCTCCTTTCACCTCCACAGGCTATCTTGCCGATCTGGGTGCGGTTCGTATCTGGCGCAAAGACAGCGCGGGGGACAATACTCATATTCTGGCGGCATTCAGCCCCTGGCGTGAAGGCTCCACCATTCTGGGCGACTATCGCTGGCAGAATAATAAGTTGGTATTTATTGAGCTGAATATCTCAGGCGAGGCGCCTGAGCAGGTAAAAGTTCGCTTTGCTGATAACGGCGAGCTGAGCTTTATGCAGCGTACTGTCAAACAGCAGAAGCAACAAATCAGTAGCGATGCGATAGCGCTTTATCAATATCGGGCAAAGCAGCTTAAAGAAGTGAGCGAAGCGCTACGGGTTGGGCATGTAGTCCTGTATCAGGGACAGTTTAACCCCAATAAGACCGTCACCCGCTGTGATGGTAGCGTAGTATCCCCTAAGCTTGATAGCGATGCGCTAAATTACATTGAAGGCCGTCATCGCCATTCATCTAACCCGGTGTCTATTGCCTGGCTGGAAGCCCCTGAGGGAACGCAACTGTTACTGGTTGCCAATGAAGATTTCTGCCGCTGGCAGCCAAAAGCGTCTGATTTCTAACCCCGGCTGGAGCTGGTTAG
>Ga0153936_100402_pt1 | contig 12116 bp, 11 predicted proteins | sample TSNJ020MetaG_FD_102272 | JGI IMG/M metagenome (GOLD analysis project Ga0153936, IMG submission 102272) | Attine ant fungus gardens microbial communities from New Jersey, USA - TSNJ020 MetaG | ecosystem: Host-associated > Fungi > Mycelium > Unclassified | place: USA: New Jersey, Wharton State... | reverse complement strand
TAGGCTTTCCGAGTAAGCATGACGGCTGAAGGTAGTCCAGAGTAGTAAGTAGTAGATGAAAAGGAGTCTTGGTTACAGATCTATCTTTGATCAACAGCTATTTCCATAACAAGGACAATACAAGTCACGTGAAAAGATGAGTGCTCCCTTTTCAGTGACTCCCCAACCTAAGAGAGCTCGAGTCCATTCATTACAGTGACTAGTATGCCCTTATATACTTCCCCAAGATGATACATGGTACCTGGTTTTTGTAGAGGAACATTTGAGACAAGCCATATGTAAGGCCTACCAAGGGTGACTCCAGTCAGTAACTTACCCTCACCCTTACCCCACCCTTGCCTCAGATCAAGGATAAACTAATAGCTATCCTTATCCTTACAAATACAGAAGCACTCAACATCTTCACTAATATAATAATTTTAGATACAAAGGAACCAAGGACAAAAAAAGAAGAAATTACCAAATAAATTCTCCTGCCCAGAATGGATATATGAAAAAAAAGAACATGAGCAAGCATCTGCATGGCCAAGAATGGGAGGAGGGAGAATGGAAAGATTGGTGTGGAGAGCAGAGATCTGGCTTGATGAGGAAATTGGATATCTAGATTTAGATTCTTGGGGATGTATTGAGTTGATAGATCTTTTGTTAGGAACATAGACCATTTCTGTAGTAATCCTACTTCTTTATTAACTTAGGACCTTACTAGCTTTATGAAAACAAGCAGCAGAACAAAATTAGACCTTAGGTATTTTTTCTCAAAGAAAATATTATTTCTACTCTTCACCTTCCTCTTTAGTCATTATAAACTGTTCACTCTATAACTTGAATAGATCTCTAAAAAAGAGTCTAAGAAAAAATTGCTAGAGTAAAACCCCTAAGAGCCAGACTAGTCTATTATAGAGCTCTAGTCAAAATCTGAGTACCTTATCCCTAGAATATACTTGAAACTTATTTCTAGTGAACTTAAAGTATTATCCCAAGTGTACACTTTATTGTTAAAAGTATATCTTATTCTAAGTACAAAGTACACTTATTTTATCCTGAGTATAAGAATATATTTTATTCTCAAGAGTAAAGTCAAAGGTCAGCTTTTGTTACTTTTACTCTACTTTTATTCTAACCCTTACTCCTACTCTAGGATATACCCCACTCCTATAAAGATGACTAGAGCAGAGCTTCCAGAAGAATTCTCAGTCTATAAAAATACTCTGGAGTATATTACAACTCATCTTCCAGAAGAATCCTCAGAGAATAGGATAAGACTTTTGAAAGGTAATCTACATTATATATACAAGTTCCCTTAGTTATGGAATATCTCAGCAGTTAGGGACAGGAATACAGGAGTAAACAACTAATTAAATATGAGGTAATTGCAATTTAATTAGTTATAGAGTCACTCTAGTACACTACTACTAGTACATTAGGAGTGGACTTTGGTATAGTCCTCTTATATTATCCCCCTCCAAGATTGCTATATCTTGAAGCAATGGGTCTAGGGTGGAAAATTGCATTAAATTTGGTTTAGCAGATATATCTAGGTACTTCTGGATATCTGTAATAGAAGTCCACTACAAGGTTAGATATGTAAACTTTGAAGGTAGGCTTCTAGGAGTTATATTTGTGGTTATATCCTATAAGAGTGACTAGAGCAAACTTCAGGAGAAACTTCAATATGTATAAATAACTTTGGAATACATTATAACTTACCTTTAGAAAAAACCTCAAAAAATAGGATAAGGTTTCTAGAGGGTGATCTACACTATATATATTGTCTTCTTAGTCATAGATGTCTTGGCTGTCAGGGATAGGAGTTCAGAATCAGGCAACTAATTAAACCTGGGGTAATACTTATTTAATTAGTTGTCAGAGTTACTCTGGCTCATTGCTACTAGTATATTAGGAGTGGAGTTTGGCACAGTTCTCTTATATTCACCTTCTCTCCAAAATTGCTGCATCTCAAAGCAATGGATCTGGATCAGAAAATGACATCAAAATCTGTTCTCTAGATATATCTTAGGGCTACCAGATGTCTATGATAGAACTCCACTACTAGATTGGGTACTAAAATATCAGAGATGGACTCCCAAGAGTTGTGCTCTCTGCTATATCTCTTTTATTTGACCAAGAATTGAAATCTCTTCTAGTACCAGTGATTATCAAGTATCTTCTCTACTTTCCACTCTTTTTCTCTGTCTATTATAATTGGTAGAGACAGAGAGTTTGATCTCCATCCTGAGATTAGATTAGTCAGGGTAGCAGAGAGCTTTACTACATTGAATATGGAATAGAGTTTCTTCATTATATATGATAGCTTGAGACAGTAAGCTATAGGTTCTATTTGTTGTTCTACTACAAAGGGTCTAAGTCTCTGGTACAATAGTTTAGTAGAGGGTTACATAGTCTTAATGTTTGAGGCATCTAGAAATACTCTATCTCCAAGAGCAAACACTAGTACAGGAGTTCTCCTCTGGTTGTAATAATGAGCCATGTTTTCTTATACCTTTCAGATTATGGACTTTGCTTTCTTAATAGCTGTTCTCATTTACTCTATGAACTCGTTGATGGTTTTTAGTCCAAGGGGTTATTGCCTTGGCTCAAAGCCTATTTGTGGGTTCTAGCCTGTATTAAGTAAAAAAGGTATCTGTTGGGTTGAGAAATGGATATGGTTGTTGTATTAGAACTCAGCCAGAGGCAAGAGGTTATACCAGTTGTTCTATTGTTCATTGATAAAGATTTGGAAATACTGGTCCAGCTTCTGGTTGACATGTTCTATTTGTCTGTCTATTTGTGGATATTAGGCTATGGAGGAAACTAGCTATATACCTAGTAACCTGTAGAGTTTCCTAGTAAACAGTACTACAAATTGAGGTCTACAGTCCAAGACAACATGCTAAGGAAGCCTATGTAGCTTCCAGATATAGTGAAGAAATAGTTGTACCACTCTTTCTATAGTTACTATTGTATATGTTGGAATAAAGTGTGCCCTTTTTGACACCAAGTCTACCACTATCATAACTGCATCATAGCTAGTGGATTCAAGGAGCTCCATGACAAAGTCAATACTGAGCATGTCCTAGCATATTCCAGAGACCAGGAAAAGGTGCAGCTTATCTACTAGAGAGTGTTTTGCAAGCTTGGTGTACAAGCACAGATCATAGGTACTGTCATATCCCCTGTGACTGATGACTTGTTACTACTTTTACATGCAATTACCTCAGCTACTACTTTAGCCAATTTCTGATTATGTTATTATCCTGATCTAATTTACCTTTCAAAAATTTTTGTATTATTTAAATAGTTTTACTAGTCAGAAATTTCTTAACTTTGTTCTTTCTTAGGTAAACTCCTTCCTTTGTTTATGCTCCAGTCATCTCCCTGAATAAATCACTTCTTATTTATTTATTAAGAACAGTGTAAAAGCTGGTACAACTAATAGTTGAGACTATTCCTCTCTATGTATTTTTCTTGTGGAGTTTATTCTAACAGTAGAACAAAGTTACAAGACTTCTACACTATTATAATCAAGGCTCTTCTCTATACCTAACAATATCTTGGACCCCTATTCTAGATCCTTGTTATATACCATGATGGGGTTCAACCTACAATCTCTAGAGAAGCAACTACAACCCATGTAGAATACTCTCTTATGGCTATCCAGGTCTGAAACCAGTGATTACTGTCACAAGAATTAACCAAAGAGACTATCAAAGAAGCAGCCAAGAAAGGTGTAGAGTATTTGAGAAAATACCTTGAGAAGCAGTTGCTCTTGCCCCAACCTAAGGCCTTCCAAAATCCATACCCTAATACTTTGGAGTTAGATTTACAAGCTATACTAATAGCTCTAGCTAAACAATCCAACTCACCACCAAATATGGTTCAGTCATGAGAATATTTTCATATTTGAAGGGTTAAAGAGGGCTATAATAAGGATAGACAATAACTTCTGGAAGTGTTATCAGGAGGAGAAGTATAAGTTCCAAACAACAAGAGTCTTGCCAAACTATGTACCAAAACTACTAAGACCTGACCAAGGAAGATTTCTTCCAGCACAAGAAAGCAATGCCTCAGAGGATAGACTACCCTAAAATTACAACAGGGTATCTACATCTCAGACCTTCTTGTCTTTTTACATAGAACCTTCATCATCATTTATCAGCAATATTCTGGGTCCAGATAACTGTCTAACCCCAACTGAATGCTAGTACTACATGAATCTAGACCTTTGCATATGCTATAGCTAATCTAGGTACCCTGTAAAAGCTTGTCCCAAGTTGACTTGCAGAATTCTGGAAACAGTTGAAGTATATACTTCCTATGTTAACAAGTGGTTCTAGATTACAGTTCTAGCAGAAATACCTCTTTAGTCTAGTACCAGCTTACCGTTCTTACCTCTTGAGTCTTAGTAGTAAGCTTTGTCTACCTTAAATATTGCTCTAGACTAGTCATCAACTTTACTCTTGCCTAAGAATATATGTATAATAGGTTCTAGAGCAAATTCTTTTTATGAATTCATTGGTATAAAGTATATCAAATGTTACTTTTTATACAAAATTTGTTTGTAGTATAATACTATTTTGGATAAAAAATGTCATAACTTGGCAAAACAGCTAAGTTATTATTTATATTTCTTTTCTTATTTAGACTTACTATACAAGGAAGAAGTGCAGGAAAGTATTATATAACTAATATTACACATCACAAGTCACATATTAGAATGTTACAGTATTATATCATATAATAGAGTTATATGATAAGTATGGAAGAGTACTGTACAAACCATATAGTAGTTGTATAAGTAGTATACAGAATCCAATGGGAACTCTATTGAGTTCTTCTTGTTAACTCAGACTTGAAGGATAATTAAGTCATTACAGACTAAGTCACTATACTAGAACTTGATTCTATATCTAGAGCACTGTTTGTCTTGGACCTTGCTTATTTTTACTTTTATAATCTCATTAACTCTCAACTAGTAGTTACCACAATCACTAGTTACCTCTATATATAGCTGGGTCCTTGGTTTAAGAGGACTTTGCAGTCAGTTAGAGACTGCAAGTAGAAGTATAGTACTAAGCTTAAGTATTGGCACTGAGACCTGATCTTGTAATCAAGTGGTGTTTAGTGGATACTTGTACTATTCTTAGTATAAACCTTGTGCTAAGGTCCATTATAACTTGTACATATAGAGAATTGATAGTTATTCTCTAGGAGACTATCCAGATTAGAGATCCTATTTGTTGGGTGATAGTTTAACCCTAGTATTAAGGTAGTAGTTAGTAGAGTAGTAGAGCTCTGGCTAGGTAAACATCTTGCACCCCAGCAGATATAGTATAGCTAGTGAGATCAACTATTCACTCTATACTATTGAGACATCAATATAATATCTCAAACTCAATACAATTCCCTCATAAGCAACTTGCTTAACCAAAAGCATACTCTTGCTAAACTAAGGGCAAAACTAGAAGAAAGAAGAGAAAAGATGTATCAATGCTGTAAAAGGTTTAGGCATCTGGCCTATAACTGCAGGAATGAAAGGGAGAAAATAAAGGGGGAACCAATTCCCCAGAATAAATTTGAGGTGATAGCAAGTAGGGTGATGTAATATAGAGTAAGGGAGGAAGTAAAAGTAAGAAGACAAGAGATAGTAGAGAAAAAGGAAGTAAAGTATTTCAAATATTGGGGAATAGAACATTATAAATGGGAATGTCCTAACATAGAGATAGAAAGGAGACAATAAGAGGAAGAAGCAGTGCATGTGATAAAGCTACAAAAGACACAGCAGAAAAAGAAGAGACTGGCATATCCTCTATAGGAAAAGATGCAAAAGTATGGTAGTGCATAGGGCATGCCCCTGAGAGATACAGCATTAGAAGAGAAAGGTCAGAAGACAAGGTAGAAGATAGTGACATTTGTAGAGTGTAGTGGGTGCAACTATAAAGATACCAAGACAAAGAAAAACCAAGAATAGAGTTTTATCTCTGGAGAGAAGCTGAAGAATGTATGGTATGAAAGTTATTTAGAGGCATGGAAATGGAAGAATAATGAGACAGGAAGTAGGGTTAAATATGCAAAGTGTAGAAGAAAAGACATAATAGTAGAGGAGAAAATATTGGAAAAGGAAAAAAAGAATATCTGGTGTCCAGAATATAGGATAGGAAAAAAACAACCATGGTAGAACTAGAGGGTAATGGTACATCCTAAACAGGGAAAAGCACAGCAGAGTGATACATGGGCAGAGGCTCCAAAAAGTATAGCAAGAGAGAGGGGTAAGTAGAAAGAAGTGAGAAGAATATTTAAGATGCTAAAAGAAGTGTGGCTGAATATTAGAATAAAAAAGGTAAACATGCATAAAGGAGTGATAGTAAAGGCACTTTTAGATAGTGGTACCATAGGGATGTTTATAGACAAAAAAATAGTAACCAAACATGGATTTAGGCTGTAAAAGCTAAAAAGGCCAGTAACTATCAGAAATATAAATAGAACAAACAATAGTATAGAGGCAATTACATATCAAGTAGAAATAAATATGTATTATAAAAGTCATATAGAAAGGATGAGAGTAAACATATACAACTTAGAAAGGACAAAGGTGATATTAGGAATGCTCTGGTTGCAAGCCTATAATCCAGAAATCAACTGGAAGACTAGAGAGGTCAAGATAACAAGATGTCTACCACTGTATAGAAGAAGTAATAGAAAAAAAAAGAACAGGAGAACAAGAAAGGAAAAAAAAATAGTTACCCTAGAAGAAGAAAGAATAGTAAGATAGGCAGTAGATAATAAAGAAGATTGGAGAAGAGAAGAAAAAGTTGAAGTAGACCATAGAAAAATTAAGAAGATAGTTCCAAAGAAATTTTTAAAGTGGAAAAAGATATTTGGGAAAGTAGAGCCAGAGAGAATACTAACAAGAAAGGTTTGGGATCATACTATAGATCTCAAGAAAACATTCAAACTACAAAAAGAAAGAATTTATCCTTTATCTAAAAATAAGAAAGAAGAGGTCTAGAGCTTTGTGGATAATCAACTGAAGAAGGGGTATATTAGACTATCTAAATCTCTTCAGATATTGCCAGTATTCTTTGTAAGCAAAAAGAATAGAAGTAAGAGAATGGTAATGGACTACTATAATCTAAATGACCAGACAGTAAAAAACAACTACCCATTTCTATTAATCATGGACCTAATAGACAATATGAAGAGCAAAAAAGTATTTACTAAAATGGATCTGAGGTGGAGGTTCAATAATGTAAGAATTAAAAAAGGAAATGAGTGAAAAGAAGTATTTACAATATATATGGGGTCCTTTGAACCAATAGTAATGTTCTTTGGGATGACAAATTCACTAGCCATATTCTAGGCAATAATGAACAAAATCTTGAGAGACCTGATAAACAAAGAAAAGGTTGCTATATTTGTAGACAATGTACTAGTAGAAACAGAAACAAAAAAGGGGTATGATGAGATTGTAGATGAAATACTAAAGAGACTAAAGGAGAATGACTTATATATTAAGCTAGAAAAATGTATGTGAAAAGTAAAAAAAATAGGATTTCTAGAGATTGTCATAGAGTCTAACAGAATAGAGATGGAAAAGGAAAAAGTAGATAGAGTGCTTAGCTAGCTAGAACCAAAAAATATAAAAGATATCAGAAAATTTCTAGGTCTTGCAAATTATTATAGAAGGTTTATCAAAGACTTTACTTAAGTAGCTAGGCCAATGAACACATTGATAAGAAAGAATGTGAAGTAGCAGTGGAGGCAGAAGCAGCAGAAAGCATTTGACAAGCTCAAAAGAATCTTTATAACAAAGCCAGTGTTAGCAGCCCTAGATCTAGACAAGAAATTTAGAATAGAGGTGGATGCCTCAAACTATGCAACTAGAGAAGTACTGTCAATGAAATGCTCTGATGAATTGTGGAGACAAGTGGCTTTTATTTCAAAATCTCTAAGTGATACAGAGAGAAACTATGAAATACATAATAAGGAAATATTAGCCATAGTCAGATACTTAGAAGTATAGAAGCATTTCCTAGGAGAAACAACAATGAAGTTTAAGATCTGGACAGATCACAAAAATCTTAAATATTTCATGAAGGTGTAGAAGTTAAACTATAGACAAGTGAGATAGACATTATATCTATTAAGGTTTGATTTTACATTGAAACATGTTCCAGAAAGTAGAATAGAGAAGGTAAATAGTCTAAGTAGGAGACCAGATTGGGAAGTAGAGGTAAAAAGAGACAATAAACATGAGATACTAATAAAACCAGAGTGGCTCAAAGTAAAAAAAACAGAGAAGATAGAAATCATTATAAAAGAAGTAGACTTGTTAGAGAAAGTAAAACAGTCAAGGGTAAAAGATAACAAGGTAGTAAAGGCAGTTGAAAAAATAAAGCAAGCAGGGGTAAAAATGTTAAGAGATAAGGAGTAGAGAGAAGTAGATAGTATTATATACAAAGAGAAGAAGATATATGTATCTAAAGATAATAAGCTGAGGGCAGAAATTATCAGGCTATACCATGACATACCAGTAGGAGGACATGGAGAATAGTAGAAGACAGTGGAGTTAGTTACCTACAATTTTTGATGGCCAGAAGTAACCAAGGAGATGAAGCAATATATGAAAGGATATGATTTCTGCTAAAGGAATAAGAACTATACAGAATAGCTAGCAAACAAGTTAATGCCCAATTCAATTCCAGAAAGATCCTGGATGCACATTTTAGCAAACTTTATCACTGAGTTGCTACTAGCCCAGAAATACAACTCAATCTTAGTAGTGGTAGATAGGTTAACAAAAATAGTCCACTTTATTTCTACTATAGAGAAAATGTCAGCAAAAGGACTGGCTAGACTATTCAGAGACAATATATAAAAGTTGTATGGACTATTCAAGAGTATAATTTTGGACAGGGGACCATAGTTTGTAACAGGATTAATGAGGGAGTTAAATCAAATATTGGAGATCAAAGGTAAATTGTCAACAATGTTCCATCCTCAAACAGATAAGCAAATAGAAAGGGTCAACCAAGAATTGGAGCAGTACTTAAGAATGTTCATAAACTACAAACAAGAACAGTAGCCAGATTGGTTGGAAACAGCTGAGTTTGTATACAACAACAAGATACATTCTGGTACAAAAACATTGCTCTTCAAAGCAAATTATAGACAAGATCCTAGGATAGGGTTTGAAATAAAAAAGAAGAGGAAATATGAGGATGCAGAGAAATTTATAACAAAGATAAGAGAAATTCAGGAGAAAGCAAAAGCAGTGCTAGGGAAAGTGCAAGAAAAAATGAAAAAGTATACAAATAAAAAGAAAGAAGAAGCTAATGAGTACAAAGTAGAGGACTTGGTAATACTTAGTACTAAGGATTTAAAGTACCAGATAGTTGGTAGAAGAACAAAAAAGCTGACAGAGAGGTTTGTAGGACCTTACAAAATCAAAAGAATAGTATTACCAAATGCAGTAGAATTAGAACTACTAGCTACAATTAAAATACACTTAGTAGTTAATGTTAGTAGGATACAACAATATATAGGCCAGATAGAGAGACAGAAAAGGAAGTAACCAACTCCAGTTGTAATTGAAGAAGAGAAGGAATAGGAGGTTGAGAGAATTCTAAACAAGCAATAAATAAGAGGAAAAGACAAGTATTTGGTATGGTAAAAAGGGTTTATAGCTAAATCAGACATTTGAGAAGAGAAGAAAAATTTGGGGAATGCAAAAGAAGTAGTTAAAGAATTTAAAAAAGAATATCAACAAGATATAGAAGATGTTAGGAGACAGAAAAAAAAAGAAGGAACATTTAGAAAAGAAGAATTGCCAGGAAGATTCACAGTAAGAAAGCTCATTTGAGTGGTTAGACAAGAGATATAATGAGGAATATTGGGCAAAGCTAGAGAGGAATTGGAGACATTGGAAAGGAGGCAGAGTTAGAGGACAAAGAACAATGGAGACAATTGAAGAGAAGAAGAAGAAATTGACTAAAAAAATTCAGGACTTAAAGAATAGACAAAAGAAAATGACAATGAAATAGGAAATATTAGAGACTTATATAATGAATTGTGAAAAATTCTTGGAATGAGGAATTTTGAGAAGGGAGTTGTTAGCATAAAGCTGTGAGGACTTAGAGCTCAACTAAGGTAGTTGTTTAGAAAGAACTCAATAGAGTTCCTTATTGGATTTCTTTAGATACTTATACAAATATTAGATGATCTGTGTACCTATCTTCCATGATCACATGACCTTTACTAAAAACTATCTATATCTTACATAATACTTCCTATGCTATTTATATCTTTTTCTGTATTGTATTCTTGGATATTTTCTATTAAGTTGATGAATATATAAGAAATATTTTTCTTTCTGGAGGTCGTTTTATAACAGAAGTAGTATCATAACTTGATAAAACAGCTAAGTCATTATTTATATTTTTTTTCTTTTTTTTTTCTTTTATTTTCTTATCTAGACTAACTATATAAGAGAGAAGTATGGAAAAGTATTATATGACTATTGTTATATATTACAAGTTACATATCAGAATATTATAGTATGATAGAGTCACATAATGAGTATGGAAGAGTAGTGCACAGACCATATAGTAGTTGTATAAGTAGTATATAGAATCCAATAGAAACTCCATTGAGTTCTTCTTGTTAACTCAGACTTGGAGGGTAATTAAGTTGTCTTAGACTAAGTTGCTACAAAAAGTGTCTATTCTAGATGTCTAGGGGCCCCATATAGAAAATTACCTTTGAGGTTGATATTGCTTGGGATGTTGCAAATAAGGTAACAAGAGGGTTCTTGAATGAATATAACATCTGATATATTTTTTTGTTCTTTTAGAATAATGTTAGTAAGAATTTTGTTTTTTCTGATATTTTGAAAGAATATCTGTAAATTGTGTATATTCATTGTTTGCCTGTGCCCATAGTTAAGCAAATTGAGTTGATCCTGATTTCTTGGAGCTCTTGAGCTTTTTTGGTATACTATTTACAGTTAAAACAATGTTTCCAAAAGGGACACTTATTATTGTCTACCATATGGTCTCTTTTGTAGTTGAAGCACTTGAAGAAGTGAGGACACAGTTTGTCTACTTTAGTTTCCAATCTAGAAGAATTGACTTTAGAATTTGCCTTGCAACACCAAGCCATATCTCTATAGTGCTCAATTTTGTATGGTCCTCTATATTTCTGACATTTTGAGCTGTGAATTCTATATGCAAATATAGAGCATCCCCACTTCCAGCAATTACAGCACTGGGGTACACTGGGGTTTATGTTGGTGCCCCTAATAATAACAATATACTAGCCAAAGTTAAAGAAGTGGTTGATAAGTAGTTTAGCTTTGGAACCATTTTGAGAATCTCAAATATTCAGCCACACAATTGCTATATCTGACTTGGGTGATACTTTGATGGCCCTAGGCTTTGAGGCAAGCAAGACAGATTCAAATAGATCAATGTATTTGATAGAATTGACTATGTTTTCATAAGTAAGTTTGTTGCTGTTAGGTTGGATAAAAGGAATGCCAGTGATCTTGAGATAGAACTTGGATTATAGTAGTCATAGCAAAAGCATTTTATTGTTGTTAATTCTGTCAATTGACTTAAAATACTTTTTAATAATACTAAGGTCACTAGATACAGAGATATTGTTAGTTGCAATAGATACTCTACCAGAGCAAGACCAAATAAATTCCAAACAAATATTTGACTTAGCATTCTTTAGTAGGCTATTGATGAGACTAATATAAATATTAGCTTTGTTCATGATAAGATTAACATGTTTTTTAATTATTGGTACTATAGCTTGCTTCCTTGAGGGACCTTTGGTAGTAGTTTGGATTTTTTTATTCCTATTCACTAGTTTTTCTATTGCTGCATTATAGATTTCAATTATTTTCCTATTGAGGAGTACAGAGAAAGTGTTACCAAGGAACAGTGAATGTTCTTAGTGGTCACCCTAGGTGGATGTTCAGGAAGAACTCAATGGAGTTCTTCATTGGATTGCAGCCTTATTTATACTACTACTACAGTGGCTGTACCCTAGAGTCCCATGGTCACATGTCCTTTCCAGAATGTTCTATGGTCACCTGACCTTGTCACGTGACT
>Ga0153936_100400_pt1 | contig 12148 bp, 8 predicted proteins | sample TSNJ020MetaG_FD_102272 | JGI IMG/M metagenome (GOLD analysis project Ga0153936, IMG submission 102272) | Attine ant fungus gardens microbial communities from New Jersey, USA - TSNJ020 MetaG | ecosystem: Host-associated > Fungi > Mycelium > Unclassified | place: USA: New Jersey, Wharton State... | reverse complement strand
GTAACTTGGTGATCACTGACTGATCTGCTGATAACTCAGTGAATACTGATTGCTTTGAGACGTTTTTGGTACTGTTTGAAAGGTCTTCTTAAGGGCTTTTGGTGGCCATTTAGATTGTCAAAATTGGTTGAGTATTCCTGGAGTTATGGTCCAAATGAAGTTTGTGACAGCTAGAAAAGCTGGAAAGTCATAAAGGGGTAGCAGTAAAAGCACTATTGAATAGTAGAGCAACAGGTCTATTTATAGACACAAAATTTGCAAAAAAGAAGGGATTTAAGCTAGAGAAACTAAAGAATCCCCTATTAGTACAAAATATAAATGGAACTATAAATGTAGAGGGAGCAATCATTCATCAGGTAAAGTGTAATATGTTCTTCAAAGGACATGTTGAGAGAGCACAGATAGATATATGCAATTTGGGAAAGATGGAAGTGATATTAGGTATACTCTGGTTAGCTACCCATAACTCAGAGATCAACTAGGAGAAAGGGAAAGTAAGAATGACATAGTGCCTATTTATATGTGGAAAAAAAAGCAGAAAATATAGAAGCAGAAGCAAGTAAAAAAGATAGAGAAAGGAAAAACAGTAGAGAAACTAGTATCTAGAAGATTCTGGAAGTAAAAGAAAGTGTTTGGAAAGAAGGAGTCAAAAAGAATACCCACAAGAAAACTATGGAACCATGCAATAGAACTAAAGAAAGGGTTTGTGCTAAGAAAAAGAAAGGTATATTCTCTATTGAGGGAGAAAAAAGAGAAAGTACAAGTATTTGTAGAGAATTAACTGTAAAAAGGGTATATTCAGCCATCAAATTTGCTATAGACTTTGCCAGTACACTTTGTAGCAAAGAAAGATAGCAAGAGAAAGATGGTACAATATTGTATGACTCAAGTCAAGTTGACTTAGCAGCTAAGTCTTTAAGGATTACAAAGAAAACTCAATAGAATTCTTGCTCAATTATGCCAGCTACTTATACAAGTATGCTATTTGCCTTTGTTTACATTGATGGTATCCTACAACTAGCTAAGAGGCTGCCAGTTCAATTCTCTTGTCCATCATTCTATAAATATATATTCTTGGTCATAGTCAAGGTAGCTCATGACATCCACTTTCAAGCCTGGTATCTTCATCAATCTCTTCAGTTTTAACTTTCTTGATCTCTCTATTCAATTCTTCAATACTTCTAACTTTTCTCCTTAGTTCTAGATATCCTCTCCTTTCCAGGTATTCTAATGGTATTGTCTTTGAGAGAACTGCTTTGGTATTTTTAATTATAGTGGCCATCAAAAATAATTGCTGAGATCTGATAGTAACTCTAAAGCCTAATTCATTAAGTAAGATGACCACCAAGCTATGATATTATTCTGCTAGAGAAAACTAGTTTCTCTAAGGTTTTGGTTGTTCTTGAGAATACTTCTAGAGAGGATTTCTGGATTGTATCTAATATAGAATGGCTAAACAGGCTCTATGGAGTTGGTCTAGTGGTAGTTATAGCCACTATTCTACTACTTAAGTGGTATACACAAGTCCAAGTCTGGGGATCTAGTAGTTATATTTGAGAAGTTACCTTCACTTTTTAAGCTAGGTTATAGTGTAATTCTCTTGATAAATTCCATGTATTTCACCTAAAAAGGCTGTCCAGCTGTTAAGGTATAGACTTAAAACTGAAGCTCTGACCCCAACTAGTAACAATTAAAAGGAAAGAACTCAATAAAGTTCTCTGTTGAATTCCTGCTGTTGTTATATACCAGAAATTCAGTATAAATTCATATTTATATTCATTTTCTTTATTATTATTTATCTCCTATAAAAGTATCATGTTTTAGGCTGGAAGGAGTATCACATTTCAGACTGACTCTCTCTTATTCTAATTATAGTATTGTAAGGACTCAGACTGAGACATCTTAGAACTACTCCTAGTTTGAGTTGACAAGGAGAACTCAATGGAGTTCCTGTTAAATTTCCTATACTACTTATACAACTACTACATGGTCTGTACACTATCTTCCCACAGTTCCCATGTGACTTAGTCATATGACATCACCTGACTGTAACTTATAACCCTGTGACTCTATGACATTTAGTTATGTGATACTTTCTCACACTCCATCCTTGTATAGTAAGTCCAGAAAAGAAAAGTAAATAATGACTTTAGCCATTTTACCAAGTCATAATAAGTATATATACTAGATAGATATATAAAAGCAACTTAGTTTATAGATTAAAGTTATAAAGTTACTTTTCTATATTCTTGTAGTACTTTCTGTGTGCTATATACCTTTCAAACTTCTTATTCCTGAATTTACCTTTACTTCAGATAATATTCTACTACTCTAAAATAAGCAACCACATACATAACAAAAAATTAAAACTGTCACAAACTTCATTTGGACCATAATTCCAGGAATACTTGACTGATTTTGATGATCTAAATGGCCACCAAAAGCCCTTAAAAAGACCTTTCAAACTGGAGGAAATAAAAAGAAGGAAGAGCAAGTGGACAAAGAACAATAAAAATGATAAAGAAGAAAAAGGAGAAAATTGAGCAGAGAAACTTGGGAATCAAGGAGTGGGCAGAAGAAAATAATGATAAAATGAAAAACATCTGCAATCCCTACTATAAACTGTAAAAATCCTTGGGATAAGGAATCTTAAGAGGAAGGTAGTGTCATGATATGGTCAAATAGCTAAGTCATTATTTATATCTCTTTTCTTTTTCTTTTCATTTAATTAGAGAATGACTCAAAAGAGATGCACAGGACTTTATAAATAGAATTAAATACAGAATATGTATAAGTAGTATATGGCAATTAAATAGGAACTCTATCAAGTTCTCTTTGTCAACTCAGACTTGAAGAGTAATTAAGTCATCTCAGACTAAGTTATTATAGTTCTGTAGCTAAGAGAACTTGTATATATAGTATAGAATACCCTTTCAGAAGCCCCATCCTATTCTCTGAGAATTCTTCTAGAAGGTAAGTTATAATATACTCCAGAGTATATTTATAGACTGAGAATTCTCCTAGAAGTTCTACTCCAGTTGCCTTCATAACTTTCTAGAACCTAGAGTATATATTTATAGTTAATTTATAGTAATTTACAGTATATTCCTAGCCTTCCCATGCTACTCTCTACCTTTCTGACAGTTGTCTCCAAACTCCTACTCTGTAAGGGAACTACACTAAGTTGCATTCCTAATATACTAGTAGTAGTCTACTAGAGTGGCTCTATAATAATTAAATAATAATTACATAACATTTAATTAGTTGCCTACTCCTATATTTCTAATCCTGACCCTTAGGACATTCCGTAGTTAGAATGACTTGTATATATAGTATAGAGTACCCTTCTAGAAGCCTCATCCTATTCTCTGAGAATTCTTCTAGAAGGTAAGTTGTAACTATTGCAAATTAAAGCTATGGACATAGACTTGATTTAGAGTCATACAATATTGATTTACTTATATAATATATATATATGTCCTGTTTTTACTCCTGAACTATATAGAGCACTGTCCTATTCTATAAGGTTATGGACCCTGGCTTCTAGAATTAATTATTTACTATCACTTTTGTTCTCCTACAACAATTTGCTGCTCACTATAAACTTATTTATTGCATTTTTATCATTATTATGTCTTTTATCCCTGCTATGTTATTATCTGTTGATTTTATTCCCATCCTTCAGGTTGGAGTTTCCTGGACCATATGGAGTTCTAGAATGTAGAAGGAGCTTAAAAGAACCTTTGTATAGCACTATATCTCTAGAGACATTGCCATTCCCTCTCTACCTTGCCAACTCATCCCTAATACTGTAGTTGAGTTTGTAGTATAAGTCTAACTTCACCAAAAGTACCAAGAGCTGAAGCATGCTTATGAAGATGCTCTCAAGGCTAATAATAAGGCCAAGGGACTTATCAAGAAATATCTTGCTACTGACCAACTACTTACTATTATCTCTCTGAAAATCTCAAAGGAAATATAGGATAAGTTAAAGACTATCCACATTACTACTTCTACTGGTATTATTGCTTTTTATATCAAGGTTGGAATGATATAGAAGCAATATACTAAAGGGGAAAATCTACCAGACCATCTTAACTTTTTTTTTATTGAAAATAGCAAACTTGCTGACAAGCAACAATTTTTGGATGAGTTTCTTGTATAACTTATGCTTATGTCACTACCAACTGAAAGTTCTATCTGGGACCCCATTATTGCTATGATTCTCTAGACAGTTACTGAAAAGTTACCACTAACTACAGCTCTTGTTGCTGAATATCTCAAGATGGAATACTCATATCTTTATAGCACAGGTAATTCTACTGATTCTACTAACATTGCTCACTAGGCTGCTCAGACCAAGATACAGTAGAGAAAGAAGCTCAATAGTCCAGTTTGTTCAATTCATTCAAAGAGCAACTATACAAATGCTCAGTATAGGCAACAAAGTAAAGAGAGCACAAATGATAATGGAAACAGTAGAAAAAAGAAGAGAAATATGACACCATAGAAACCAGCAAATGCTGCCATTGTCTAAGATCAATAAGATCTTAGTTCAGATACTAACTTTGCTCAGACTAACATCACAACTGCTGTCATGCCAGGTAGTTTTTTTAGGTAATTTAAGTGATAATTATCATAAATTTATACTATAATTCAGTTTAAGCAGTAAAGGTGACACCAGTTGTATAACACTCAACCTCCAGTCCTAGACTTATGTATATTACCTGAATAGCAGAATAGCAGCTATAACCACTACTATACCAGCCTTATAGAACCTGTCTAGCCATTTTGTACCAGACACAACCCAGAAATTTCCTCTAGAAGCTCTCTTGAGGACTATCTGAACCTTGGGGAAACTAGTCTCCTCTGGTAGAATATTATCACAATTTGGCAGCTGTTGTATTTGATGGTTTAGGCTTTAGTATTACTATTAGATCTTGGTGATCATTTTTGATGTCTGCTATAATTAGACATGTTGCGAGCTATTCTCTTGAGGGCAACATTATTAGGGTACCTGGAATAGAAGAGTTATCTAGAGTAAAAGAGAAAGGTTAGGAGTATAGGAGAATAACAGAGAGAGGTTGAGAAAGTTGGAATTGGAGAGATCGATGAAAATGTTGACCTTGAAAACAGATTACTCATACTGATTTTAAGGCTCCTTGAGCTACATTCAAAGGCCAAATTTGATAAAAAGCTCTAAGAAAAGACTAGACAGGAGGGTTAAAAGGGATAGAGAACACTAGCTGTGTAATCAAAAGAGGATCTTGCTTTATCATTCTACTCCCTACTATAATAGGCCATTGGAATGTTTCTTTGTTTTCTTAACTGTTGATTCTATGATTTGTAATTCTAATATATACTCTAGGAGCATAAAAGGGTCTAACAACAACTTACCTCTATTATCTCTCTCCTTCTGTTGCTCCAGAGCTCTATTGCTATTTCTGAGTGACTGAGTTTCCTGTTTGTTCTATTATAAAACTCTATAAAACTTCCTTTGAGGGATGTATCTTACTTTGAGAAGGACTTGGGCATTTACTCAACTAGAAGTTTAACCACTTGCTACACATTTTCAGAGTAGGTTTTCAATTGTATAGTCAGTTGAAGTAGAGTCTACACAAGAACATAGAAGTTCTAGGCAATACTGCTGTATTGACAGCAAGCTAGGCTGCTAGACTAGCTTGAGAAGAGTAGTGTCATGGTATGAGATAAATATATACCTTTGAGATCCACAATCAACTAGGGCTTGTTCTTGAGTAGATATTAAAAACATTTCATCTTCTAGGTTTTCATTAGTTCTCTTTACAGTAATCTTTGTAAGCTCTCTATTATTTGATTTACCTTCCCAGTGTCTACTCAATTGTATACAACTATGATACAGCTTGGAGATTTTGCCTCTTTGACCTATTCTATTTACCTTTGTTATTTTATTTCCCTACCACTGCTTTTTCTAAATATCATTATATATCTTCCTCCTCTTTTTCTGCTCATGTCATAATTGCTACTGAAGTTGTTGCTTTCCTTGCAAAGACAAGCAAAAATAATACCTTCTTTGACTCAGATACTACTTGTTATCTTAGCCCTTATCATAGTCATTTCTATGATAACACATATATTCCACTCTGGTAATGTATTTAAATTCATCTTAGCGATTCCTCTACCATTTATGCCACTGCCACTGCCACTGCCACTGCCACTCTTTAGTAAATGATAGATACACCTACTGGAAATACTATTCTTGTTAGAATTACCAACACTCTTTATGTTCCTGATATAAGCTATATCTTGCTCTCAGTCTCCTAGTTTACAAAAAATGGTTGACATACTGTTACTTTTAAGGGCAAGCAAGCTATTATTATTTATACTGCCTCTAACTCTTCATTGGTCTTGTTTACCTCACAATGAGTGGTCTTTACCATTTGCAAGCTTGTTTCTGTCTATCAAAGGAGTATGCCCACCTCTTTCATAACTTTACTGCAGTCAATATTAACCATGCCTATTGCTGTCTAGATTATCTTAGCTACAACAACATACATTGTCTAGTTGCAAAAGGTATGTTCAAAGGTATTAATTATTTAGAGGACCATGTAGACTTTTGTAAGGTCTGTACTGTAGGTAAACAATACAGATTTTCTTTTCCTGCTTCTAACAAGTAAGCATACCACAAGCTAGATTTTATTTACTCTGGCTTGTATAGTCCTTTTCCTCTATTATATCATGGCTATTGGTATTACATCACTTTTACAAATGACTATATATACTATATCTGGATTTACCTTTTTTATGCTAAAGCTGAGGCCTTTGTTCACTTTTGTGAATGAAAATCTATGATTGAATTGAACACAGGTATTTTTATAAAGGTTCTTTGAACAAATGGAGATAAAGAGTATAAATCCCATACTTTCAATTCCTTCTTCTCTAACTGTGGTGTTTACTATCAAAAGATAGCTCCTCATACACCCCAACAAAATGAACTTGCCAAAGTTCTTAATTGCATTATTGTTCAATGGGCTTGGTGTATGCTCTATGAGGCTAGACTTACTACTGGTTTTTGGACAGATGCTATTTGTACTACTGTTTATCTCAACCACTCATCTACAACCTGTCTCTTATCTTTTATATTTTATAAAGCCTGGAATGAATACAAACCTTCCTTGAAGTACCTTAAACCCTTTGGTTGCCCAGCCTATGTACTTGTTCTGCTCAAAGAAAAGAAGCTTAACTCACAAACTCATAAATGCAAGTTTATTGGCTATGAAGAACAAACAAAAGCTTATCAACTTTGAGACCCTACTATATATTGACAGGTCATTTCCTAGAATATTATCTTTGATGAACATTTGGACTCTTCTATACCTCCTGCTCTACAACCAGATCTCTATAAGTTCTTTTTATGAGGTCAGTATAAGAGCAACTAGAGCAAAGTAGACTCTAGAAGAATCCTTAGTAATATTATACTCCTAAATATATTATAACTCACCTATAGGAGAATCTTTAGAGATTAGGATAAAGCTTCTGGAGTATACTTCTACAATATATATACTCCTACTGTTAAGATGTCTCTGATTCTATAGTCCTGTTAGTTAGGATCAGAAGTCTCTGAGTTAAGCTAAAGAAGGTTAAATATTACATAGTAATATTTAATTAAGCATAGAGTTGCTCTAAGCTGTGAGTCTAGTATTTCAGAGGCAGTATTGGTAGAGTCCCCTTACAGTCAGCTTATCACAAATGGCCACTTACTGATTTGTGATTGGTTGATTTGATAATCAAAGTGTTCAAAAAAGCGAAGTTAGACAAGCAGCAAAGGATGTTGTTAAGTCTGAGGTTTATTCTCAGACATACAGTTCTTAAATACATGATTGTAGTAGTCTGTGCACTAGAACAGCCTACTATATGATCACTACCTATTGTTCTACATATAGAAGTGCTATTGTTCTTGAAATAGAGATAACCTAACCATCTTAGGGCAGTTCTTTGTTCTATTCAAGAACAGATGATAATCTATAAGTAAAGATCAGTATCATATACAAATATTGAGGATCTTGTATCTCCATGGGATCCTATCACCTTGGGATCTATTTATAGCCGAAAGAAGCGCATTGAAGAGAGCTTCACGATGGTCATTGAAGCAAACAATTATGTTAAGCAGTTCCTGAGATATCGGCAATTTAGTGTCTGGTGACTTGGTAATCACTGACTGATCTGCTGATAGCTCAGTGAACACTGATCACTTTGAGACATTTTTGGTACCATTTGAAAGGTCTTCTTAAGGGCTTTTGGTGGCCATTTAGATCGTCAAAATTGGTTGAGTATTCCTGGAGTTATGGTCTGAATGAAGTTTGTGACACAGCTACCTAAAAAAGACCAACCTGGCATCTCACAAGTGAGAGATAAATGAGATTCTAATTCTGATCTTTATTCTTCTTCTATTCCTTCTACTTATACTACAAGTGACATAGATAGCTCAAACTCTTTATCTCATCTAAACTCAATAGATGATTTTTTCTTTCATTTTTCTTTTTTCTTGGAAGTTTATCAGAATTGTCAAATCACTATTAATTTTAAATCCTGCTTCTTTACCTTTACTAGTAGAATATCTGTCATAACATAGCCAAATGGCTAAGTTATTATTTATATTTTTTTCTTTTCTTTTCATTTAATTAGGAAATCAATAGATATATGAGAAGGAATAACTCAAAAGGAAATGCATGGGACTTTATAAATAGAAGTAAATATAGAATGTGTATAAGTAGTGTATAGCAATCAAATAGAAACTCTATTAAGTTCTCCTTGTCAACTCAGACTAGGAGTAGTTCTAAGACATTACAGTCTAAGTTCTTACAATATCCTTCTTGTTAATTATACTACACTGAGCTAGAAATCCTTCAAGATGATATAGGTCCTCTAGTAGAAGGCAAACATATATGTTATTCAGTTAAATGCTACAATAAAAACTTACAATCTGTTCTCTTTTCAACTTCTGCTAAAGAACCTTCTGTTGAAGAGCCTAAAGTAGTCCCTAATACCGATGAGCCTGAGAATAGTGTTGATAACCTTGCTTTAGCCTTTGCTGCTATTGTTTATATACAAACAATTGAAGAACTATATACTCTTTTTGAAGTCTTGAACTCACCATAGGTTAACAATTGAAAAAATAGAATTACAGATAAAATTAGATTCCTTCTTTAAACTGGCATATTTGAGTTTGTCTCTACTCTTCTACCAAACTGAAAAGCTATTAGCTCTAAACTGGTTTTTAGACTCAAATGAGAAACCAATAAAACTATAAAATAGTATAAAGTTCAGTTGGTTGTACATGGATTTATCCAAATACCTTGGGTTAACTTTGATCAGGTCTTTTCACCTGTTGTCAAGCTTATTTCCATTTGTATTTTGTACAGTCTAGCTGTTTGCCTTCAACTCCACTTTTATTATCTTGATATTAACACTGCTTTTTTCAATAGCAAATTACAAAAGTTATATATATGTCTACTATATGGTATTGAAGAACATTTCAATAGATTAGTATACCTTCACTGCTTTATATATGGTCTAAAACAGACATCTTGTGTATGAAACCAATTGCTTGATTCAGAACTCAAGAAAATTAGTTTTCATCATATTCATGTAGACCACTATATTCATGTTCTTTGTTAAAAAGAGTATATTACCTTCCTTGCTGTCTATGTTGATGACATAGGCCTTCTTAGCAATGATCTCACTTTTATACAAAAAATCAAGAACAAGATAGAACAACATTTTTGTATCAAGGATCTTGGCTGAATTTATCAGCTACTTGGAATTGTAATTGAATATAACTTTAGAGCTCAAACTATACAATTGTTGCAAACTTACTACATTGAAGACTCTATCATTCACTTTGGCTGTAATGATAGTCATACTTTTACCACTCCTCTTTCTTTTGGTACCAAGTTATCAAAAAATAACTCTTCTTCTCCAGGTCAAGAACATGACATTGATCCTTTCTGGTACCAGTCTATTATTGGTATTCTTATGTATACTATGCTTGGTATATGGTCTAACATTGCTTATGCTATTAGTTGCTTGAGCAAATACAGTGCCAATCCTAGTAAGATTCACCTGGATCAAGCTCTATATTGTCTTTGCTATCTTGCTAGCATTAAAACTTTTGGACTCAAGTATAATGGGATCTTAAATAGAGATATATTCTCTCTTATTTTGGGGTACTCAGACTTTGATTGGGCTGGAGATATAAACACTTGCTATTTCACTGGTGACTATGTTTTTTTTATGTGCAGAGCTGCTATCAGTTGGAGTAGTAAGCTATAGACTTCTCTAGCTCTTTCATCAATTGAAGCTGAGTATATGGCTATGATATGTGTAGCATAAGAAGCTATCTGAATCTGTCAGCTACTTGAAGATCTGGGTTATAAACAAACTAGTCCCACTACTCTTTTAGGTGACAATCAAGGTACAATTGCTCTTGTAGGGAATCCCAGTGACTATCCACAAACTAAGCATATTGCACTTTGCCACCACTTCATTCACTTTGCTATTTCAAATGATGCAGTTCTTTTGGAGTATGTTTCTACTTTAGAAATGGCTGCTGATGGGCTTGCAAAAGAGCTCTCTGGACCAAAGCATTATAGTTTTACAAGAATACCAGATCTAAGTCTATATATAAGTGGGAGTGTTGTAGATTAAAGCTATGGACATGGACTTGATTTGGAGTCATACAATATTGATTTACTTATGTAATATATATATACATCCTATTTTTACTCCTGAACTACATAGAGTACTATCTTATCCTATAAGTAACATGCTCTGGAGCATATTTATAGACTGAGAATTCTTCTGGAAGCTTCTCTCTGGTTGCTCTCATATACTCCTTGGTTAATATATCTCAGAGTATATGTATATTTCATTTCTCTTATTAGCTAGTACTCCTATTCCTTGATATATACTATCTTAGAACTACTCTATTAGCTAACCTCTACTCTGCTCCACATCCCTGACAACCAGGCAGCCTCAAGGGCACCACTGGTGGCTCTGTGGGGCACATGACCTGAAGAGCAGACATTCATGTAGTATAGTGGATGTGCTCTAGGCCTTGCCTGAAAGGTGGGGTGTTTGTAAATTCAGATAGAATATATACTAATATTACCTGGCATTCTAAGATTCCTTATATACTCATATGTCTATACCTTAGTATGTAGATTGAGAAATCCAATCATAATTGAGCATTGTCATAATTAATGTAGATATTATTTATCTATGACTCATCATCATTTTATCTATTTTCAGCGATTTGAAACTTGGCCATCAAATAACATAGTACTATTTAAGAAAAAAATTAACATAGCACTCAACTATCAAGTTAACATGTCGATGAAATGAAGAATGCCCTGATATACCAAACTCCTGTTCACTGTGTCTTCATGTAATGTGGAGTATGTGTTCAATTAGACAACCACACTCATGTGGCATTACTGCCAGGGTGCATGACTGACCAGGTACCTACTGGATCATTCACATCCATTTTTGTATAGTCAGACTGGTCGGGTACTTGTTGAAGGTATGTCATGGGATAGATATATATCCATGGAGATGAAGAATCCTCCCTCAGCCGTCTATTCGTTTGTACGACGTCTGAGTTACATATCTCTTAGTATGTATCATGAACTGTGACCAAGCACTGCATTACAAATTTTTGAAACAGGAAAGTTAGAGCATCAACGACTGCGTCCAACGAAGGCACGTGGATGTCCTACCTGGGCCACTCCATCTCTTTATGTGCAAGAGCCACTAGAGCGATCTTAAACCACGCCCCAATATAGAGCCAGGTTTTTCCCCCAGGAAACATACGCATGCCCATGTGGTCAATCAGATATCGAAACTAGACGTCACATCCTCACCGGTTGTCCGAGATTTGCAAAAGACCGAGTATCCCTTCTGTCTCCATGCTTAGGCAACTTCATCAAATTCCTCATCTCTAACCCATCCGCTTTTACTTTCCTAACACCCAGGGAACCTCCGTGAACCCACGACGACCACCCCATGTGTCCCCTGAGACACCATCCCCAGCTCAGAACGATCCAGCCAAGTCCTCCCGAGCAAAACACATGTCCTCACAGCCCTCTGCCTCCCTTCTTCCCACTCCTTC
>Ga0153936_100399_pt1 | contig 12162 bp, 12 predicted proteins | sample TSNJ020MetaG_FD_102272 | JGI IMG/M metagenome (GOLD analysis project Ga0153936, IMG submission 102272) | Attine ant fungus gardens microbial communities from New Jersey, USA - TSNJ020 MetaG | ecosystem: Host-associated > Fungi > Mycelium > Unclassified | place: USA: New Jersey, Wharton State... | reverse complement strand
CGGCGGCCTGCATCACCTGCGGCTAATGCACCCAGGCGGGCGGCAGAGCGAATTAATGCCCCTGTTTTATGGCGATGAATACGTTCCAGCATCTCCAGACTGACATGCTTCCCCTCGGCTTCCAGGTCGAGAGCCTGACCACCGCACATACCGGCAACGCCGCTGGCCTTTGCCAGTTCGCTTATCATTGCCAGCCGATAGTGGTCATTAACATCGGCCATCGGTGCTTCACTCAGTATCGTGAAGGCAAGGGTTTGCAGCGCATCACCGGCTAAAATAGCGTTATCTTCACCGAATTTAATATGGCAGGTTGCCAGGCCCCGGCGTAAGTCGTCATCATCCATCGCCGGTAAGTCATCATGAATTAAGGAATAAGCATGAATGCACTCAACCGCTGCCGCCGGGATATCGAGAACATCCGGCGAGACGCCAAACATTTCACCGGTGGCGTACACCAGAAAAGGGCGTAACCGTTTACCGCCCAGCAGGGTACCATAATGCATGGCTTCAACCAGCGGGCTATTCTGAAAAGGTAAAGGTGCTAGAAAACGCGAAATGGCGTTATTGACTCGCTCAACCCGGGAATGAAGTTGATGACCAAAATCCATGTTATTCACCATCTGGAGTAAAAGGCGTTAGCCTAGCGTCTTCTTTATCGCTGAGCAGGATTTGTACCCGTTGTTCAGCCTGTTGCAATTTAGCCTGCCCAACCCGGGCGAGTTGTACGCCGCGTTCAAATTCATTAAGCGCATCTTCAAGCGGAAGAGAGCCGCCTTCCAGGCGAGTCACTATGTTCTCAAGCTCAGCCAGCGCCGTTTCAAAGCTGGTTTGGGATTCGATTTTTTTCGCCATAATATTTCTGACTCTGTTTTGATTCGACGCCGACAATGGTAGCGGAGTCAAAATGATTATCAAGCAAGCTCGTCGTTGTGGTTAAGGTACGCAGTCCTTGTCGGATGATGATATACTCCCGCACCAGGATGCAGCCAGAAAGACACGACTGCGACACTTTTCTTTCAGCCTGAATGCTTAATCGCATAGATGGCTAACTAACGAACCCTTACCGCCATGAAGTTTATCATTAAATTGTTCCCGGAAATCACGATCAAAAGCCAATCTGTGCGATTACGCTTTATTAAAATACTTACCGCGAACATTCGTAACGTGCTGAAGTCTTATGATGACAGTTTGGCGGTCGTCCGCCACTGGGATCATATTGAAGTCCGGGCTAAAGATGAAAGCAAACGCACCGCCATTGCCGATGCGCTAACGCGCATTCCCGGCATTCACCATATTCTTGAGGTTGAAGATGTCCCGTTCACCGATATGCATCATATCTTTGAACAGGCGCTTGCCCTTTATCGTGACCAGCTGGAGGGTAAAACCTTCTGTGTGCGGGTTAAGCGTCGCGGTAAACACGAATTTAGCTCGATAGACGTTGAGCGTTATGTTGGCGGTGGTTTGAACCAGCATATTGAGTCCGCCCGGGTCAAACTGACTCATCCGCAAGTGACCGTCCATCTCGAAATAGAGAACGACAGACTGTTACTGGTCAGAAGCCGTCTTGAAGGCTTAGGTGGCTTCCCGATCGGCACCCAGGAAGATGTGATGTCGCTTATTTCCGGTGGCTTTGACTCAGGTGTCTCCAGCTATATGCTGATGCGTCGTGGATGCCGGGTGCATTACTGCTTCTTTAACCTCGGCGGGGCGGCCCACGAAATTGGGGTTAAACAAGTTGCGCACTACTTGTGGAATCGTTTCGGTAGCTCTCATAAGGTGCGTTTTGTTGCCATCAATTTTGAACCGGTGGTTGGCGAAATTCTTGAGAAAATCGAAGACGGGCAGATGGGCGTGGTGCTTAAACGTATGTTTGTCCGCGCTGCCTCGCAGATTGCCGAGCGCTATGGTGTTCAGGCGCTGGTAACCGGCGAAGCTCTCGGCCAGGTATCCAGCCAGACGCTCACCAATCTGCGTTTAATTGATAATGTCTCAGACACCCTGATTCTGCGTCCGCTGATTTCACATGACAAAGAACATATTATTGATTTAGCGAGAGAGATTGGCACGGCTGATTTTGCCCGAACCATGCCGGAATATTGTGGCGTGATTTCTAAAAGCCCAACGGTTAAGGCGGTAAAAGCCAAAATTGAGGCAGAAGAGCAGAATTTCGACTTCTCGATTCTTGAGAAAGTCGTTGCCGAAGCGACCAATATTGATATCCGTGAGATTGCCACCCAGGCGCAACAAGAGGTTGTGGAAATCGAAACGGTCAGCGAATTTAGCGCAAACGACGTTATTCTCGATATCCGCTCTAATGATGAAGTGGAAAGCCAGCCGCTGGTGCTTGATGGTATTGAAGTGGCGACCATGCCGTTTTACAAACTTAGTGGTTCTTTTGGCGGGCTTGATCAGAGTAAAACCTATTTATTGTGGTGTGAGCGCGGGGTGATGAGCCGTCTGCAGGCGCTGTATCTGCATGAGCTAGGCTATAAAAATGTGAAGGTCTACCGCCAGGCTTAATCTTCAGCGGCCCTGCCTGTGATAGGGCAGGGCGCTTTTATCTCAATAATCTCTGAAACTGTAAATGCCGGCCGCCAGCACCAGTTGGCTAGCCACTTCATGGGCTTTTTCGCGGCCTATCAGCAAATCAATTATCTTTAACGCAAAATCAATGGCGGTTCCCGGCCCCTGGCTGGTGAGCAGATTGACTCTCGGATCCCAGACCACTCTTTTATCCTGCCACTGCGCCTCAGGAATGGTGTGCTTAAGACCGGGAAAGCCCGTCATATTCCCCACCGGAAACAGCTCATGGGGCACCAGGACGGTTCCCGCTGCCGCACAAATTGCGGCCACAATACGCCCGGATAAATGGAATTGACGCACGGTTTCCACCAGCAGGGGGCTATCCCGGAAAGCCTCAGCGCCTTGCAACCCACCCGGCAGAACAATAATATCAAACTCACCGTCTGCCACCTCAACCAATGGCGCATCGGCCAGCAGTTTTACCCCTCGGGAACAGAGGATGGTCAGCGCGCCGTCGCTGGCGACGCTGGCTGTGGTTACCGCTATGCCTCCCCGGACTAACAGGTCGATAGTGGTGACCGCTTCGGTCTCTTCACTCCCAGGAGCCAGACAAACCAGAGCTCGTGCGCTCATACTCATTTTCCTTACGTTTTATTTGCTCATAAAGTTCGGCGTTAATAGGAACGGGAATACCATTGGTTCTCGCCCGACGCACCAAATAGCCGGTAATATAGTCAATCTCTGTGTGACGCTGTTCGCGAATGTCCTGCAGCATGGATGAAATGTTATTAGCCGTGCTTTCAATAACTTGCATAACCCGGGTGTAAAGATCGTCGCTGGTGGTATTAAATCCCTCCCGCTCCATTACCGTCGCCATTTCTTCACAAATGCTTCTCACCTGCTGATCATGGGCCGTCAGTTCGCCGTTGCGGCAGTTATAGAGCGCGGTCAGCGGATTAATCACACAGTTAACCGCCAGCTTATTCCAGCTTGCCGAGGTAATGTCATCATGCCAGGCTACATCTGGCAGAGCCTGATGCAGAGTATCAGCAAGCAGGCTGGCACCCCGGGCGGCGCTGTTACCTGGGCCAATATGGGTGGTGCCATGGGCCACATGGACAATCACATTGCCATCACGCCTCGCCGCCTGGGTGGTAAAACCCAGTAATAATGGATTGGGGAGCGTGCGTAACTCATCCAGGGTACCGATACCATTATGCAGCAGCAGGATTGGACAATTCTTCGGTAACTGAGGCGCCAGAGCCCGTACCGCATCAGACACTTGCCAGGCTTTCAGCGTCACCAGGAGTAAATCGCTTTCTGCCAGAAACTGCGGATCGTTCGCCACAAATGATAAGTTGAATATATCACCGCGACTGTTCAGCAGGTTTACGTGGCAATAGGGCTGAGGCACACGTAGCCAGCCTTGCAACTCATGACCTTGTTTATAAAGCGCGGTTAGCCAAAGCTGACCGATCGCACCGCAACCCAATACGGTAATCTTCATAATGCTCTCCCATCGAATACCGAGCGGATGCTAAATTCATTCTATTATAGCCTTATCCGCATTCTGATTCTTTAACGGGTTGTTTTGTGGAGTCTGGCAGGTATCATGCTGGGCAAACCTAGAGAGGGAGAATACTATGCCATCGTTTGATATTGTTTCTGAAATTGATATGCAGGAAGTACGCAACGCCGTTGAAAATGCTGAGCGTGAACTGGCCACCCGATTTGATTTTCGTAATGTCCCGGCAAGCTTTGAACTAAGCGAGAAAAATCAATCTATTAAAGTGTCCTGTGAGTCAGACTTCCAGGTCAATCAGCTGCTGGACATTCTGCGGGCAAAACTGCTTAAACGCGGAATTGAAGGAGGCTCCCTTGAGGTGCCAGAGGAGTTTGAACACAGCGGTAAAACCTGGAGTGTTGAAGCCAAACTGAAAGCAGGCATTGAAGCAAGTATTGCTAAAAAAATTGTCAAACTGATCAAAGATAACAAACTGAAGGTGCAAACCCAGATTCAGGGCGAAGAGGTTCGGGTAACCGGTAAGTCACGTGATGACTTGCAATCGGCGATTGCGCTTATCCGCGCAGGAGACCTGGGGCAGCCTTTCCAGTTTAAAAACTTCCGCGATTAATCGACCCGCGGAGCAGACTGACCAGAGCAGCACTTCTGTGCTGCTCTGGCTTAGCGGCTAGTGGCTGCTTTGCTGAGCCACTAAAGCGTTAGGGGGATTATCCCTCCCGCCTTCATCTTCTGTGGCGCCATTAATGGCGCGCTCTATCTCCGCCCGGCCGGTGAGTTTACTGTCTGTTTTGACATACACACTGCGCTCATCGGGAATGATGCTAACCTCGCTAACTCCCGGCAGCTCCATCAACTGGCTTTGCAGCTGACTGGCATTCACATCCTCATTTTTCAGCTCGATACGCAGGCTGGTGACATAAGGCGGCTCCGACATGGTGTAGCTGACCAGTAACCACAGGGTTGCCAGCAGGGCACCGAGCAGAAAGACCGTTTGTGAGTCAAACAGGCCATTGACCCAGCCACCTAATGCGCCGCCTATTGCCACCCCTAAAAACTGGCTGGTGGAGTAGATCCCCATTGCCGTGCCTTTATAACCCGCCGGTGACTCTTTGCTAATCAGTGATGGCAGAATGGCCTCCATCAGGTTAAAGGCTAAAAAGAAAATCTGTACGCCAATGACCAGTTCCCAAAAGTGTGGCCCGGCGCCCCAAAGGATAATTTCAGCAATCAGCAAAAGAGCTACACAGCCGATAAAAACGCGTCTCATGCGGCGTTTAACTTCGGCATAGATAATCAGCGGCAATACGGCAACAAAAGATATCAGCATGGTGCACAGATAAATTTTCCAGTGTTCAGCCGCCGGAAATCCCGCCTGTTCAAGCAGACCGGGCAGGGCGATAAACGTCGACATCAGCATGATATGCAGACACATGATGCCGAAGTTGAGCTTTAACAGTTTTGGCTCAGCAAGCACCTTATTAAAACAGCCCTTCACCATCCCCGAGTCGCGGTTGAGTACGTGGGTTTTGCTATCGGGTACCACCCATAGGGTGATGATAATCCCGCCGCAGGCAAGGGCGGCAATCATCCAGAAGAGCGCCTGCAGACCCAGCGCATTGGCAATAATGGGGCCAAGCACCATAGCAATGGCAAAGGTGATGCCAAAACTGATACCAATAAATGCCATCGCTTTGGTACGGTTTTGCTCACGGGTTAAGTCAGAAAGCAGAGCCATGACCGCGGCGGCAATCGCCCCCGAGCCCTGTAAGGCCCGACCCAGTATCACGCCCCAGATGGAGTCAGTCATAGCGGCAATCACACTACCGAGGGCAAAGATGGCTAACCCGCCAATAATTAAGGGCTTACGTCCGACCCTGTCGGAAAGCAGACCAAAGGGAATCTGAAAGACGGCCTGAGCAAGGCCATAAATGCCAATCGCCAGGCCGATTAGCGCCTCGCTTGCCCCCTGCAATGCCATCCCCCAGGTGGTGAGAACCGGCAGCACCATAAACATGCCCAGCATGCGGAGTGAAAATACGGTTCCTAAACCCCATGTCGCACGCAACTCGACGGGTGTCATTTTATAATCGTTCATTACCACCTCAGATAAAAAGTCGGCATCAGTGTAGTGTGTGGTCAGGGGAGGGTAAATCGCTAGTTTTTTAAAAGATATTACAAAGTGAACATCAAAAAACATCCAATAAAAAAGAGGGTTAGCTTAGTCCTGCCGTAAGCCAGCCCGTTATAAAAAATGCATTCCTTATCTGTCAGACTCACCGGGCGGAGCGGCGCAGGAAATTTGCGCGGGCACAGCGGAAATCAGGTGGCATATTATCTGCCAGACCCCATGAAATAGCCAGACATCCAGGCGATGAGGGCAACTATCAACAAAAAAGAGACCGGAATTAGCGCCTTTGTTGATGGCAACATCAGAGTAGGGGAGGGGGGGAACCGCCAGGCAGAAATAACGACTTTCGCGCATTGTGTAATAAAAAAGGCACCGAAGTGCCTTTTTTTGCTCTCTCGCTTCCGCAGGTGCGATAGCAGAGAATGAGTACTGCCAATTCACTTACCGAACGTAAGTCAGCAAGCTGTGGCTATCTGGCACCATAAAGTCGACAGACATCATCACGCTGAGTGAAGTTATCGCGACGATAGAGAAGACAAACAGTTTACGTGCCCAGACTTTATCGTCTTCAACTTTATAGCCGCGCAGCGCCATGCCTAACCACCAAACGCTAACCGCTGCGGCGACAATCAGGTATTTATACCCGGCATAGCCACCCAGAGACAGCATCAGTGTGGCTACAGCAAAGGCAATGATGTACACCGTAATATGGTTCTTAGCGACAGAAATTCCTTTGACGACCGGCAAAACGGGAATATTCGCTGCCTGGTAATCTTTAAAGCGGAAAATGGCTATCGCATAAGAGTGCGGCATCTGCCACAGGCTAAAAATAGCCAGCAGAATAGCAGCACCGGTATCAAACTCGTTGGTCACGGCGCAGTAGCCAATAACCGGTGGCGCAGCACCGGATAAGCTACCAATCAATGTGCCGTAGACGGAGTGACGTTTCATATAGAGACTGTACACGCCGACATAGACCACAAAGCCCATAACACCTAACCACATGGCCAGTGGATTTGCACCAAACCACAGCAGCATAAAACCAGCAATACCCAACAAGGTGGCATACACCAGTGAGGCTTTCGGTGAAATCAGGCCTTTAACCAGCACCCGATTTTTGGTTCTCTCCATTTTCTGGTCGATGTCACGGTCGATAAAGTTGTTATAAACACAACCCGATGCAACCACCAAAGAGACACCTAGCAGGGTGAAGAGAAACAGGGGGTAATCAATGTGGCCTTTTGAGGCCAGCAGAAATCCCCCAATCACAGAAATTAAGTTGCCAAAAATAATTCCTGGTTTCGTTACTTGCAGGTATTGCTTAATCATACAAGTCGCTCTTAGTGAATCATCATGTTCAGATTGAGGTTCCACATAATCCAGATAGAGCCCACCACCAGAATCGCAATAATCAACATCGTAAAGAGAAGCGCAACGACGTTCCAGCGCTCACTTGAAGATGTGTTCATATGCAGGAAGCACACAAGATGAACCAGAATCTGAACGACTGCGGTAACCAGGATAACAGCCAGGATTACGGCATGAGAGGCGGTGCCTTCCATTACCATCCAGAACGGGATAGCCGTCAGGATGATAGAAAGGACGAAGCCAATCATGTAGGTTTTTACGCTGCCGTGGGAGGAGCCGCCAAGTTCATTTGAATAACTCATTACATCGCCCCCATCAAATACACAACAGAGAATACACAAATCCAGACGATATCCAGGAAGTGCCAGAACAGGCTCAGGCACATCAGACGCGTACGGTTGTTACTGGTTAAACCGCGACGAGAGATGTGGATCATCATCAGCGCCATCCAAACCAGACCAGAGGTTACGTGCAGACCGTGAGTACCTACCAGTACAAAGAAGGCTGACAGGAAGCCACTGCGATCCGGACCGTAATTCTCGGCAATCAGGTGATGGAATTCATAGATTTCCATCGCCACGAAGCCAGCACCAAACAGGAAGGTGATAGCAAGCCAGGTAATAACCTGACTCTTATTACCTTTACCCATGGCGATAATGGCGAAGCCGTAAGTAATAGAGCTCAGCAGCAGCAGAGCGGTTTCAACCATAACGAACGGTAATTCAAAAATGTCCTTACCTGTTGGGCCACCTGCGGTGCCGTTCACCAGAACGGCATAGGTAGCAAACAAGGTACTGAACAGAATTAAGTCGCTCATCAGGTAAATCCAGAAACCAAAGACTTTATTGGTTCCTGCATCGTGATGCCCATGCTCCTCAGCGTGGGCTTTAGCGTGAGTCAGAGTTTCAGTTGACATTTTTCAGTCCTGCTTTAGTAAGTTCGTCGAAATGCTTATTTTCCAGTTTCTCGACTTCTGCAACCGGAACATAGTAGTCCACATCTTCGTCGAAGCTTTTCGCAATCCAGGCAATGATCATGCCGGCAAAACCAATAATCGCCAGCCACCAGATATGCCAGATCATGGCAAAACCAAATACCGTACTTAATCCAGCAATCACGATACCGGCAGCGCTGTTACGTGGCATATGAATTTCTTCATAGCTAGCAGGTTTTTTGTACGCTTCGCCTTTCTCTTTCATTTCCCAGAATGCATCACGCTCATGAACGTGTGGCAGATGGGCAAAGTTGTAGAATGGCGGTGGAGAAGAGGTTGCCCACTCCAGAGTACGACCACCCCATGGGTCACCGGTCAGGTCACGATTCTGCTCACGGTCACGAATAGAGACATAGAACTGAATCAGCTGGCAAAGAATACCCAGGGCAATCAGGCCAGCACCACAGGCGGCAACCACCAGTAAGTTATGGAACTGCGGATCGATATCCTGGCTCAGACGACGGGTCATACCCATGAAGCCCAGAGCGTACAGCGGCATAAATGCTACGAAGAAACCGATAATCCAGAACCAGAACGCACGTTTACCCCAGGTCTCGTTAAGGGTAAAGCCGAACGCTTTTGGCCACCAGTAAGTCATACCGGCGAAGCAACCGAAGACAACACCACCGATAATAACGTTATGGAAGTGTGCAATCAGGAACAGGCTGTTGTGCAGAACGAAGTCAGCACCTGGTACTGCTAACAGAACGCCGGTCATACCACCGATGGAGAAGGTGATGATAAAGCCGATGGTCCACAGCATCGCAGAGTTAAATACAATGCGACCCTGGTACATGGTGAACAGCCAGTTGAAGATTTTCACCCCAGTTGGGATGGCGATAATCATCGTGGCAACACCGAAGAAGGCGTTAACGTTCGCGCCGCTGCCCATGGTAAAGAAGTGGTGCAGCCAAACAATGAACGACAGAACGGTAATGGCAACGGTTGCCCAGACTAATGAGGTGTAACCGAACAGACGCTTTCTGGAGAAAGTCGACACCACTTCGGAGAACACACCAAAGACCGGCAGTACCAGGATATAAACTTCCGGGTGACCCCATGCCCAGATAAGGTTGACATACATCATCATGTTGCCGCCCATATCATTGGTGAAGAAATGGGTGCCCAGATAACGGTCAAAGGTCAACAGCGCAACAGTCACGGTAAAGATTGGGAATGCCGCGATAATCAGAACGTTAGTACACAGAGATGCCCAGGTAAATACTGGCATCTTAAACATGGTCATACCCGGGGTACGCATGTTCAGGATAGTGACGAAGAAGTTAATCCCTGTGAGGGTCGTACCGATACCGGAAAGCTGCAGACTCCATATCCAGTAATCGACCCCGACTCCCGGACTGTACTCAATTCCCGACAATGGCGGATAAGCAACCCAACCGGTCTGAGCAAATTCACCCACCCCGAGAGAGATGTTAACCAGTACCACACCGACAACGGTAAACCAGAAGCTCAGGTTGTTAAGGAATGGGAACGCAACGTCGCGCGCACCGATTTGCAACGGTACAACGAGGTTCATCAGACCGACAACGAAAGGCATCGCCACGAAGAAGATCATAATCACGCCGTGGGCGGTGAAGATCTGGTCGTAGTGGTGAGGCGGTAAGAAACCTGCCTCGCCGGCAGATGCCAGAACCTGCTGGCTACGCATCATGATGGCGTCAGCAAAACCACGCAACAGCATGACAATGGCGAGAATGATATACATCACGCCAAGACGTTTATGGTCAACGGAAGTTAACCATTCTTTCCATAAGTATTCCCACTTACCGAAGTAAGTGATTGCCGCAATAATCGCCAGTCCCCCGACGAGAATCGCAGCTATCGTTACCATGACAATGGGTTCATGGAACGGAATTGCTTCCAGTGTAAGTTTTCCGAACATCGTATTATTCCTCGGCCCCTTAGTGAGAGGTTTCCGCGTGATTCATGTCCATGCCTTCCATATTTTGATGGTCTGCATGTTCACCTTCAGGCTGACTCATGTTCATGCCATGTCCGTGTCCCATGAATTTGTTAATAACGTCAACAAACAAACCAGGTTTGACACTGGAGAAGTACTCAACTTTGTTGTTTTCGCTAGGCGCGGCAAGCTTCTCGTAGGCTGCCATGTCATTCATCACTTCAGGTGACTGCTTCGCTTTCGCTACCCACTGCTCGAAGGCTTCTTTATCTGGTGTGGCAATTGCCTTGAACTTCATACCAGAGAATCCAGCGCCGCTGTAGTTAGACGAAATACCATCGTAGGTGCCTGCGGTGTTGGCAATCAGATGCAGTTTGGTCTGCATGCCTGCCATCGCATAGATTTGGCTACCTAAACGTGGGATAAAGAAGGAGTTCATTACCGAGTTAGAGGTGATTTTGAATTCCACAGGCGTATTAGCCGGGAACGCAATTTCATTGACGGTAGCGATACCTTGTTCTGGGTAAATGAAGAACCATTTCCAGTCCATCGCAACCACTTCGATAGTGATGGGCTTCTCGTCATGATCAAGCGGTCTGCTTGGCTCAAGAGAGTGGGTGGTTTTCCAGGTCAGAACGGCAAGGAAAATGATGATAAGGATTGGAATTGTCCAAACAACGGCTTCCACTTTGTTAGAGTGTGACCAGTTCGGGCTGTATTTTGCGTCTTTATTTGATGCTCTATACTTCCAGGCAAAACCAATAGCCATAAGAATGGCAGGGATAACGACAATCAACATCAGCCCGAAAGCTGTCAGTATCAATGAACGTTGTTCTAGCCCAATTTGTCCTTTGGGGTCAAGCAGTGCAGAATCACAGCCACTAAGTAAAAATGTGCCTGCAATTAATGACAGCCATCCCAAACTTTTATTGTATTTCCTGAGTCTCATTTAACGACCTCAATTTCAGGGAACTCTATTGTCGTTTAAAGTGTGCCGGCATTTTACGGGAAGGTTACATGAGTGTAAACCTGAATGGCATAGTGTTATCAGGGATAGGAGCATAATGCGGATGGCGTCACGCCTGATGTGGCGGGCCGGTCAACTGACCCAGGATGGAAGGCTAAACAGGCTTTATAACCAAATAACTTTACGATACCTTTACGCGGGGTTAACGGGCATAACTAAGTCAGAAATAAAACATTTAATTAACAATAAAGACCCTTTTAGTGAACATTGCCTGCCATTATTTCACTTATTTTTGGCTGAATCGTTAAGGTTAAATATTAATTTATTAACAGCACAAAATAATAAATACCCGCCCCGGTAATATCTGGTTAATATTTTCTATCACTTTTGTTTTTTCCGCCCCGCCAACAAATCACTCACGGTTATTAATTATTTCACTTTCATTGCTTGATAAATGCGCTGTTTTATCAGCTTTTTTTTGCCGCCATGAACCAGGGCTTAGCCGAGTAAAGCCGCGGGATATCAGCGGCATGCCATGGTGCCTGCCACCCCAGGCCGGGAATAGCAATCAGCATTCGCGGCTCCTGTTATGACCCCTGGCGCTATGTATGGCTTTTTTTGCTATATCACCGGCGAGAAGCTTAATCGATGTGAGTGAATGGCCGGGCTCACTGCCCTTTTGCAGGCGGCTTAGCCCGGGGCGGTCCCTGATGGCGGGTTAACTACCCTGATATTT
>Ga0153936_100396_pt1 | contig 12224 bp, 11 predicted proteins | sample TSNJ020MetaG_FD_102272 | JGI IMG/M metagenome (GOLD analysis project Ga0153936, IMG submission 102272) | Attine ant fungus gardens microbial communities from New Jersey, USA - TSNJ020 MetaG | ecosystem: Host-associated > Fungi > Mycelium > Unclassified | place: USA: New Jersey, Wharton State... | reverse complement strand
ACTGACCCTTTGGTTAGCGATGTTCTGCGCAGTCTGGGGCTTAATAGCGCACAAGTGTTTCAGGTCACGCCAGACAGTGCGGCGATGCTACCTGCCGATAAGCCTTGCAATAGCTGGTGTTTGGGAACAGACGTACAACTGAGCTTGCCGGGGGCAAAACTACAGACCCCGGCACTGGATGAGCTTTACCATAATGGCGCGGCAAGACAGGCGCTATGGCGACAAATTTGCGAACATGAACACGATTTCTTCCCTGAGTCCCGCTGACCTATCGGCTGCCTACGCCATAGAGCAACGTAGCCATGCTTTCCCGTGGAGTGAGAAAACATTCGCCAGTAATCAGGGCGATCGTTATTTTAATTTGCGTTTGGATGTGGATGGTAAAATCGCCGCCTTTGCCGTGACACAAGTGGTTCTTGATGAGGCAACGCTGTTTAATATTGCCGTTGATCCGGCCTATCAACGTCGCGGGCTTGGGCGGGCGTTACTGGAGCATATTATCAGCGAACTGGAAAAGCGGGGCGTCCTGACATTATGGCTTGAAGTGCGGGCATCTAACCGGGGGGCTATCGCCCTGTATGAGAGCCTGGGTTTTAGTGAAGCAACGATTCGCCGTAATTATTACCCTGCTAAAGAGGGCAGGGAAGATGCGATTATCATGGCATTACCCTTGGGTTAATTGACAGAAGGTAAGTAAATGAACTGGGATTGGATTTTATTTGATGCGGATGAAACGCTGTTTACTTTCGATGCATTCAGTGGCTTACAGCGCATGTTCCTGAAGTATGACGTGACATTCACCGCTGATGATTTCCATGAGTACCAGGTTGTTAATAAACCTCTGTGGGTCGATTACCAAAATGGTGCCATTAGCGCAGCTCAGCTACAAATTCAGCGTTTTGAAGACTGGGCGCAGCGTCTGAATGTGCCGGCCAGCGAATTAAATGAAGCCTTTTTATCGGCAATGGCCGATATTTGTCGTCCTTTACCCGGCGCCGTCTCATTACTGGATGGATTAAAGGGTAAGGTGAAAATGGGCATTATCACCAACGGCTTTACCGCTCTGCAACAAACCCGCCTTGAACGTACCGGGCTGGGCGGTCATTTTGACTTGCTGGTTATCTCCGAGCAGGTGGGTGTTGCTAAGCCTGATGCTAAAATTTTCGATTATGCCCTTGAAAAAATGGGAAATCCGGACCGTAAGAAGGTGCTAATGGTCGGTGATACCCCCGAGTCAGACATTCTTGGCGGTATCAACGCCGGGATCGCCACCTGCTGGCTGAACAGCCATGGCCGGACTTTACCTGAGGGTATCGAAGCGACCTGGCAGGTTAGGACGTTGCCTGAGCTAGAGCAGTTGTTACAGACCCACTGAGCGCTAAACCGGGGTGTTACCCACCCCGGCAGACTCTGTTCCTCGCGGATCCCCGGGTATATGGCTGCAGGCCGTAAGCCGCCTTAGCCCATCACCTTGCCCTTATCTTGAGGGAACGTACACCGGTCAGGGCGCTGGCTGGCTGATGATGATTTGCTGTGATGTCCCGCTCAGGCATGACGGTAAGAGTATCGATAAACAGGGACCAGGCTTTACTATCTATCGTCGGCCTGCGTGCACAAATAACCATTTGATTGTTTATCGACTCGGGATCAGCGAAAATAGCCCCAAATTACCTATTAACAAAATGGACTTGCCCTCGCCATGCAGGCCTGCAAAGGTAGCCCTTGCGACCTTGAGTCCGTCTACAAAAAGAAATTATCTATGGTTACCCAAGAATTCCTGAATGAAATAAACAAGCGAAGAACTTTCGCTATCATCTCCCACCCGGATGCCGGTAAAACGACCATCACCGAAAAGGTCTTATTATTCGGACAGGCGATTCAAACCGCCGGGACCGTTAAAGGCCGGGGTTCTAGCCAGCATGCGAAGTCAGACTGGATGGAGATGGAAAAGCAGCGTGGTATTTCGATTACCACATCAGTGATGCAGTTCCCCTATGCAGACTGTCTGATTAACTTGCTCGATACCCCAGGGCATGAAGACTTCTCTGAAGATACCTACCGTACGCTAACCGCCGTAGACTGCTGTCTGATGGTGATTGATGCGGCGAAAGGGGTTGAGGATAGAACACGTAAGCTGATGGAAGTCACCCGTCTGCGTGATACGCCTATTCTCACCTTTATGAACAAGCTTGACCGCGATATTCGCGATCCCATGGAATTACTCGATGAAGTCGAGCGCGAGTTGAAAATTGCCTGCTCGCCGATTACCTGGCCGATTGGCTGCGGTAAGCTGTTTAAAGGTGTTTATCACCTTTATAAAGATGAAACTTATCTGTACCAGTCTGGTAAGGGCCACACCATCCAGGAAGTGCGGATTGTTAAAGGCTTAAATAACCCGGAGCTGGACAGTGCGGTGGGTGAAGAGCTGGCCCAGCAATTACGTGATGAGCTGGAGCTGGTGCAGGGCGCCTCTAATACCTTTGACGCTGAACTCTTTTTGTCAGGCGATATCACTCCGGTCTTTTTTGGTACCGCGTTGGGTAACTTCGGCGTCGACCATATGCTGGACGGCCTGGTGGAGTGGGCGCCATCGCCAATGCCGCGCAAAACAGACAGCCGTGAAGTGCAAGCCAATGAAGAGAAGTTTACCGGTTTTGTCTTTAAGATTCAGGCAAATATGGATCCTAAACACCGTGACCGCGTGGCTTTTATGCGTGTGGTATCTGGCCAGTATGAGAAGGGAATGAAATTACGCCAGGTGCGTATCGGTAAAGATGTGGTTATCTCTGATGCATTAACCTTTATGGCAGGCGATCGTGCCCATGTAGAAGAGGCCTATCCCGGCGATATTATTGGTTTACATAACCACGGGACTATCCAGATTGGCGATACCTTTACCCAGGGTGAAATGATGAAGTTCACCGGTATCCCTAACTTTGCCCCGGAGCTGTTCCGTCGTATCCGCCTGCGCGATCCTCTTAAGCAGAAACAGCTGCTCAAAGGTTTGGTGCAACTTTCAGAAGAAGGTGCCGTGCAGGTGTTCCGACCTATTGCTAATAACGATCTTATCGTTGGCGCGGTGGGTGTGCTGCAGTTTGACGTGGTGGTTGCCCGCCTGAAAAGCGAATACAACGTTGAGGCGATTTATGAGTCGGTTAACGTGGCAACCGCACGCTGGGTTGAAAGTAATGATGTGAAGAAGTTCGAAGAATTTAAGCGTAAAAACGAGGTTCAGCTGGCGCTGGATGGGGGTGATAATCTGACTTATATCGCACCCACTATGGTCAACCTAAACCTGACTCAGGAACGTTACCCGGACGTAACCTTCCGCAAAACCCGCGAGCACTAATCGCCCTTAACAGAGCGCAGTTTGCACTGCGCTCTGTCGCTTCTCCTGTCTTATTAGTCTCTTACAGAATGCTCTTAATTTGCTGCTTTTGACCCCTGTTTGTCCCTGGAAAGCGGGCAAGCCGAAGATTGTTGTCTATATTTAACATATAAGTTACATATATCTGTCTGGCATGAGTCCGGTTTTAAACCTCAGCCAGCGGCTCGATTTTTTGGCACTGAAATGGTTTTGCAGACCGCAAGCTGACTGGCCGATGTCTCTCTGATCTGCCGCCGACTGGCCATCTTATTTTTGCCAGACAGCCGTTTTCATAACAGGAGGGAAACAATGGTAAAACGCCCAAATGCAATCACCCTGGCACTCTTCAGTCTGACGCTGATAAGTTCCCCCCTTTTGGCCGCTGAGAACGCCTCAAGCGACAGCGAGTCTTTAACTGCAACAGCGACAAAAAAAATCGACAACTCTATCAAGGATGTCGGTAATTTTATGGACGATAGCACCCTAACCGCCCGGGTAAAGGCGGCGCTTATCGATAATAAACAGGTCACCAGTGCCGATATTTCGGTCAAAACAGAGAATAAAGCGGTGACGTTAACCGGCTTTGTTGGCTCACAGAAAGAAGCTGAACAGGCGGTGGCCGCGGCGAAAAAAGTGGAAGGTGTGAGTTCGGTCAGTGACAAGCTCCACGTCCGGGATGAGAGTCATTCATCGTTCAGTGGATTTGCCGATGACGCGGCGATAACCAGTGAGGTTAAGGCCAAATTTCTGGCAGATGATGGCGTACCCTCGCGCCACATTAGCGTGAAAACAACCGAGGGGATTGTCTTGTTAACCGGGAATGTTAACTCCCAGGCCCAGTCTGAGCAGGCCGAAAGTTTGGCGAAGAAAGTCGAAGGTGTGAAAAGTGTTAAAAACGATCTGAGCGTCAAATAAACCGGGATAACCCTGACGGCAGGGGGAAACGTTATCCACCCTGTGCCGAACAGCGTACCCGACTATTGCTACTACATTATGCGTCGTGGATAACCATAAACCGAGGAGAATGATATGTTTCGTCTGGGCATTATTTTTCTGATTATCGCACTGATAGCCGCCGCACTTGGGTTCACCGGTCTGGCCGGTAGCGCGGCAGGTGCGGCAAAACTGGTCTTTATTGTCGGGATTATCCTGTTCGTTATCAGTCTTATTTTTGGACGCGGCAGGCGCTGACAAACGCGATACTGCCAGGCAATAAAATGTCCGTGACGCGGTGACTTCAGGATGTTTGCTATTTGACATCCTGAACGAAGGGTATAGGGTAAGAATGAGTCAATGTACTTATTCAGGGATGCCATGTGGGCCATCGGATACCTATTACCGTCGGTAACTTCGCACCGCTTGCCTTAACCCCTTTTCGTACCGGTAAATTGGCTCTGGTTTGCGAAGGGGGTGGGCAGCGAGGCATTTTTACCGCCGGCGTTTTAGATGAGTTTATGCGTGCGCGGTTCAATCCATTTGAGCTGTTATTAGGCACTTCTGCTGGCGCTCAAAACCTTTCTGCTTATCTCTGTCAGCAGCGGGGCTATGCCAGAAGGGTCATCACCCGCTATACCACCCAGCGTGCTTTCTATAACCCCTTACGCTTTGTCAAAGGGGGCAATCTTATTGACCTTGACTGGCTTATCTCCACCACCTCCGAGGAAATTCCTCTGGCGATAAATCATGCAGAGCGCTTATTCCGTCAGGGGAAAACGTTCTATATGTGTGCCTGTCGTAGCGATAACTTCATGCCCGACTATTTTTCACCCACCCGTGAGTCATGGCTCGATATTATTAAAGCTTCCAGCGCTATCCCTGGTTTTTATCGCGAGGGGGTAGAGCTTAACGGCATTAATTATATTGATGGTGGGGTCAGCGATGCTATTCCTGTTAAGGAAGCCGTCAGGCTGGGGGCCGAAACGGTCATCATCATTCGTACCGTGCCGTCACAGACGTTTTATCCCCCCCGCTGGGTCAAGCATATGGAGTCGTGGTTTAGTGATGGCAAATTGCAACAGCTATGGGCCATGGCTCAGCATCATCAGCATACCTATAACGAGACTCAGCGCTACATTGAGAATCCGCCACAGGGGGTGCGTATTTTTGAAATCTATCCCTCGCGGCCACTGCTCAGCAGCGCCTTGGGTAGCCGCCTGTCGGCCTTAAATATTGACTATAAGCTGGGGCGGCTGTGCGGCCGCTATTTTCTGGCTACGGTTGGAAAACACCTGGTCAATACCCCGCCGATTAAACGCTATACCTCCCCGCTCAGCAGCGCCTTGCCCGGCGTCGTGACGCAAGCGAAAATAGCCAGGCCCGCACAAGCCGTGAGCCCAGCCCCAGGCTCAGAGATAAAGCTTATCGCCGATGATGCCGAGGACGTGTCATGAGTTTGACTTTTTACGATACCCACTGCCATTTTGATTTTCCTCCGTTTCAGGGCCATGAAGCCGCAAGCCTCGCCATGGCCGCGGCAGCGGGTGTTGAAAAAATCATTATTCCCTCGATCGCAGCGGAGTATTTTCAGCGGGTCTCGGGCCTTGCAGCGGCCTATGGCCCTTTATATGCCGCCCTCGGTTTGCACCCGATTGTGATTGATAAGCACGATGAGCAGCATATCGCCGGGCTTGAAACCTACCTGCAGCACAAGCCTGCTAAGTTGATTGCTGTCGGAGAGATTGGCCTCGACTTGTATATGCCCGATCCGCAGTTTGAAAAACAACAGCGGATTCTGGATGCCCAGCTGGTGCTCGCCAAACGCTATGACTTACCGGTTATCCTGCATTCACGGCGTACACATGATCCATTAGCCAGCCATCTTAAAAGGCATAATTTACCGCGAACAGGGGTGGTGCACGGTTTTGCCGGCAGCCTGCAGCAGGCCCAGGTTTTTATCCGTCTTGGCTATTATATTGGCGTGGGGGGAACCATCACTTATCCTCGCGCCAGTAAGACCCGGGCGGTCATGGCTAAGCTTCCTCTTAGCGCATTATTGCTGGAAACCGATGCGCCTGACATGCCATTAAACGGCTGGCAGGGGCAGCCTAATCGCCCTGAACGCGCCGCTTTAGTCTTTCAGAGTCTGTGTGAACTGCGTCCTGAACCTGCTGAGGAGATCGCTTTGGCCTTACAGCACAATGCGCAAAGGCTGTTTGCACTGGACTGAAAAAATGTGATCCATCTCACTTATATGTGTAAATGTTTCTACATATGTCAAATATTATGTGATTGAAGAAACTCATTACACTTAACCTCTCGTTATAATCTTCCCTGGTACGTACCGGTTTAATAAATCGGTTTTATTTATCTAATACACAGGGAATCTGTATGCAAATCCTTATAGGACTGATCGGCATGTTTGTGCTGCTGCTGATAGCCGTTCTATTTTGTAATAACCGCAAGGCCATTAATCTTCGCACCGTACTGGGTGCCTGGGCTTTGCAGGTGGGTATTGGCGCTCTGGCACTCTATGTCCCGGCGGGACGTCGGGTTTTACTGGCGATGTCAGAAGGGGTTGCTAATGTGATTGCCTATGGCAATGCCGGTATTTCCTTTCTGTTTGGTGGACTGGTTTCGGACAAAATGTTCGAAGTCTTTGGTGGCGGTGGCTTTGTCTTTGCGCTGCGTGTTCTGCCGGTTATTGTCTTTTTCTCCTCATTAATTGCCGTGCTTTACTATATCGGCATTATGCAGATAGTTATCCGCCTGCTGGGTGGCGGTTTGCATAAATTGCTGAAATCCTCCCGTACCGAGTCACTGTCAGCAACCGCCAATATCTTTGTCGGTCAAACGGAAGCCCCGCTGGTGGTTCGGCCCTATATTGCCACCATGACCCGCTCAGAACTGTTTACCGTGATGTCTGGTGGTTTGGCCTCGGTGGCCGGCTCAGTGCTGGCCGGTTATGCTCAGATGGGCGTCCCCCTTGAGTATCTGATTGCCGCCTCGTTTATGGCGGCCCCGGGTGGCCTGCTGTTCTCAAAATTGATGCTGCCTGAAACCGAGAAACCACAGGACTCCCCGCATCTTGAGTCAATGGAAAACGATCCGGATAAACCGACCAATATTCTTGATGCAGCGGCATCTGGTGCTGCTTCTGGTATGCAACTGGCGCTTAATGTCGGCGCAATGTTGCTGGCGTTTGTTGCATTAATTGCCCTGCTCAACGGTATCCTGTCTGGCATAGGTGCCTGGTTTGACTATCCGCAACTGTCGATGGAATTGATACTGGGATGGGTATTCTCCCCGATAGCCTGGATAATTGGCGTTCCCTGGGCTGAGGCGAATATTGCCGGTTCGTTTATTGGTCAGAAACTGATTATTAACGAATTTGTCGCTTATCTTAACTTTGGTGCTTACCTGAAAGAAGATGCCGTAGTCGCGGCGGCGGGGCTGCAGGTACTGTCAGACCATACTAAGGCGATCATCTCATTTGCCTTATGCGGATTTGCTAACCTCTCTTCTATCGCTATCCTCATTGGAGGACTGGGCAGCATGGCGCCGACCCGACGTCACGACATTGCTCAGCTCGGTCTGAAAGCCGTGGTCGCCGGCACCCTGTCAAACTTGATGAGTGCCACCATTGCGGGGATCTTCCTTTCCCTGTAATGTTAGCCTGATGTTATTTTTATAACATTTGTAATGGTAAAAATGGCTGGCGATGAACCAGCCATTTTTTTCCCGTAAATCCCTATCCATAGCGTTGTTTTGTTATATTAATCACATATACTGATGCAAGAACATTATCCTGTCTTCTGGTTTTGTGATGCGAAACACAAATTCAATGCATGCCGAATGTTAGGATTATAACATTCGATATTGACAGTGAATATGCGGTGAGATGGATCTTAATAGCTGGAGGTATGACCAGCCTCTTTCTTCAGGGAACCAAGTCCGCTCCAACGTGTTGAGTTTTCCGTACCGGAGACAGCCATTCTTTTGTTGGAGAAAATGATGACCGATTTAAGCCAAAGCAGCCTGCGTGCATTAAAACTGATGGATCTAACCACCCTGAATGCCGATGACACTGATGAAAAAGTGATAGCACTTTGCCATCAGGCGAAAACTCCGGTGGGTAACACGGCCGCCATCTGTATCTATCCACGCTTTATTCCTATTGCCCGTAAAACGCTGAAAGAGCAGGGCACACCGGATATTCATATTGCCACCGTCACCAACTTCCCACACGGTAATGACGATATTGACATTGCGCTGGCAGAGACCCGGGCCGCCATTGCCTATGGTGCAGATGAAGTGGATGTGGTGTTCCCTTACCGTGCATTGATAGCCGGTAATGAACAAGTCGGCTTTGACCTGGTTAAGGCCTGTAAAGACGCCTGTGCTAAGGCCAATGTACTGCTGAAAGTGATTATTGAAACCGGTGAGCTTAAAACCGAAGAGCTTATCCGTAAGGCGTCGACCATTGCCATTAAAGCCGGGGCTGATTTTATTAAAACCTCTACCGGTAAAGTGCCGGTAAATGCCACGCCAGAAAGTGCGCGCATTATGCTGGAGGTTATCCGCGACCTTGGCGTTGAGAAAACCGTGGGCTTCAAACCAGCCGGTGGGGTCCGTACCGCTCAGGACGCCGCTGAATTCCTCGCCATCGCTGATAAGATTTTTGGCAGCGATTGGGCTGACTCCCGCCACTATCGCTTCGGCGCGTCAAGCCTGCTTGCCAGCCTGTTAAATGCTCAGGGATACGGCGACGGCAAAAGTACCAGCAACTACTAACCTTTTATGCAGCGCGCTGCGCTGCATCTTACTCTGACTCCCCTACAGGAGGATGCCATGTTTCTCGCACAAGAAATTATTCGTAAAAAACGTGATGGTCACACTCTGAGCGATGAGGAACTACGGTTTTTTATTAATGGTATTCGCGATAACACCGTTTCTGAAGGACAAATCGCCGCGCTGGCGATGACCATTTTTTTTAATAATATGACCATGCAGGAAAGCGTTTCGCTGACGATGGCAATGCGCGACTCGGGGGTGGTACTTGACTGGAAAGGCCTGCACCTTAATGGCCCGATTGTCGATAAACACTCAACCGGTGGCGTTGGCGATGTGACCTCCTTAATGCTGGGGCCGATGGTCGCAGCTTGTGGCGGCTATGTGCCGATGATCTCCGGCCGTGGCCTCGGTCATACCGGCGGGACGCTGGATAAGCTCGAAGCGATTCCCGGCTTCAATATTTTTCCGGATGATGAACGCTTTCGCAAAATTATCAAAGAGGTGGGGGTGGCCATTATTGGCCAGACTAACTCTTTAGCCCCGGCGGATAAGCGTTTCTATGCCACCCGCGATATTACCGCAACGGTTGACTCCATCCCGCTGATTACCGGCTCTATTCTGGCGAAAAAACTGGCCGAAGGGCTGGATGCGCTGGTCATGGATGTCAAAGTGGGTAATGGCGCATTTATGCCAACCTATGAACTCTCCGGTCAGCTGGCTGAAGCGATTGTTGGCGTGGCAAACGGGGCCGGGGTTCGTACCACAGCCCTGTTGACCGATATGAACCAGGTCCTGGCCTCCAGCGCCGGTAACGCAGTTGAGGTGCGTGAAGCAGTACAGTTCCTGACCGGTGAGTACCGGAACCCGCGTCTGTTTGATGTGACGATGGCGCTGTCGGTTGAAATGCTTATTTCAGGCAAACTGGCGAGGGACGAAGCCGATGCCCGCCGTCAACTGCAGGCCGTGCTCGATAACGGTAAAGCTGCTGAGGTCTTTGGTCGCATGGTCGCCGCCCAGGATGGCCCACGCGATTTCATTGAAAACTATGATAATCATCTGCCCAAAGCACCATTAACAAAAGCCGTCTATGCTGATGGTACAGGTTTTGTTACGGCAATGGATACCCGGGATATTGGGATGGCCGTTGTGTCCATGGGCGGCGGTCGCCGTCAGGCGTCTGACCCTATCGACTACAGCGTGGGCTTCACTGATTTCGCCCGTTTGGGTGACAAAGTTGATGCTTCGCGTCCATTGGCGGTGATTCATGCAAAAGACGAGTCAGATTGGCAGGATGCTGCTAAGGCGCTGAAAAGGGCAATTAAACTGTCCGATAAGGCAGCAGAGGAAACGCCAACGGTCTATCGCAGAATTACACAATAGCTGTATACTGTTCTGATCGCTTTTTATTAAGCACAAGGTGCGGAGATTACTATGAAACGTGCATTTATTATGGTGCTGGACTCCTTCGGCATTGGTGCAACTGAAGACGCTGACCGCTTTGGTGATGTGGGCGCGGATACGCTGGGTCACATTGCTGAGGCTTGTGCAAAGGGTGAAGCAGATATCGACCGTAAAGGTCCGCTGAATTTGCCTAACCTGACCCGCCTGGGGCTGGTGAAAGCGCATGAAGGTTCTACCGGTAAAGTCGCGGCTGGCATGGACGGTAATGCAGAGGTTATCGGCGCTTACGCCTGGGCTCACGAGCTGTCCTCCGGGAAAGATACGCCGTCTGGTCACTGGGAAATTGCCGGTGTGCCGGTTCTGTTCGACTGGGGTTATTTTTCCGATGTTGAAAATAGCTTCCCGCAAGAGCTGTTAGATAAGCTGGTTAAACGCGCTAACCTACCGGGTTACCTGGGTAACTGCCACTCCTCCGGTACCGTTATTCTTGATGAACTGGGTGAAGAGCATATGAAAACCGGGAAACCGATTTTCTATACCTCAGCGGACTCCGTATTCCAGATTGCCTGCCATGAAGAGACCTTTGGCCTCGATAAACTCTACGAACTGTGTGAAATTGCCCGTGAAGAGCTGACCGATGGCGGTTATAACATTGGTCGCGTTATCGCTCGTCCATTCGTTGGCGATAAAAAAGGCAGCTTCGAGCGTACCGGCAACCGTCATGACCTGGCTGTTGAACCTCCGGCAGCGACGGTTCTGCAGAAACTGGTTGATGAAAAACACGGTCATGTCGTTTCTGTCGGTAAAATTGCCGACATCTACGCTAACTGCGGTATCACCAAAAAAGTGAAAGCAACCGGTCTGGATGCGCTGTTTGATGCCACCATCAAAGAGATGAAAGAAGCGGGTGATGAAACGATTGTCTTCACCAACTTTGTTGATTTTGACTCCTCCTGGGGACATCGCCGCGATGTTGCAGGCTATGCCCGCGGCCTCGAACTGTTTGACCGTCGCCTGCCTGAACTGATGTCACTTTTAAAAGAAGACGACATTCTGATCCTCACCGCTGACCACGGTTGCGACCCAACCTGGCATGGCACCGACCACACGCGTGAGCACATCCCTGTTCTGATTTATGGTCCAAAAGTAAAACCGGGTTCCCGTGGACACCGGGAAACCTTCGCCGATATCGGCCAGACGATTGCCCAATATTTTGGCGTGTCTGATATGGACTACGGTAAAAGCATTCTGTAATTCTGCTGGGCGGGCCCTACCGCCCAATAGCTAACTTATTAAAAAAGGAATAAAAAATGGCTACCCCACATATTAATGCCGAAATGGGTGATTTCGCTGACGTCGTACTGATGCCAGGCGATCCACTGCGTGCAAAACACATCGCTGAGACCTTCCTTGAAGATGTCCGCGAAGTGAACAATGTCCGCGGTATGCTCGGTTTCACCGGCACTTATAAAGGGCGTCGTATCTCTGTTATGGGTCACGGCATGGGGATTCCTTCCTGCTCCATTTATGCCAAAGAGCTGATTACCGACTTTGGTGTGAAAAAAATCATTCGTGTTGGCTCATGCGGTGCGGTACGTGAAGATGTCAAACTGCGTGATGTGGTTATTGGCATGGGCGCCTGTACTGACTCTAAAGTTAACCGTCTGCGCTTTAAAGACAACGACTTTGCCGCGATTGCCGATTTTGGCATGGTGCGTGACGCGGT
>Ga0153936_100393_pt1 | contig 12275 bp, 6 predicted proteins | sample TSNJ020MetaG_FD_102272 | JGI IMG/M metagenome (GOLD analysis project Ga0153936, IMG submission 102272) | Attine ant fungus gardens microbial communities from New Jersey, USA - TSNJ020 MetaG | ecosystem: Host-associated > Fungi > Mycelium > Unclassified | place: USA: New Jersey, Wharton State... | reverse complement strand
TTTGTTTAATATCGGTTGACACTATCTGGCACTATGGTTTTTATTTAAAACATTATGCAGCTATAGCTAAGCAGAGTGTTTTATAAATGCCGGGCAAAAAATCTTTTTATCAGACCCTGATCAACTAATTAACTATTTTATTATCGCCATCATCAATATATGCGGTTATCGATAAACAAAAAATAATCACGCAAGTTACGGCTGGCCAGTTTTTATCTTTTATTATCTGTCTGATAACCATTAGATTAATTAAAAGATAAAAATATCAGTATGTTGCATGGTTTTATCTCCCCGCGTCTGGGCTGAAAATATGCCGATTCCGGATGGAAAGCGCTAGCGGCCGCGGGGAACAGCCAATAAAGAGAGCAGGTGACAGTCTGTGCAGTGCGGTTTTTCCCGCGCTGATATCGGGCCCTTTTTCTCTGTATACCCCGGCTCTGCTTTTTAATGTTTAAAATATCTGATGACTAACATCAGTGAATTTGATTCACCGCCTTTTCAGCTGGCGGGTAATGAGAATGAATAAGCATTAATAGGCTTAATCATTAATAAATCATTGGTTATTTATTGTACTGAATTTATTTTAGCTAACTGATCTCTATAGATTTTTCTAAAAGAGTACTAATATCATTATTGCATAATAATTTATTGGGTGACTATTTCGCGCTCGATAGTTTAAAGGTTTCCATTAATAGGCCGGATAAAAAATAACTTCACAGCGGCAATCGACGACGTATAATAGAGCCTGTAATAAGTGAGGTTACTATGATTGATATCGAACTGGCCAACTGGAAAGCCTTTATTGAGCAGATGCTGCGTAAATAAAATTTTCAGCAAAATTAAAACAACGCCGCATTATCGAAAATAACCGTGCTGTTGTCGCTAAAACGCCCCTTGATTGCCGCTATTTCTCCGTGGCGGCTGGGGCGTTTTTTTTAGCTTATTGCCGCCGGTCAGTAAAATGCAGGCGCTAAACGACGCTGATCCAGCCCGGGGCTAAAGACATTAGCCCCGGGCTTTTTTGCCGGTGAAGCGCTGACGAATCAGCACAAAAAATAATGGCACAAAGAAAATAGCCAGCACCGTTGCGGCAATCATACCGCCCATGACGCCGGTCCCTACCGCGTGCTGGCTGCTCGAGCCAGCGCCAATGCTAATCGCCATAGGTAATACCCCGAAAATAAAGGCAAGGGAGGTCATAATAATCGGCCGTAGTCGCTGTCGGCAGGCTTCAAGGGTGGCGCTAAGCAGAGTTTTACCGCTGCGGGTTAAATCATTGGCAAATTCAACAATCAAAATGGCATTTTTAGCCGATAGGCCTATAACGGTCAGTAGCCCCACCTGGAAATAAACATCATTTTCCAGGCCGCGCAAAGTGGTGGCGACCAATGCGCCAATAACCCCGAGAGGCACCACCAGCATAACGGCAAAAGGAATCGACCAGCTTTCATAAAGGGCGGCCAGGCAGAGAAAAATCACCACCAGGGAAATGGCGTACAACGCCGGAGCCTGGGCACCGGACAGTCTTTCCTGATAAGACAGGCCGGTCCACTCAAAACCGAAGCCTGCGGGTAGCTTATCAACCAGTTGTTCCATCACTTGCATTGCTTTCCCGCTACTCACGCCCGGCGCGGCTTCGCCGACAATTTCCACCGCGGCGTAACCATTATAACGTTCCAGACGCGGCGAACCGGTTTGCCAGTGTGAGGTAGCGAAAGCAGAGAAGGGCACCATCCCTCCCTGACTGTTACGCACATACCAGCGTGAAATATCATCCGGCGACATGCGATATTCTGCGCTAGATTGCACATAAACCTTTTTCACCCGGCCTCTATCCATAAAGTCATTCACATAACTTGACCCCCAGGCCGTCTGTAGCGTGTTATTGATATCATCAATTGATACCCCTAAGGCCTGAGCTTTGCGCTGGTCAATATCAACCTGTAATTGCGGACTGTCATCCAGGCCGTTATGCCGTACCCGGGTCAGCAACGGGTTCTGATTCGCCATGCCCAGTAATTGATCCCGGGCATCCATCAAGGCCTGGTGTCCGGCTCCGGCGTGATCCTGTAATTCAAGGTCAAAGCCTGCCGCACTGCCCAGGCCGTTTATCGCCGCCGGGTTGCTGGCAAAAATGCGCGCATCGCGGATTTTACCTAAGGCTTTGGTGGCCCGTTCAATAATGGCGAAAGAGCTGCCGGTATTTCTATCCCGTTGCTCCCAATCTTTCAGGCGTATAAATAACCGGGCGACATTCTGGCCGTTACCGCCAGGGCCTGCGCCAATGGTTGAAAACACCGACACAACATTGTCTTTTTCCTGGGTCAGATAGTAGTGTTCAATTTTCTCAACTACCCGCAAGGTTTGCTGCTGAGTGGAGCCGCTGGGTAATTGCACGGCGGTTAAAAATACCCCTTTGTCTTCCTCAGGAAGGAAAGAGGTCGGCAGCCGTAAAAATAAGAAGACCATGCCCCCCACCAGTAACACATAAATCCCTATCCAGCGTACGCTGCGCGCCAGGATAGAGGCCACCATCCCTTCATAGCGCAGGGCGGTGCGATTAAACAGGCGGTTAAACCAGCCAAAAAAACCTTTTTGACCGTGCAGTTCGCCTTTATGTAACGGTTTGAGCAGCGTTGCACACAGCGCTGGGGTTAAAATCATTGCCACCAGCACCGATAAGGCCATGGCGGCAACAATGGTGATAGAAAATTGCCGGTAAATCGCCCCTGTTGTTCCGCCAAAAAATGCCATTGGCACGAAGACGGCGGACAGGACAATACCAATCCCGACCAGGGCTCCCTGAATCTGTCCCATTGACTTACGGGTCGCCAGCTCAGGGGAGAGGCCCTCCTCGCTCATAATGCGCTCGACGTTTTCCACCACCACAATCGCGTCATCGACTAATAGCCCTATCGCTAGCACCATGGCAAACATGGTGAGCGTATTGATACTGAAGCCGAAGATATACAGCACCGAGAAGGTCCCCAGCAGGACAACCGGAACCGCAATGGTTGGAATAAGCGTCGCGCGAAAGTTTTGCAGGAAAAGATACATAACCAGGAAGACCAGCAAAATGGCCTCCAGTAAGGTCTTAACCACATCTTTGATAGAGGCTTTTACAAAGGGGGTGGTTTCAAAGGCGACTTTGGCTTCCAGACCATGGGGGAAATAACGTGAAAGCTCTTCAATTTTTGCCCTGACTCGTTTATCGGTAGCAATCTCATTGGCACCGGAGGCGAGTTTAATCCCAAGCCCGGAGGCCGCCTGGCCGTTATAACGGCTGAGGAAATCGTAGTTTTCCGCCCCCAGCTCGACTTTGGCAACATCCCCGAGGGTGACAACCGAGCCATTCGGATTAACCCGCAGGGTAATCGCTTTAAATTGCTCTGGCGTTTGTAATAGCGACTGGGCATTGATAGACGCATTCAGCATCTGGGTGTCTACCGATGGGGTGGCGCCAAGCTGACCGACGGCAACCTGAGCATTTTGCGACTTGATTTTATCCACCACATCCTGGGGCGTCAGTTGAAAACTGTTGAGCCTGGTCGGATCCAGCCAGATACGCATTGCATATTGTGATCCGTAGGCATCCACGTCACCGACCCCGTCAATACGGCTTATCGGGTCCTGAATCTGGCTGGCAACATAATCGGCAATATCCTGTTTATCCATGCTGCCATCGGTTGAAACAAAGGCCACCATCAGAATATTGGTATCGCCGGTTTTACGCACGCTTACCCCTTGAGCCTGCACGGGTTGGGGGAGTTTTCGTGAGACGGACTGGAGCTGATTTTGTACCTGCTGTACCGCTTCATTGGGGTCGGTACCGGCCTTAAAGCTCAGCGTAATGGTCGCCTGGCCTGCGCTGCTGCTTTGTGATGACATATACATCATGTTATCGATACCCGTCATACTTTGCTCAATCACCTGGGTGACCGAGTTCTCAAGCGTCTGGGCCGAAGCGCCGGGATAGGTAGCGGTTATACGCACATTGGGCGGCGCAAGGTTGGGATATTGCTCGACGGGCAACGAAAAAATAGCCAGTGTTCCCGTCAGGCAGATTAAGATTGCCAGCACCCAGGCAAAGATAGGGCGAGAAATAAAAAAATTAGCCATGCAATCAAAACCCCTTCAACCGCTTAATTTTCGTAAAAATCTGACACACTGTAATGGTAAGCGATGTCTCAATCGTGGAGAAAAAACGAAGAAAATGTAAATTATATAATTTGCTGCAATTATCGGTCAGGCTAAGGTTGCCGTCTGGCACATCAGCTAATAAAGAGGCATGATGCCAGAGGGGTATGCCGGGCGTATGACGGTTTGCCTGAGCAGACTAAAAGTCTATACCCTTATGAGAAAATTGCTGATAATTCAGTCAGCAACAGACTGATGAACGATTACACAGGTCAAGCCCTGACGGTTGCATATTCGCCTCATGTTATTTTGGAATTCCTATGTCACTACGTATCAATGTCATTAAGAACCAGTTGCTTTCTGAAAACTATTTCGTGCTTCGCAATATCACCTATGAGCTGATCGGGAAAAACGGCGTCACGCTTCGTCATAAGCGTGAGGTGTATGACCGGGGCAATGGCGCAACCATTTTGCTCTATAACAGTGAGAAGAAAACCGTGGTGCTAACCCGTCAGTTTCGGGTTGCAACCTGGCTTAATGGTAATCGTGACGGCATGTTAATTGAAACCTGTGCCGGACTGCTGGATGCCGATGAACCGGAAGTGTGTGCCCGTCGGGAGGCGATGGAAGAGACAGGCTACCAGGTCGGGGAGCTTGAGAAAGTCTTTGAACTCTATATGTCCCCCGGGGGGGTTACCGAGCTTGTCTATTTCTATCTGGCGCCCTATACCGATGCTCAGCGTAAAAATAGCGGCGGTGGGATTGATGATGAAGATATCGACGTTCTGGAACTGCCATTCAGTCAGGCTCTGGATATGATGTACAAAGGGGAGATTTGTGACGGTAAAACGGTTATTTTGCTGCAACAGCTGCAGTTACGTCAGCTTATCCCCCTTGATTAGTGCCGGACATCGCGCCGTTTAACGCCAGGCAAAGAAAAGCAGATAGCCTCCGGCGGCGTTAGGCTGATAGGGCGCATCTTTCTAACGCCCCGTCAAAACTGGCCTGCCCGGGGCGCTCGTTATGCCACAGGATACTAAACCGGTTGCCGGGTCAGTATTTGCATATTGTTATCTCTTTCCTTTCGTTGAACGGCGTGAGGTTATGGCGTAGTCTTTGTGTTTTAGGAGTCAGACAATGTTAGTTTCTCAGACATTAATCGCTTTTTCCCTCGCCGCTTTTTTCCTCACCATTACCCCGGGTCTTGATACCGCGATGATTTTACGCACCTCCTCGGTTGAGGGCGGTAAAAAAGGCTTCGAGGCTTTTCTTGGCATCAGTACCGGCTGTTTTATCTGGGGGGCGGCGGTTGCTTTTGGTCTGGGAGCAATATTAGCGGTGTCCGATGTGGCCTATACCTTGCTCAAAGTCTGCGGTGCCGGTTATTTGGCCTGGCTGGGGATTCACTTATTGCTTAAGCCGCGCCAGACATTCTCTGCCGCTGATCCTAATCTCAATGCCGGACGCAGTAGTTTTTTGAAAGGTCTATTAACCAATATTCTTAATCCTAAAATTGGCATCTTTTACGTATCTTTTTTACCGCAATTTATTCCCGCCGGTCACTCACCGATCATCTGGACTTTTTTACTGGTCAGCATTCATGTGGCTATTGGCCTGGTTTGGGCAATTACCTTGATTCTCACCACCCGCTATGCCGCAGCCATTTTAAGAAAAAGCAGCGTAGTCAAATGGATGGACAGGGTCACTGGCGGAATATTTTTACTGTTTGCCATCAAACTGGCTTCCAGCCACCGCTAGTCAGTCACTGTTAATAATGAAAAAGCCCCTGAAACCAGGGGCTTGAGCGTGATAACCTGTGTGTTGCCTCAGGCGGATGCGCACCGGCGAGCTATTTTTTAGCCAGGACGCTTTTCGCCTGTTTCACCACGTTATCAACGGTGAAGCCAAACAGCGGGAAGAGCTGCTCGGCGGGGGCGGACTCACCGAAGGTGGTCATGCCGATAATTTTGCCTTTAAGCCCGGTATATTTAAACCAATAGTCGGCTATGCCTGCCTCTACCGCCACCCGGGCGGTGACTTCTGAAGGTAACACCGACTCACGATAGGCTTCATCCTGGGCATCAAACACGTCGGTCGATGGCAGAGACACCACCCGCACTTTTACCCCTTCCTCACTCAGTTTCTCCGCCGCTTTAACGGTTATTTCCACCTCTGAGCCGGTAGCAATCAGAATAATGTCTGGCGTTCCCTGGCTGTCTTTAAGGATATAGCCCCCGCGTTCAATGGCGGACAGCTGTTCCGCAGTACGCGGCATCTGGGTTAAGCCCTGACGGGTGAGAATTAAGGCGGTCGGGCCGGTATGACGTTCAATAGCGGCCTTCCAGGCAACCGCCGTCTCAACCTGATCGCAAGGTCGCCAGCTGCTGAAATTTGGCGTCAGGCGCAGGCTGGCAAGCTGTTCAACCGGCTGGTGGGTGGGGCCATCTTCACCGAGGCCAATGGAATCATGGGTATAAACCATAATTTGATGCGCTTTCATTAGCGCCGCCATACGCGCTGCATTGCGGGCATACTCGACAAACATCAGGAAGGTGGCGGTATAAGGAACAAAACCGCCGTGCAGGGCGATACCATTAGCGATGGCCGTCATGGCGAATTCACGGACACCATAGTGAATATAGTTCCCAGCCAGGTCATCTTTAATTGACTTCGACCCTTTCCACAGCGTCAGGTTACTTGGCGCAAGGTCGGCAGAGCCGCCCAGCAACTCCGGTAGCAGTGGCCCGAAAGCATCAAGGGTATTTTGCGAGGCTTTCCGGGTCGCGATTTTTTCCGGGTTGTGCTGTAAGTGTTCAATATGTTTCCAGCTTTCCTGTTGCCAGTGGGCTGGCAGCTTGCCGTCAATACGCCGTAAAAAATCTTCGGCGAGCTGAGGATAGGCTTTCGCATAAGCCGCAAAGCGTTCATTCCACTGCGACTGGGCCTTTTCACCGGCTTCGGTGGCATCCCAGCCCTGATAAATCGCTTTAGGTATTTCAAATGGCGGGTGATGCCAGCCTAATTGCTGACGGGCAAGGGCGATTTCTTTTTCACCCAGCGGCGAGCCGTGAGCTTTCTCGGTGCCGGCTTTATTCGGTGAGCCAAAACCAATGACGGTACGGCAGATTATCAGGGAAGGTTTATCCTTGACGGCTCTGGCCTCAATAATGGCTTTTTTAATGGCCTGCGGGTCATGACCATCAACTTCATGGATAACATGCCAGTTATAGGCCTCAAAGCGTTTGGCGGTATCATCGGTAAACCAGCCATGGGTATCACCATCAATGGAAATACCATTATGGTCATAGAAACCAATCAGTTTACCCAGGCCGAGTGTGCCGGCCAGGGAGCAGGCTTCATGGGAAATACCTTCCATTAAACAGCCATCACCCATAAAGACATAGGTATGGTGGTCAACAATCTCATGCCCTGGCTGGTTGAATTGCGCGGCAAGTGTGCGCTCGGCGATGGCCAGCCCCACCGCATTAGCCACCCCCTGACCCAGTGGCCCGGTGGTGGTTTCCACCCCTGGAGTATGACCCACTTCCGGGTGACCCGGCGTTTTGGAATGTAACTGACGGAAATGCTTTAAATCGTCCAGCGTGACCTGATAACCGGTTAAATGCAGCAGGCTATAGAGCATCATGGATGCATGGCCATTGGATAAAACAAAACGATCGCGATTTGGCCAGTGCGGGTTTACCGGGTTGTGGACTAAAAATTCATTCCATAACACCTCAGCAATATCCGCCATACCCATTGGCGCACCCGGGTGGCCTGAGTTGGCTTTCTCAACGGCATCCATACTTAGGGCACGTACCGCATTAGCCAGTTCTTTACGTGATGACATAGTGCACTCCAAAACGGTTAAAGTTTAGCGCTTAATAGTTTTTCAAGTTTGTCCTGATCAATGGCAAACAGACGGATCCCTTCGGCCAGTTTATCTACCGCCATCGCATCCTGGTTATGCTGCCAGAGAAATTCTGATTCGGTCATTGGCGCAGGGCGGGGGACTTTTTGCACCGCCGGGCCAAGCTTACGCTGGACGGTTGCCTGTTTATCGTGCAGCTCTTGTAACAAGGCGGGGGCGATAGTTAAGCGGTCACAGCCGGCAAGAGCCAGAATTTGCTCCGTGCGGCGGAAGCTCGCTCCCATCACCACGGTTTGGTAATCGTGCTGCTTGTAATAGTCATAGATGATGCGAACAGATTTGACCCCAGGGTCGTTATCCACCTGGTAGCTCTCCATCGGGTCATGGGCCTGATACCAGTCGTAAATCCGGCCAACAAAAGGAGAGATAAGGAAAACCCCCGCTTCGGCACAGGCCCTGGCCTGTGCAAAGGAAAATAGCAGGGTCAGGTTGCAGTTAATGCCTTCTTTTTGCAGCTGTTCAGCCGCACGGATCCCTTGCCAGGTCGAGGCGATTTTAATCAAAATTCGCGACTTATCGATGCCCTGATCCCCATACAGCGACACCAGATGTCGCGCCTTGGCAATGGTTTTTTCAGTATCGTATGAGAGGTAAGAGTTGACCTCGGTTGAAACCCGGCCGGGAACCGTTTTTAAAATTTCAGCCCCGACATTGACCGCCAGTTTTTCGCTGGCCGCCACCACCTGACTCTCTTTACTGCCCCCCTGTTTTCTGCCAAAAGCCAGGGCATCATCAATCAGCGGTTGATATTGGCTCAGCGCCGCGGCTTTTAATAAAAGCGAGGGGTTAGTTGTGGCATCTTCAGGTTGGTAGCGCCGGATGGAGTCGATATCGCCGCTGTCAGCAACGACGGTTGTGAATTGTTTAAGACCTTCTAATTGATTCATCTCTGTCTCCGTATAAAGGTATTTACAGAAGAACCCGGTAGGTTGAGAGGGTGAAAGCGGATTCCACACTTTTAAAAGCATAGCAGAAGGGGGCGGAAGTATGCGGCTATCAGCGACCACTGCGCCGGACGGTAAGCCCTGGGGAAATAAAGGACTTTCAAAGGAATAAATGACTTTCAGAGAACCCTGATGGGCTGTCTATACTTAATCGGCAACGCTTAACGCCTGCGGACGGTGCAAGGCGAAGAGTATGGTGCTGTTCAAAGTTTATTGCCAGATAACCCAGCATACTGTGAGATGAAAGCCATAAAAATGATAGATAACTATCGCCCTACAGGAGTTTACTGATGGATGAACAACTTAAGCAAAGTGCCCTCGACTTCCACGCCCTGCCGGTTCCCGGAAAAATACAGGTCTCACCCACCAAGCCATTAGCGACCCAGCGAGACCTGGCCCTTGCCTACTCACCAGGCGTGGCGGCTCCTTGCCTGGAAATAGAAAAAGACCCTTTAGCCGCCTACAAATATACTGCCCGGGGCAATCTGGTGGGGGTTATCTCTAATGGTACCGCCGTGTTGGGGCTGGGTAATATTGGCGCGCTGGCGGGTAAGCCAGTGATGGAAGGTAAGGGCGTTTTGTTTAAAAAATTTGCCGGAATCGATGTGTTTGACATTGAGGTCGATGAAGTTGACCCGGATAAATTTATTGAGGTCGTTGCCGCGCTGGAACCAACCTTTGGCGGGATTAACCTCGAAGATATTAAAGCCCCGGAATGCTTCTATATTGAGAAAAAACTCCGTGAGCGGATGAATATACCGGTTTTCCATGACGACCAGCACGGAACGGCAATTATCTGCACTGCCGCGGTAATCAATGCCCTGCGGGTGGTGGGGAAAGAGATTGCCGATGTGCGTCTGGTGGTCTCCGGTGCCGGGGCTGCGGCTATTGCCTGTATGAATCTATTAGTCGCCCTTGGCATGCAAAAACAGCATATCGTGGTCTGTGACTCTAAAGGCGTCATCTATAAAGGCCGTGAGGAGCCGATGGCTGAAACCAAGGCCGCCTACGCGATAGAAGACAATGGTAAGCGCAGCCTCGATGAGGTGATTGCAGGGGCGGATATCTTCCTCGGCTGTTCAGGGCCGAAGGTGCTTAGCCAGGAGATGGTCAGGAAAATGGCCGACGCGCCGCTGATTCTTGCCCTTGCCAACCCCGAACCTGAAATACTGCCGCCGCTGGCGAAAGAAGTGCGCCCGGATGCCATTATCTGTACCGGCCGTTCAGACTATCCCAACCAGGTGAATAATGTTCTCTGCTTCCCGTTTATTTTCCGCGGCGCACTGGATGTCGGTGCCACGGCTATCAATGAAGAGATGAAACTGGCGGCGGTGTATGCCATTGCTCAATTAGCCCATGCAGAACAAAGCGATGTGGTGACGTCTGCCTATGGCGAACAGGAACTCAGTTTCGGGGCGGAATATATTATTCCCAAACCGTTTGACCCGCGGCTTATTGTCGAAATTGCCCCGGCGGTGGCTAAGGCGGCAATGGACAGCGGTGTGGCCACCCGACCGATTGCCGACTTTGATGCCTATCGTGAGAAGCTGTCGGAATTCGTCTATAAAACCAATTTGTTTATGAAGCCGATTTTCACTCAGGCGCGCCTGAGTCCGAAGCGGGTCGTGCTCAGCGAAGGGGAGGAGATTCGAGTCCTGCAGGCAACCCAGGAGCTGGTGACCTTAGGCCTGGCGAAACCCATTCTTATCGGCCGCCCGGCAGTGATTGGTATGCGAATCAAAAAGCTGGGGCTGCATATTCAGCCGGGTAAAGACTTTGAGATCGTCAACAATGAGTCCGATCCGCGCTTCAAAGCCTACTGGCAAGAGTATTACCAGATAATGAAACGCCGGGGGGTGACCCAGGAACAGGCTCAGCGTGCGGTGATCAGTAACCCGACGGTTATCGGGTCTATTATGCTCTACCGGGGGGAAGCCGATGCGCTGATTTGCGGCACGGTCGGGGAGTATCGTGAGCACTTTGCCGTGGTGGAAAAAATCCTCGGCTATCGGGATCATGTTAAAACTGCCGGAGCAATGAATGCGTTATTACTGCCCAGCGGCAATACCTTTATCGCCGATACCTATGTCAATGATGACCCATCGCCCCAGGAGCTGGCAGAAATAACCCTGCTGGCCGCGGAAACGGTACGTCGCTTCGGCATTGAGCCTAAAGTCGCGCTGTTGTCGCACTCCAATTATGGATCTTCTGACTCGAAAGCCGCCTGTAAAATGCGTGAAACCCTGGCCTTAGTACAGCACCAGGCACCGGATTTACTGATTGATGGGGAAATGCACGGTGATGCGGCGCTGGTGGAGAGTATCCGTCATGAAAGAATGCCGGACAGTCCGCTGAAAGGGTCTGCTAATATCCTGATTATGCCTAATGTTGAGGCGGCAAGGATCAGCTATAACCTGCTGCGGGTGTCGAGTTCTGAAGGGGTGACGGTCGGCCCGGTCCTGATGGGAGTGGCGAAACCGGTACATGTGTTAACGCCTATCGCCTCAGTGCGGCGTATCGTTAATATGGTCGCTCTGGCGGTGGCTGAGGCGCAAACCCAGCCGTTATAAATCAGGGTAATTAGCATCGCTATCCCCAATAATATGGGGATAGCCTGGCGGGTTTAAGCGGACACTTGTGGCTTAGACCCAGTCTCTAACCGGCAGAAAATCACGATACAGGGCGGCCTCCGGGCTGCCTTCCTCGGGAGTATAATCATATTCCCAGCGTACCAGGGGCGGCATCGACATCAAAATCGACTCGGTGCGTCCTCCGGTTTGTAAGCCAAATAGCGTGCCTCTGTCCCAGACCAGATTAAACTCAACATAGCGACCACGGCGATAAAGCTGAAAATGACGCTCGCGTTCGCCAAAAGGAGTCGCTTTACGCTTATCAACAATCGGCAGGTAGGCATCGAGAAAGCCGTTGCCGACCGCCTGCATAAAGGCAAAACAGGTGTCAAAGTCCGGCTGATTGAGGTCATCAAAAAACAGTCCGCCAATGCCGCGCTGTTCATCCCGATGCTTAATATAGAAATAGTCATCACACCATTTCTTATATCGCGGGTACCACGACTCCCCAAAGGGCTGGCATAAATCCCGGGCGGTGCGGTGCCAGTGCTGGGCATCTTCTTTAAAGCCATAAAATGGCGTTAAATCCCAACCGCCGCCAAACCACCATACCGGCTCCGCGCCGGCTTTTTCAGCAATAAAAAAGCGCACATTGGCATGGCTGGTCGGCAGATAGGGATTATTGGGGTGAAT
>Ga0153936_100392_pt1 | contig 12278 bp, 8 predicted proteins | sample TSNJ020MetaG_FD_102272 | JGI IMG/M metagenome (GOLD analysis project Ga0153936, IMG submission 102272) | Attine ant fungus gardens microbial communities from New Jersey, USA - TSNJ020 MetaG | ecosystem: Host-associated > Fungi > Mycelium > Unclassified | place: USA: New Jersey, Wharton State... | reverse complement strand
CAGAACATGTATAAGTAATGTAACACAATCAATAAGAACTCCATTGAGTTCTCCTTGTCAACTCAGACCAGGAGGGTGATTAAGTCATCTCAGACTAAATCGCTATACTAGAACTCGATTCTATTTTTTGAGCACCATCCACCTTGGACCTTGCTCACCTTTACTCTCTTATCTTCCTCGGTACCTGAGTGACACAACTCAGGACCACTATAATATAGCTAGGCCCTAGGCTTAAGGGGACTTTGCAGTCAGTTAAAGACTGCAGGTGGAGGTGTAGTACCAAACTCAGGTATCACTACTAAGACCTGACCTTACAACCGAGTGGGCTGGATAGTTTACTTGTATTCTCTTTGTTCTATAAACCTTATGCTGAAGTTCCATTGTGGACTGTACATGCAGAGGAGTAACACTGCATCCTTAAGAAGGCGTTTAGGTTAGAGATCCTCTCCTTGGGGTGATAGTATAACCATAGTATTAGGGCAGTAGTAAGTAAGGCAGTAGGTGTCTAGCTGGATGAAGATCTTGCGCTCCAGTAGACGTAACACTAAGTAAGATCATCCCTATTTCAACTTCTCTGGAGATGTAGCACTATGTCTCTGGAACAATACAACTCCCTTATGAGCAACTTGCTCAACCAAAAGCATACCCTTGCTAAATTAAGGACAGAGTTAAAAGGAAGAAGGGGAAGAATGTGTCAATGTTGCAAAGGGTTTGGGCACCTGGTCTGAAATTGCAGGGATAAGAAAGGGAAGGAGGAGAAGAGGGGAGTCACTCCCCAAAATAAATTTGAAGTATTGTCAAGTAGAGTGATGCAGTGTAGTGTAAGAGAAAAGACAATAAGGAGGCAGGAGGTGGAGAGAGTAGTATGTTTCAAATGTGGAGAGGAAGGACACAAGTGTAGAGAGTGTCCCCTTTGGAAAGGAGGAAAGAAGTTGCGAGTGGTAGAAGAGGCGGCGCATGTGGCCAGGCCACAAAAGGTGCAGCAAAAAGAATGGAGGAGGAGTCCGGCATATGTCTTATGATAGAAGGCGCAGGAGCACTGTGGAGAGGGCATTCCAGATAAGGCATGCCTGTTGGAGCTGGGGTAGTATACAGAGGAGGTAGTAGTATTGTATGTGGAGTGCGAAAGGTATGGACAAAAGAGGTGCCATGTGGAGGAGAATAGAGGACAGGGGGTGATCTCAGACAGGTAGAAGTGGTGTGGATGTCAGAAGAAGAAAGAGACAGAGGTGACGCACCCCAAGAGGGAAAAGGTACAGCAGAACAGTGTATGGGCAGAAGTCCTGGAAGGTGCAGCAAAAGAGGAGAATAGACAAAGGGAGGTCAGACAAACCTTCAAAATGCTAAGAGAAGTGTGGTTGAACATTGGGGTGGAAAAGCTAGACACCCACAAAGGTGTTACAGTAAAAGCGCTCTTGGATAGTGGTACAATGGGGATGTTCATGGATAAGAGAACAGCAGCAAAACATGGATTTAGGCTGCAGAAGTTAGAGAGGCCGATAATGGTTAGAAATATCAATGGGACCAATAATAGTGCAGGAGCTATTACTTATCAGGTAGAAGCAAACATGTACTACAAAGGCCACATAGAGAGGATAAGAATAGATAGATGTATATGATCTAGGAAAAATGGACATTATACTAGGAATGCCATAGTTGCAAGCACACAACCCAGAAATAAATTGGAAGACCAGAGAAGTCAAGATGACAAGGTGCCCACCATTGTGCAGAAGAAATACAAGGCTAAAGGAGAAAAAGGGAAAAAAAGGGGTAAAAAGAGTAGTGACATTGGAAGAGGAAAAGATCATAAGATAGGCAGTAGATGAAAAGGAGGACTGGGGAAGAGAAGAGGAAATCAAAGAAGATCACAGGAAAATTGAAGAGCTGGTCCTTATGAAATTCCTAAAATGGAGGAAAGTGTTTGGGAAGGTAGAGTCAGAAAGGATGCTGACTAGAAAAGCTTGGGATTATGCTATTGATCTCAAGGAAATGTTCAAACCATGGAAGGGAAGAATTTACCCTCTATCCAAAGACAAGAAAGAGAAGGTCCAGAATTTCATGGAAGATCAACTGAGAAAGAGGTATATTAGACTATCAAAATCCCCTCAAACATCACCAGTCTTCTTTGTGGACAAAAAAGATAGAAGTAAGTGGATGGTAATAGACTACTGTAGCCTAAATGACCAGACAGTGGAAAACAATTACCTGCTACTGCTAATTACAGAGCTAATCAACAATATGGGTAGCAAGAAGGTGTTTACTAAGATGGATCTGAGGTGGGGGTTTAATAACATAAGGATAAAAGAAGAAGATGAGTGGAAGGGAGCATTTACAACACACATAGGATCCTTCAAGCCAATGGTTATGTTCTTTAGAATGACAAATTTGCCAGCCACATTCCAGGCGATGATGAATGAGATTCTAAGGGACTTGATTAATGAAGGGAAAGTTGCTACATTTGTAGATGATGTACTAGTAGAGAAAGACAATGAGGATCAGAAGTTGGTAAAACCAGAGTGGCTGGAAATGAGGAAAATGGAGATAGTAGAAATAATAGTAGACAGAGTAGATCTATTAGAGGAAGTTAGAAAGTCAAAAGTAAGAGATGATGAAGTGGTAAAAGCAATGGAAGAAATGAAGAAAGCAGGGGTGAAAATGTTAAGGGATGAAGAATGGAGAGAGGCAGATGACGTCATGTATAAGGAGGGAAAAGTGTATGTGCTGAAAGATAATAAATTAAGGGCAGAAATTATCAGGCTATATCACAACATGACAGTAGGAGGACATGGAGGACAGTAGAAGATAGTAGAGTTGGTTACTCAAAACTTTTGGTAGCCAGGGGTTACCAAAGAAGTGAAGCAATATATAGAAGGGTGTGATGCTTGCCAGCGCAACAAAAACCGCACAGAACAACCAGCAGGAAAGCTAATACCAAACTCAATCCCAGAAAAACCATGGATGCATATATTGGCAGACTTTATCACTAAATTGCCTTTAGCACAAGGATACGATAGTATTCTAGTAGTAGTGGATCAGCTAACTAAGATGGTCCACTTTATACTGACTATGGAGAAGACATCAGCAGAGGGGTTAGTAAGGTTGTTTAGAGATAATGTGTGGAAACTACATGGGTTACCGGAAAGCATTATTTTGGATAGAGGACCCCAATTTGCAGCAGGGTTGATGAGAGAATTGAATGGAATGTTGGAGATTATGAGTAAATTATCAATGGCATTCCACCCACAGACCGACAGGCAAATGGAAAGGATGAACCAGGAGTTAGAGCAATACTTGAGAATGTTTATCAATCATAGGCAAGAACAATGGCCTGAATGGTTAGGAACAGCAGAATTTGCATATAACAATAAAGTGCACTCAAGTACTTAAACAATGCCTTTTAAGGCAAATTATGGACAAGACCCTAGGATGGGGTTTGAAGGAAGGAAGAAGGGGAAATACAAAGGGGCAGAGAAATTTGTGACCAAGATGAAAGAGATCCAGGAGGAAGCAAAGGCAACCTTAGGGAAGGCACAAGAGGAAATGAAGAGGTATGCAGACAGGAAAAGAGGAGATGTAGACGAGTATAAAGTAGGAGACTTAGTAATGCTCAGCACAAAGGATCTGAAATATCAGATGGTTGGAAGAAGGACAGAGAAGTTGACAGAAAGATTTGTAGGCCCTTATAGGATAAAGAAAATCATATCATCAAATGCAGTAGAATTAGAACTACCTAGCATGGTAAAAATACACTCAGTAGTTAACGTTAGCAGAATACGAAGATATATAGGGCAGGTAGAAGGGCAGAGAAAGGAGCAACCAGCTCCAGTAGTAATTGAGGGAGAAGAGGAATGGAAAGTGGAGAGAATACTGAATAAGCAACGGATCAGAGAAAAGGATAAGTACCTAGTGTGATGGAAGAGGTTCATAGCTGAATCAGATACCTGGGAAGGAGAAGAGAACCTAAAGAATGCTAAGGAAGCAATAGAGGAGTACAAAAGGGAGTACAAAAGAGACATGGAGGACGTCAGGAGATAGGAAAAAGAAGAAGGAATATTCAGAAGAGGAGAATTGCCAGGACAGTTCATGGTAAGAAAGTTATTTGGATAGTCAGATAAAAGGTATGACAAAGAGTACTGGGGAAGGTTGGAAAGAAACTGGAGACAATGGAAAGGGAGAAGAAAAAAGAGGTAAAGGACAATGGAAACAATAAAAGAGGAAGAAGAAGAAATCGAGCAGGAAAACTCAGAGCTCAAGAAATAGACAGAAGAAGAAGATAACAAAATAGGGAATATCTGCGACCCATACTATGAACTATGAAAATCCTTGGGACAAAGAATCTTGAGAGGGGGGTGGTGTCATGACACAGTCAAAACAGCTAAGTCATTATTTATTTTCTTTTTCTTTTCTTTTCTTTTAATTAGGAAATCGGTGGACATGCGAGATGGAACAACTAAAGAGAGATGTGTGGGAGTTTATAAATAGAAGTAAACACAGAACATGTATAAGTAATGTAACACAATCAATAAGAACTCCATTGAGTTCTCCTTGTCAACTTAGACCAGAAGGGTAATTAAGTCATCTTAGACTAAATCGCTACACTTTTGATTATTAAATCATCAACTTACAAATTAGTAAGTGACCATTTGTGATAATTGGATCTTCTGGGGTAGCAGACAGTTTGATGATGTTAAAGACGGAATGAAGCTATCTTATTGAGTATAGTAGTTTTAGTTTATAAACCATGGGTCTGACTTGTTGTTCTACAGTAAACAGACCTAATCTTTGGTGAAAGAGCTTCTAAGAGGGTCGGGTAGTCCAGATGTCCAATGCGTCTAGGAATACCTTGTCTCTAGGCTTAAAGATAGGGGCCAGGGACCTCTGTTGGTTGTAATACTACACTATGTTTTCTTGGACCTTCTGTATTGTAGACTTGGCTTTCTCTGCAGGATTTCTCATTCTTTCCATGAACTTGTTGACAGTCTCTACACTAGAAGAATATTATTGCAGTTCAAATCCCATATGAGAGGTCCTTCTAGTATTTAGCAGGAATGGAGACTGTTGGGTAGAAGAGTGGACATAGTTGTTGTGCTGGAACTCTGCTATTGGGAGGAAGTTGTACCAGCCATCCTGTTGTTTGTTCATGGAGACGCAGAGGTATTGGTCTAGCTCCTGGTTGATACACTCTATTTGTCTATCCATTTGAGGGTGCCAAGTAGTAGAGGAGGCCAACCTAATTCTAAGAAGCCTATAGAGTTCCCAAGTGAAAAGTACAATGAACTGTGGACCTCTGTCTGAAACTACTTACCTAGAAAGTCCATGGAGTTTCTAGACATAGTAGAGAAACAGCCTGGCTACTTCTTCTGTAGTCACTGTCATGTGCATTGGAATGAAGTGTACCCTCTTTGATACTAAGTCCACTACCATTATTACTGTGTCATGTCTGGACAACTTAGAGAGTTCTACTATAAAGTCTATGCTCAGAGTGTTCCACTATATTTCCTGGACAGGAAGAGGATAGAGTTTACCTACTGGAGGATGTTGCATGGGCTTTGTCCTCAAGCACAGGTCACATGTACTGACATACTGTCCAATGTACCAAGATATCTGAGGCTACTAGTAGTTCCAGGATATGAGTTCTAGAGTTTTCCACCAGCTGGAATGTCTTGCAATCTTTGTGTCATAATACAGTAAGACAATATATCTGTGAAGATCTAGGTTCTGGAAAACATATATCTTGTCTTGGAAGCAGAGTAGACCATTGACATTTGACTACTCTATGGAGTATACTATTTGGCTTGAGGACTATTGGAGTTTGCAAGCTGCCCAGGCTACTGGTTTTTCTTGATTTCCATTGTGGTTGTCTTTGCAGATATCGGAGAGCATGTTTCTTTCAGCCCCCTCTAGTTTGATACCTTCTAAGGCCCAAATGGTAAACATCTCTGAATGAAGGAGAGTAACATCTTCATTGTCAGAAGTTCCTGTACTGTGGTCCAGTCTCTAAAAGAGTACATCTGGCTTCTCTATGGAATGGCCTGGGCAGTAGACAAGTGTAAAGTCAAAACAAGCCAAGTAGAGGGACCAGTAGGCTTGATAACAGTTAAGTTTCTTGGCCATCATGAAATACTCTAAGTTCTTGTAGTCAGTCCATATTTCTACTAAATGCTTTGCTCCTTCTAAAAAGTGTCTTTACTCTTTCAGGGCACAAATGATAGCTAACATCTTGTTATAGATCTCATAATTCTATTCTACTAAAGACAAGGACTTGCTACAGAACACAACAGGGTGCCATTTCTTGTTTCTAGGTAGCCATTGGAAGAGGACTGCTCCAGTGGCAAAATCTAAACTGTCAGCCTTAATATGGAAGGGCTTTAAGTTCTGGAGAGACATAAGGACTGAAACACTAGTAACTGCTACCTTAAGCACTTCAAAGGCTCTACATTCCTTCTTGTTCTAGAACCAGGGTGTGTTAGACTTTGTAAGGTTGAACAGGGGTCAGACCAGCATAGAGAAGTTATAGATGAACCAACAGTAGAAGTTGATAAACCCCAAGAAAGCTTGTATGTTAGTCTAATTTTCCAGGGTAGGCCATTCTTAGACTCCAGAGACCTTGATCGGATTCATAGACATTTTGTTCTCTGAGATTATTAGACCCAGGTATTCAATCCTTATTTTTTGGAACTTACACTTCTCAGGGTGGAGGAACAGCTTGTGCTTAGCAAGAATCTCTAACACTTTCCAGACAGCTCAAGCATGTTCTTCTACTATTCTGGTAAAAATAAGGATGTTGTCCAAGTACACGACCACAATTCCTTCTACAATTAAATCTTGGAAAATGTCATTCATCATGGTCTGAAAGATAGCCAGACTGTTAGTCATCCCAAAGAATATTACTAGAGGCTTGAAGAGTCCACAATTTGTTTAGAATATAGTCTTCTACTTATCTCCGGGTTTGATGTATACATTATTGAATCTTCAGTGGACATCTAGCTTAGTAAAATACTTGGCTCTACAGAGCTGGGAGATGAGCTAGGAGATGAGGGAAAGTGGGTACCAGTTCTTGACTGTCATAGAGTTCAGAGTGCAATAGTCTTGTACTAGTTGGAGGGAACTGTCCTTCTTTTTGATAAAGAAGACTGATATGGCCATGGATAACTTAGAAGGGCAGATACAACCAGTGTATAGGTTCTCCTCTAGGAATACATCTAACTTAGTCTACTCTACCAGAGATAGAGGGTATGTTATCGATAGGCAGTGAATGCTCTTAGTGATCACCCTAGGTGGATGTTCAAGAAGAACTCGATAGAGTTCTTCCTTGGATTGGACTACTATTTATACTATTTTACAGTGGCTATACTACTACTAGTCCACAATCACATGTTCTTCTAGAATGTTCTATGGTCACTTGACCTTGTCATGTGATTTGGTTACCTAAGTTCCCACACTATTTATACCTTGACCTCATTATATGACTTGAGATTTTGGATTAAGTGTTTAAATGCATAGGAGACCATTTTCTTCTTGGGGCTCTCATAACAAAGAGAGCTTGGGGTGGGCTTAAGAGTGGGGATTTGCTGGAAAGAGAGATGCTGATACAGGGAGCAGTAGAGAGTTTGCCACCAGAGCTGGAGGTTGGGAGAGAGAGTTTAATACTAGCTGCATAAGTTGTTGCAGCTAGGTGGTTAAAGTAGAGAGAATGTTGTTGATATTTGTTTCTAAGTTATTTTGTCTCTTGGTGACTTTGTACAGGTAATGCTGCAGATAGGCCAGAGTGTCAGCTATACCCTGGGGATATCTGTGTACAACATCTAGCATGGAGTAGAGGCATAGAGGGTTGGGTGTAGGTAGTAGAGGGTAACTGAGTAGAGGCTGTCCACTGCATTCTTCCAAGGCTCCATTCAGGAAATCCTATTCTGCTGTGAGGGCAACTGGAGTAGAGCTTCCAGAAGAATCCTCAGTTTATAATTACACTCTAGAGTATGTTACAACTCTCCTTCCAGGAGAATTCTCAGAGAATAGAATAAAGCTCCTAGAAGTATACTTTATACTATATATACAAGTTCCCTTAGCTACAGAACATTCTAAGGGTCAGGATCAGGAATGCAAGAGTAGGCAACTAATTAAATATTATGTAATTATTATTTAATTAGTGCAGGATTGCTCCAGTGGGCTACTACTAGTGCATTAGAAGTACAACTTAGTGTAGTCCCCTTATACTGAATGAGATGTTGGGAATCAAGACAAAATTGTCAATAGCCTATCACCTGCAAATGGATGGACAAACAGAAAGAGTAAACCAAGAATTGGAATAGTACCTCTGTATATTTATCAATCACAGGCAGGAGTAATGGCCAAAGTGGTTAGAAATGGTGGAATTTGCCTACAATAATAAAATCCACTTGGCAACAAAGGTCTTATCTTTTAGAGCAAACTGTGAGCAAGATATTATGAGATAACCTCCAAGAAGAAAACTATTTCTTGCGCATTCATCAACTTGATGAGAAATATCCAAGAATACAATGTGGGAAAGATACAAATAGTATGGAAAGAATTATGTAAGATATAGACAGTTCTTAGTAAGGGTCATATGATTGTAGGAGATAGGTACATAGACCATCTAATAATTGTATAAGTATCTAGGGAAATCCAACAAAGGACTTTATCAAGTTCTTTCTGAACAACTACCTTGGTTGAGCTCTAAGTCCTCATAACTTCATACTAATACAAGATCCAAGAATAGGGTTCAAAGAAAGAAGGAGGAGAAGATATAAAGCAGTAGGAGAGTTTATAGAAAGAATAAAGAAGATTCAGAAGAAAGCAAAAGTGGTACTGAAAAAGGCACAGGAGAAGATGAAGCAATATGCAGATAGGAGGAGGAGAGAGAGAAAGGAATACTGAAAAGAGGATTTAGTAATACTAAGTATAAAGGATTTAAAGTGGTAGATGAAAGGAAGAAGAACAAAAAAACTAACAGAACAGTTTGTGAGTCTATACAAAGTAAAAAGAATGGTCTCAACAAATGCAATCAAACTTGAATTACCAGATACCATTAAAATACACCCAGTAGTTAATGTAAGTAGAGTATGACTATATAAACTACAAGTAGAGGGCCAGAAAGTAGTTCCACCACAACCAATAGTCATAGATGGAAAAGAAGAGTACAAGGTAGAAAAAATCCTAAATAGGAGAAAGATACAAGAAAGGGACAAGTTTCTAGTCTGATGGAAGGGATATACAGCAGAGACAAGTACATAGGAAGGATGAGAAAATTTAGAAAATATGAAAGAGTTAGTTGAGGAGTTTAAAAGAGAGTATGCAAAAAGGGCCAAAGAAATTAGACAACAGGAACTGGAAGAAAAAAAAAAAGAATTCAGTTGAGAATTACTAAGGGAGTTTACAGCCAAACTAGTATATAGATGGGGAAGGAAAAGATATAAAAAGAAAAGGGAGAAGAAATAGGAAGAAAATTGAAACAGATGGAAAAGTTTCTCAGAATGAGAAACCTTAAAAGGAAAACTATGTTATGAGTTGGCTCCAAAGAAGAAAAATATCTCTTATATATTCATTAACTTGATGGAAAATCTCCAGAAATATAACATAGAGAAGATATAATTAGTATGGGATAGTATTATGTAAGAACTATATAGTTATTAGTCATAGTCTTGTGACTATGGGAAGTAAGCATATAGACTATAGGATATTTGTATAAGTACTAGTAGAAATCTAATAGAGGACTTTATCAAGTTCTTTCCTTTCAATTGTCACTGGTTGGGGTCAGAGCTTCAGTCCTAAGTCCATACCTTAACATCGTATTGTGAACACCTTTTTCAATTCCTTGAATACCTTCTCTTGCTCTTCTCCCCAATTCTACTTCTCTGTTATATACTGGAAAATTTGGTATAAATTAATATTTTTATTTATTTTCTTTATTATTATTATTTATCTTCTATAGGGGTATCATATTTCAGACTAGGAAAATTATGTTTCAGACTAGCTCCCTCCTACTCTAGTTATGGTATATATATGGAGTAGATATATAGTAGCAATCTAGTTTGTAGATTAAAGTCCTAAAGTCTTAAAAGTCCTAAATCTACTTTCCTCTATATTCTTGTAGTACTCTCTGCTATACAACTCCTTACTCCTGAATTTATCTCTTTCTTGGACAATATTCCACTACTCTGAAATAAGTAACTATATACACAATAGGAGATCAAGGCATAGTGTACAAGCTAAGGCCAAGGTTATTCTACTTCTACATCATCATTGCATTCTCTCTGGACCAGTTGTAAAAACCATGGGACTGAAGAGCAACATATATCATTTTATCTAGTAGCATGTTCTACTCTCTGACTTCACTCATTGTATTATTTTCTGGAACCCAAAGTACACACTAATAGTATATTCATAGTAATTTACAGTATATTATAGCCTTCCTATGCTGCTATTCCCTTCCTACTTGACATTCTCATTCTTTCTAACCAGCTTATACAGTGGTTTAGCTATTCTGGCAAAATCTTTTACAAATTATCTATAGTAATTTGCTAATCCCAAGAACTTCTGCACATCTTTAACTGTTTTAGACCTTGGCCATTCCAGAACTCCTGCCACCTTTTCTCCTTGCATCTTAATACCCTCTACTCCCATTACTAATCCTAGGAAGTTGATCTCTTTAACCTTCCACACATACTTCTCAGATTTCACATATAGATCATTTGCTTTCATTCTCTTCAGTATCTCCTCTACTATTTTATTATGTCTCCTTTCATCCTCTGTTTCTACTAATATGTCATCTATGAATGCTACTATATCTCCTGTATCTATTAAATCTCTCAGGATATCATTCATCATTGCTTGAAAATGTTGCTTGTAAATTTGTAAGACCAAAAAACATTATAGTAGGCTCATATACTCCAAGATGCATTGTAAATGCAGCCTTCCATTCACCTCCCTCTTTTATTTGTACATTGTTGTACCCCTAGTATAAGTTCATCTTTGTAAATACCTTTTTTGTTTCCATAGTGTCAATCAAGTCTGAAATTAAAGGTAGATATAAGAGGACCCTACTAGCATTGCCTCTGAAATACCAGACTCATAGCCTGGAGCAACCTTGTACTTAATTAAATATTACTATGTAATATTTAATTCTTTTTAGCTTGACTTAGAGACTCCTGACTCTGACTAACCTCAACCAATCTTCTAGAATACTCCACTCTAGGTAGATGTTGCATACAGATATCCCCTAGACCATTACTAATACTCTGGCCTATTTGCAGTACTATTTGCACAAAGTTACCAAGCAATAGAACAGCTCAGAGGCAAACATTAATAATACCTTTACTGCTCTGACTGTCCAGCTATAACAACTTACGCAGTTAGTTTCTAACACTCAACCCTCTTCTTTGGTAACAGCCTCATCTCTGCCACCTGTACCAACAACTCCCATTCTGGCAGCCCCTCACTTGCATGTGCACCCTAAACTTTTGTCTCTCCCAGACTTTTACAGAGATTAGAGTGCTAGCTAAGCCTTTCTCAACTTCTGTGCCTTCTACATTTGCCTAGCCCTGGAGCAGTTCATCTGCAAAGAGGAAAAAGTACTCTGGGCCTTTATGTTCTTCAAGGGAGGCCAGGCCACAAAGTGGTCTGAAAACCTCTTCAAACAGAAAGTAAATACCAGTATCTTTCCTCTTTAAACCTGAAGTGTATTACAAACTTCATTCAGACCATAACTCTAGGGATACTTGACTGATTTTGACAATCTAAATGACCACCAAAAGCCCTTAAGAAGATCTTTCAAACAGTATCAAAAATGTCTCAAAGCGATTAGTATTCACTGAGTTATCAGCAGATCAGTCAGTGATCATCAAGTTACCAGACACTAAATCACTGATATCTCAGGAACAGCTTAACATAATCATTTGCTTCAATGACCATCATGAAACTCTCTTTAATGCGCTTCTTTCGGCTATAAATAGATCCTGAGGTGGTAAGATCCCATGGAGATACAAGATCCTTAATGTTTGTACATGACACTGATCTTTACTCATAGATTATCATCTGTCCTTGAATAGAACAAAGGTGTTACCGAGGAACAGTGAATGTTCTTAGTGGTCACCCTAGGTGGATGTTCAGGAAGAACTCGATGGAGTTCTTCGTTGGATCGCAGCCCTACTTATACTATTACTACAGTGGCTGTACCCTAGAGTCCCATGGTCACGTGTTTCTTCCAGAATGTTCTTATGGTCACCTGACCTTGTCACGTGACTTAGCTTATTAATCCCCTT
>Ga0153936_100391_pt1 | contig 12280 bp, 12 predicted proteins | sample TSNJ020MetaG_FD_102272 | JGI IMG/M metagenome (GOLD analysis project Ga0153936, IMG submission 102272) | Attine ant fungus gardens microbial communities from New Jersey, USA - TSNJ020 MetaG | ecosystem: Host-associated > Fungi > Mycelium > Unclassified | place: USA: New Jersey, Wharton State... | reverse complement strand
TTCAAGCATCTCATATTCAACAAAGGTCATAACCCTATGTTGAGAAAGTTCTAACATAGGCAGCTGTCCTAGCAACTTGCTACCCAACACAATTAATATAGTATATTATATCAATTGATTTATTACCATTATTGGATCATTGGTTGATATCTATTGTCACAAGGTGTATTTACATCAGTGATAGAAGAAGCAACCACATATATGTGTGAATGGCCCAGGAGAAAGATAACTATTCCAGGGAACACTAAGAACTTGATGCTCTTAGCAGGTAAGTGATAAACTAATTGATAGGGAAAATCTCTCCATATTTAGGCATAGGTTCCAGGCACCATGACTACAAAAATATCCAGACCTTTTTTTTCTTTTTTTCTTAAAAATAAACAATTTATAACAGGGCTCATTGGTAGTCTGGAACAGTATTAGTGTGCAGTTGTGAGAACTTAGAGCTCAACCAAGATGACTGTTCAGGAAGAACTTGATAGAGTTTTCTGTTGGATTCTCCTAGCTACTTATACAAATGTCTGTTGGTCTGTGTGCCTATCTCCTGCAATCACATGACCCTTACTAGTAACTATATATATCTTACATAATCCTTCCCACACTATTTATATCTTTCTCATGTTATATTCCTGGATATTTTCCATTAGATTAATGAATGCATGGGAAATAGTTTCTTCTTTAGAAACCATCTTATAACAAACTATCTCATAATAAGAATGGTAATAGACTACCAAAACCTGAATGACCAGATGGTGAAGAATAACTACCCACTTCCATTAATTACAGACTTAATAGACAACATAGGGGGCAAATGAGTATTCACTAAAATAGATCTTTGGTGGAGGTTCAACAATACAAGGATTAAGAAAGGGTATTATGAGACATCCAAGAATACAATACAGGAAAGATATAAATAGTGTGGGAAGGATTATGTAAGATATGGATAGTTCTTAGTAAAGGTCATGTGATTGTAGAAGATAGGCATACAGACCATCTAATATTTGTATAAGTACCTACAAGAATCCAACAAGGAACTCTATTGAGTTCTTTCTGAACAACTACCTTGGTTGAGCTCTGAGTCCTCACAACTTCATGCTAATACGAGAACTCAATACCTATTGTTGACCCTGCACCTTGCAGCCTCAACATTTCACTTTTCACTTACTCTCTCATCATCCTTGCTAACAAGTATAGCACTTGGAAGCTTTTTGGAAAGCAGGCCCTAGCTGTAAAGGGGACTTCACTGTTAGTTAGGGACAGTGGATAGATGGCCTGGACAAAACTTATGTCCCTACCTGAGACCTGACCTCTACATCAAGTAGACAGTTGAGGACAATCAAACAAAGGGGGAGAACCTGTGACAAATATGTCCAGGAGTTCAAGAAGGTGGCGAGAGAAAGTGGCTATGAGGGATGGTCCCTTATCAAAGAATTCAAGAGGGGATTAAGTGGAGTACTGAGAAGGAAATTGGCAGAGGTAGAGAATCCCCCCAGCACAATAGAAGAGTGGCAGGAGAGAGCAGTGAGGCTAGACAGAAACCAGAGACAGAGCAGAGTAAAAGAAAGAATATTGGAGAGAAATGTAGTGCACCCACAGGGAAATGCACAGCCCAGGGGAGGCTTCAGTAGAGGATCATATAGAGGAAGAGGGAGACAGATCATATAGAGGGCAGGAGGTCAAAACTTTAGAGAAGGAGCACAAAACAATTGAGGAGGACAGAAGCTAGGAAGAGACCCCAATGCAATAGATGTTGATAGAGGAAGAGGGGGAGATAGAATATGCTATGTGTATGGAAAGTGGGGCCATATAGCCAAAAACTGTTGGCAAAGGAAGGGAAGAGAGGGGAGAATAGTAGAAACACTGCAAGAGTCAGCAAAAGACAATGGGGGACAGTAAGCTCCTGACTGCCCTCCTCAAATATGTACAGTATATTGCACCCAGAAAAACTGGGAAATAAAGTTTCTTGTTAAAGCAACACTGAGGGAGTAAGAGATGTATAGTACACCCTCTGGCTGCTAAGAGAAGTGTGGATGAAAGTAGAATTGGAAAAGATGGAAAACCATGAGGGGGTAACAGTGAAGGCATTATTGGATAGCGGAGCAATAGGTCTATTCATGGACATAAAGTTTGCAAAGGAGAAAGGGTTTAAACTAGAAAAATTGAAAAAACTTCTACTAGTATGAAACATGGATGGTATGGTAAATGTGGAGGGAGCAATCACACACTAGGTAGAGTGCAATATGTTTTTCAAGGGACACATAAAAAGAGTGAGAATGGATGTATGTAACTTGGGAAAGACAAAAGTGATACTGGGTATACTATGGCTAACTACCTATAATCCAGAAATAGACTGGGAAAAGGGAGAAGTAAAAATGATGAGATGCCCACCTATCTGTGGAAGAAAGAGAAAGAAAAAAAAAGACAAAGAGGTTAGAAAAATAGAAGAGAAGAAGATAGTGGAGGAACTGGTACCAAGAAGGTTTTGGAAGTGGAAAAAGGTGTTTGGAAAAGTGGAGTCAGAAAGAATACCAGTGCAAAAGGCCTGGGATCATGCAATAGAGCTAAAGAAGGGTTTTTTGCCTAAGAAAGGGAAGATGTATTCATTGTTAAGGGAAGAGCAAGAGGAGGTACAAGCATTTGTAGAAGATCAACTGCAAAAAGGTTATATCTGACTGTCAAAATCACCACAGACATTACCAGTACATTTTGTAGCCAAAAAGGATAGCAAACAATGAATGGTGCAAAATTATAGACATGTGAACCAGTAGACTGTCAAGAATGGATATCTATTACCACTGATTACCAATATCCTGGATGGTATAGGCAGTAAGAAGGTTTTTACAAAGCTAGACCTAAGGTAGAGGTATAACAATGTTAGAATCAAGGAAGGAGACAAATAGAAGATAGTGTTCACAATGCACATCAGAGCCTATGAACCAACTGTAATGTACTTTGGGCTCACAAACTCCTCTGCTACCTTCCAGACAATGATGAATGACCTGTTCCGTGATATGATGAATTAAGGGAATACAGCCACCTTCATAGATGATATTATTATAGCAACAGAGATAGAGGAGGGACACAACAAGATAGTAGAGGAAGTGTTGAAGCAACTTGAGGAGAATGATCTCTTTGTAAAACCAGAGAAGTGTTGGTGGAAGGTAAAGGAAGTGGAGTTTTTAGAAGTAGTAATAATACCAAAGAAGGTAGAAATGCAGAAGGAGAAGGTGGAAGGGGTCTTAAACTAGCCAGTGCTGAGAAATGTAAAAGAGATGCAAAAGTTTCTAGAACTTGCCAACTACTATAGACAATTCATTAAAGACTTTGCAAAGCTTGCAGCACCACTACATGTATTAGTTAGAAAGGAGGAGAAGTGGAGATGGGGGAAGGAACAGGAGGAGGTATTTGAATAGAGGACAGGGGTGATCTCAGACAGGCAGAAGTAGTGTGGATGTCAGAAGAAGAAGGAGACAGAGGTGGTGCACCCCAAGAGAGGAAAGGTGCAGCAGAACAGCACATGGGCAGGAGTCCCAGAAGGTGCAGCAAAAGAGGAGGATAGACAAAGGGAGGTCAGACAAACCTTCAAAATGCTGAGAGAAGTGTGGTTGAATATTGGGGTGGAAAAGCTAGACACCCACGAAGGTGTTACAGTAAAAGCGCTCTTGGATAGTGGCGCAACAGGGATGTTCATAGATAAGAGGACAGTAGCAAAACATGGATCTAGGCTACAGAAGCTAGAGAGGCTGATAATGGTTAGAAATGTCAATGGGACCAACAATAGTGCAGGAGCCATTACTCATCAAGTGAAAGCAAACATGTACTACAAAGGCCACATAGAGAGGATGAGAATGGATGTGTGCAATCTAGGAAAAATGGACATTATACTAGGAATGCCATGGTTGCAAGCACACAACCCAGAAATAAATTGGGAGACTGGAAAAGTCAAGATGACAAGGTACCCACCATTGTGCAGAAGAAATACAAGGCTAAAGGAGAAAAAGGGAAAAAAAGGGGTAAAAAGAGTGGCGACATTGGAAGAGGAAAAGATCATAAGATGGGCAGTAGATGAAAAGGAGAACTGGGGAAGAGAAGAGGAAATCAAAGAAGATCATAGGAAAATCGAAAAGCTGGTCCCTAAGAAATTCCTAAAATGGAGAAAAGTGTTTGGGAAGGTAGAGTCAGAAAGAATGCTGACTAGAAAAGCTTGGGATCATGCTATTGATCTCAAGGAAACATTCAAACCATGGAAGGGGAGAATTTACCCTCTATCCAAAGATGAGAGAGAGGAGGTCCAGAATTTTATGGAAGACCAACTGAGAAAGGGATATATCAGACTATCAAAATCCCCTCAAACATCACCAGTCTTCTTTGTGGGCAAAAAGGGTAGGAGTAAGTGGATGGTAATGGACTACCATAGCCTAAACAACCAGACAGTGAAAAACAATTACCTGCTACCACTAATTATAGAGCTAATCAACAATATAGGTAGCAAGAAGGTGTTCACTAAGATGAATCTGAGGTGGGGGTTCAATAACATGAGGATAAAAGAAGGAGATGAGTGGAAGGGAGCGTTTACAATGCATATAGGGTCCTTTGAGCCAATGGTTATATTCTTTGGAATGACAAATTTGCCAGCCACATTCTAGGCAATAATGAATGAGATTCTAAGAGACTTGATTAATGAAGGGAAAGTCGCTGCATTTGTAGATGATATAATAGTAGGGACAGAGACAGAGGAGGGACACGACAAAATTGTGGAAGAAATACTAAGGAAGTTAGAAGACAATGACTTGTACATCAAGCCAGAGAAATGCATATGGAAAGTGAGAAAAATTGGGTTTCTAGGAGTGGTAATAGGACCTGATGGAATTGAAATGGAGGAAGAGAAAGTAGACAGAGTATTCAGTTGGCCAGAGCCAAAGAATGTAAAAGATGTCAGAAAATTTTTGGGCCTTGCAAACTATTACAGGAGGTTTATCAAAGATTTTGCTCAAGTAGCAAGGCCTATAAACATGCTGACAAGAAAGGACGTAAAGTAGCAGTGGGGAGTAGAGCAGCAGAAAGCATTCAATGAACTCAAAAGGGTGTTCACAACAAAACCAGTATTAGCAGCACCAGACTTAGATAAGGAATTCAGGGTAGAAGCTGATGCGTCAAACTATACTACTGGAAGAGTACTGTCAATGAAGTGCTCGGACAAAATGTGGAGACCAGTCACTTCCATTTCCAAGTCTCTCAGTGATACAGAAAGAAACTATGAGATACATGACAAGGAGATGTTGGCAGTCGTCAGATGTTTAGAAGCATGGAGGCATTTCCTGGAAGGAGCAACAATTAAATTCAAGATCTGGACTGATCATAAGAATCTCGAGTACTTTATGAAAGCGCAGAAGTTAAATAGGAGACAAGCAAGATGGGCTCTATACCTGTCAAGGTTTAATTTTACGCTGAAGCATGTTCCAGGGAGCAAAATGGGGAAGGCGGATAGTTTGAGTAGAAGACCAGACTGGCAAGTGGGAGTAAAGAAAGACAACGAGGATCAGAAGTTGGTAAAACCAGAGTGGCTGGAAGTGAGGAAAATGGAGATGGTAGAAATAATAGTAGATGGAGTAGATCTATTAGAGGAAGTTAGAAAATCAAAAGTAAGAGATGATGAAGTGGTAAAAGTGGTGGAAGAAATGAAGAAAGCAGAGGTGAAAATGTTAAGGGATGAAGAATGGAGAGAAGCAGATGGCATTATGTATAAGGAGGGGAAAGTGTATGTGCCAAAAGATAATAAATTAAGGGCAGAAATTATCAGGCTACATTATGACACGCCAGTAGGAGGACATGGGGGACAGTGGAAGATGGTAGAGTTGGTCACTCAAAACTTTTGGTGGCCAGGGGTTACCAAAGAAGTAAAGCAATATGTAGAAGGGTGCGATGCTTGCCAGTGCAACAAAAACTGCACAGAACAACCAGCAGGAAAGCTAATGCCAAACTCAATCCCAGAAAAACCATGGATGCATATATTGGCAGACTTTATCACTAAGTTGCCTTTAGTGCAAGGATACGATAGTATTCTAGTAGTAGTGGATCGGCTAACTAAGATGGTCCACTTTATACTGACTACAGAGAAGACATCGATAGAAGGATTAGCAAGGTTGTTTAGAGATAATATGTGGAAACTGCATGGGTTACTGGAAAGCATTATTTTGGATAGAGGACCCCAATTTGCAGCAGGGTTGATGAGAGAATTGAATAGGATGTTGGGGATTGTGAGTAAATTATCAATGGCATTCCACCCACAGACTGATGGGCAAACAGAAAGGGTGAACCAGGAGTTAGAGCAATACTTAAGAATGTTTATCAATCATAGGCAAGAACAATGGCCCAAATGGTTGGGAACAGCAGAATTTGCATATAACAATAAAGTGCACTCAAGTACTCAAACAATGCCTTTTAAGGCAAATTACAGGCAAGACCCTAGGATGGGGTTTGAAGGAAGGAAGAAGGGGAAATATAAAAGGGCAGAGAAATTTGTGACCAAGATGAAAGAGATCCAGGAGGAAGCAAAGGCAGCCTTAGGGAAGGTGCAAGAGGAAATGAAGAGGTATATGGACAGGAAGAGAGGAGATGTGGACGAGTATAAAGTAGGAGACTTAGTGATGCTCAGCACAAAGGATCTGAAATATCAGATGGTCAAAAGGAGGACAGAGAAGTTGATGGAAAGATTTGTAGGCCCTTACAGGATAAAGAAAATCATATCATCAAATGCAGTAGAATTAGAACTACCTAGCATGGTAAAAATACACTTGGTAGTTAACATTAGCAGAATACAAAGATATATAGGGCAGGTAGAAGGGCAGAGAAAGGAGCAACCAGCTCCAGTAGTAATCGAGGGAGAAGAGGAATGGAAAGTGGAGAGGATACTAAATAAGTGACAGATCAGAGGAAAGGATAAGTATCTGGTGTGATGGAAGGGGTTCATGGCTGAATCAGATACCTGGGAAGGAGAAGAGAACCTAGAGAATGCTAAGGAAGTGATAGAAGAGTACAAAAGGGAGTACAGAAGAGACATGGAGGACATCAGGAGATAGGAAAGAGAAGAAGGAATGTTCAGAAGAGGAGAATTGCCAGGATAGTTCACGGCAAGAAAGTTATTTGGATGGTCAGATAAAAGGTATGACAAAGAGTACTGGGGAGGGTTAGAAAGAAACTGGAGACAATGGAAAGGGGGAAGGAAAAAGGGGCAAAGGACAATGGAAACAATAAAAGAGGAAGAAGAAGAAATTGAGCAGGAAAATTCAGGGCTCAAGGAATAGACAGAAGAAGAAGACGATGAAATGGGAAATATCTGCAACCCATACTATGAACTATGAAAATCCTCGGGACAAGGAATCTTGAGAGGGGGGGTGGTGTCATGACATAGCCAAAACAGCTAAGTCATTATTTACTTTATTTTTCTTTTCTTTTATTTTAATTAGGAAATCAGTGGATGCACAAGATGGAACAACCAAAGAGAGATGTGTGGGAGTTTATAAATAGAAGTAAACACAGAACATGTATAAGTAATGTAACACAATCAATGAGAACTCCATTGAGTTCTCCTTGTCAACTCAGACTAGAAGGGTGATTAAGTCATCTCAGACTAAATCACTATATTGTATGTATTTAATTATCTATTATGTATGCAAGACTGAATGTGGGATGATGATGCCTGCTGATTAATTGTACCTAATCATTCCCACACCCTCTCTTTTCACTCAAAAATCCAATAAATTTATTAAAAATTAGAAAAAATCAGGGAAAATTGGAAAAAAAATTTGTAATTTACTTTCTTTTTTCTTCTCTTATTTTAAAAAATTTTAAAACAGTAAATTCAATTATCACAACCCTTCTCTTTTCATATTCAACCCAAATTGGATGTGTGGGAGTAAAACAAACATATACAAATACACAGTGATAGTGCCAGCTCATTAACTTCTCTGTCTTCAATCACTATCCTCTATCCTCCCTCTTTGCTCTTTTACCTCTCTACTTTTTCTATACCTTGACTGGATACTGGACCCTAGGTGTAAAGGGAACAGTACTCTACAACTGTGGTATAGAGTGTGGTTAGTGTGACTAGACTCAGGTCTACTCTCCTAGACAGACTTTTTTCTTGAGTGGTACTGCAGTAGTATACCTGTATACCTTTCTATTAGTAACCTGGTGCTTGGGATCTATTGTGATCCTTATATGCAAGGAAATAACAACTGCTTCTTAAGAGAGTTGTTTAGAGTAGGGATCTCCTTCTTAGGAGTGATAGTATACCTTTATTCTTAGGATAGTTGTAAGTGAGACAGTAAGATTATTGTAAGAGATGGATTTTGTTGAAGAAGAACATTGAGCTAGGAGAGCTGAGGAGCAAGTACAACAACATGTGGTTATTCAAGAGAACCATTAACTACTTCCTTTGCTCCAAAATGTTCCTCTAGCTCCTGTTTGGAATAGAGATAGGGAATGGAGAAGAAAAAGATTTTACTTGACTCCTATATATATTCCACAAACTCTTGAGGATACCATACTTGATTTGTATAGATATCAACTTACTGAGCAACAACAAAGGACCATCCAGGAACCTAGAGTACATATCACAATAGTAGAAGCTAGGAGACAGAGACAGGTGGAAGGGGTTTAAATTAATCAAATAATGGAGGAATGGAAAAATGAAGATGCAGATGCTCTTGATTATGAAGAGTAGCAAATTTTTGAAAATAATAGGGGTAATGGAGACCTAAATGTGGATAGGAATATGCAAGAAAACATTCTAAGAGTTGTAAGTAACAAATTTCATTGATTGTTGATAAATGAATTCTAATTAGATATTACAGGATGTTAGAGAAGGAAATATTCAAGAGTTTGATATAGAAGATAATATGATTCAGGTATGTTGATTTGTGCTCAATAAAATTCTGTATTCTTATAAATTATCAGGATCAAGAAGCTGTTATTGCAGATGATATCCCACCACCTGTTCCTCATCCTACACCTTATCCACCTGCTGAACAGCCATTCTTGGAGGCTGATATACAGTATAGCAATTTGGGCATACTGACTGTTATCTGTTCTCACTGTCATGCTCTCCACTTTGAGTATGAAAAACTTACCTTCTCAAGGGTCAATTATTCCAAGTTTGGTATATGCTGTTTACAAGGACAGATCCAACTGCCTTTTCTCCAACTACTTACTGGAATTCTCCATAATTACTTGACTGGAGATAATTATTCCTCAAGAGAATTTTGCAATAATTTACAACAGTATAATGCAGCATTTGCTATGACTTCAGTAGAAGTCAAAATTGACAACTTAGTTACTAGACAGTCAGGCCTCTACTGTTTTAAAATCCAGGGAGAGCTTCATCATCTCACTGGTGCTCTCCTTCCTCATGCTGATCAAACTCCAATGTATGCACAAATCTATATCCTTGATACAGCAGAGCAGCTCAATGTTAGGAGGACCAACAACAATAATCTGGATCCTGTGGTAATGGACAATATTCAGACAATACTTCTGGATAGTCATCCATATATTGGCTGGTACTGTCATGTATATGAGCTTATCAGGGACAAACCAGTAGATGAACAGCAGGAGGTCAGGATTAGATTGTATATAGATCTACAGCATGATCAGCAAACTCACAATCTGCCTACTGCTGAAGAGATTGCAGTCATCATTCCTGAGAAAGGAGTCCATTATGCAATAGATAATAGAGATATGGTATTATGGACAAGAGGAGGACAACTTGAGCAAATAAGCCAGAACAGTCTTTCATATGCTGCTTTCTATTATATTCTGTTGTTTCCAAAGGAGAAGAATGGGTGGTATCCAAGAATTCCAATTTATGGTGCTCAACTGAGAAAACAAGGGGAGTATAGAAAACAAAGAGATAGAGAGGAACAGGCTTGCTCATAAATGGTCTCTGATACATGCTACTATACATATCATCTTTATATCAGAGATGGTCCTCAGCCATCTCTCTTCTATGGTGGAAAGCTATTTCAGTAGTTTGTTGTTGATGCATGGGTAAATTGTGAATAGAGAAAACTCAATTGGGCTAGAACACATCAACATACTCTCAGATCAGAGTGTTATGAGATGACTCCCAAGAAGAAAACTATTTCTTGTACATTTATCAACTTGATGAGAAACATCCAAGAATACAATACAAGAAAGATATAAATAGCATGGGAAGGATTATGTAAGAAATAGATAGTTCTTAGTAAGGGTCATGTGATTGTGGGAGGTAGGCACACAGACTATCTGATATTTGTATAAGTACCTAGAGGAATTCAACAGAAAACTCTATTGAGTTCTTTCTGAACAACTACCTTAGTTGAGCCTTAAGTCTTCACAACCCTGCACTAATACAGAGCTCTACCAGGGATTACAGGATGCTGCTGTACATAATAGACATAATAAAGAAGATGCTAGGCATTTGGGACACAAACTCATTCTTTTTTCTTTTTATATAGGAAGTTCTAGGTTTATGACTCAGTTGTTCCAAAATGCTATGGCCATTTGCAGGCATTTTCACAAACCAGATCTATTTTTCACCATGACTGCTAATCCCAAGTGGCCAGAAATTGTTCAGAGTCTTTTCCATGGACAGACAGCCACTAATTGTCCTGATATTGTATTATGGATCTTTGAACAGAAGAAAGCACTTCTCAAGCTCATTGATAATAGCTTCTTTGGTACTGCAGTAGCTCATATTTACACCATTGAGTTCCAGAAGAGAGGTCTTTCCCATATTTACCTGCTTATCTTTCTATACCCTCAAGATTGTATTTGAGACCCTCATTATATAAACTTCATGATCTCAGCACAGTTACCTGATCCTCAGCTACAGCCACTTCACTATGCAAAAGTTACTAAATATATATTGCATGGTCCATGTGATACTAATAATCCCCAAGCCAAGTGTATGGTCAATGGACAATATAGTAAACACTTTTCCAAAGACTATAGAGAAAGAACAGATTGGGCTAAGGACAGTTATCTACTCTATGCTAGGCCTAACAATGGCTTGGTATTTGAATGCAATGGGGCCAAGTTCATCAATCAATATATGGTCCCTTACTGTTCTCAACTTCTTCTTCTCTTTGATTGTCATATCAATATGGAGGTCTCTGCTATATTGGGAACTGTCAAGTATCTGAGCAAGTACATCTACAAGGGTTCTAACAGAGCAACTATAGAAATTAGTGGTAGAGTGCAGAATGAGATCAAAGCACATTTGGATGGTCAGTTTATTGGTCCAATTGAAGCTTGCTAGAAGATCTTTGAGTTCAACATACATGGAGAGTTACTAGCTGTCCAATGTCTTCCTGTCCATCTTCCCAATAAGTACTATGTTAACTTTTATGCATACCAGACTGTCAATGAAGTATTGGCCAGGCAAAATGTGGAGAAGACTCAGCTTACTGCTTGGTTTGATTACAACTCTGTACATGACAATGGTTTGGGCCTTACCTACTTGTAGTTTTCTCAATACTATATCTGGAATGCTAAAGTCAAGTCATAGCATCCAAGACAACATGCTAAGGTGATTGGAAGAATGTACTTTGTGTCACCATCAAAGAGAGAACAGTTCTTTTTATAACTTCTCTTGACTATATTTGAAGATGGAAAAAGCTAGGAGCATCTGAGGACCTAGAATGGCCAAGTGTTTGTCACATTCAAGGAGGTATGTATGGCAAGAGGATTACTGGAGAATAATCATAAGTAGAAGATTTGCTTGGAGGAAGCAATTGCAATACAGCCTGGAGTAGTATGTCATTGATTGTTGGCAGTGATCTTGCTGACTGATAAAGTGGCTGAAACTCATGTTCTCTGGGACTAATTCAAAGCTGGACTGTGTGATGATGTCAAGTACAAACTATATCATATGAGCCACTACCAAGCTGACCAGAAGATACCAGAGGATGATATTTATGATTATGGCCTTTGGAATCTAAACAGGATATTGGTAGGAATGGGAAGAAGTCTTGCTGAGTTTCCACCTATGTATCATAACTTGGCAAAACAGCTAAGTTATTATTTTATTTTACTTTCTTTTGATTTTCTTTTCTTTTCTTATTTGGACTTACTATACAAGAAAGAAGTGTAGGAAAGTATTACATGACAATGTTGCATGTTACAGTCACATGTCAGGATGTCACAAGGTCATGTCACATGATGACGTCACATGATAAGTGTGGGAAAGTAGTGCACAGACCATGTAGTAGTTATATAAGTAGTATATAGAATCAAATAG
>Ga0153936_100388_pt1 | contig 12325 bp, 10 predicted proteins | sample TSNJ020MetaG_FD_102272 | JGI IMG/M metagenome (GOLD analysis project Ga0153936, IMG submission 102272) | Attine ant fungus gardens microbial communities from New Jersey, USA - TSNJ020 MetaG | ecosystem: Host-associated > Fungi > Mycelium > Unclassified | place: USA: New Jersey, Wharton State... | reverse complement strand
TCAGGCAACGCCTCGGGCGAGATATGTTCAGCTTTAACCTGTTCACCATAGTGATTGAAAAAAGCCTGGCAAATGCTGTCACAAACCTGCTCATGGGTCAGACCCGGATGCAGATCGCTAAGGTTAGCTACCCTGGCTCTGACCGAGGTTATCCCTTTAGCCTGGAGCTTTTTAGGGTCAGGGTTCAGATAATCCGCCAGACGCCCCAGGTCGGCATTGAGCAGCAATGTGCCATGATGAAAGCCACGATCGCGGGTTTCCCGGTAGGCAGAGCCGGAAACTTTGCGTACGCCCTGTTCTGTTTCAACTTCTAAATCATTACGCCCGGACGGTGAGGCATTAAGCCCCAGCTGGCGCAGGGCGTTGGTGACAATGGCGGTGGAAATACTTTTATCGTATTCCGGTTTCCCGGCCATAAAGGTAAAGCAGGTATTACCCAGATCGTGAAAAACCGCGCCACCGCCGCTGCTACGCCGGGCCAGGCGGACATTGTCCTGTTCCATTCTGGCGGTATTACACTCTTTCCACGGATTTTGCGCCCGGCCAATCACCACCGTGTCAGCATTGCGCCACAAAAAGAGTACCCGCTGACTGGCTGGCATTTGTCGGAAAATGGTCTCCTCAACCGCGAGGTTAAACCAGGGGTCATATGAGTCTGAAATCAGTAAACGCAGGGTCGACATATAAAGATCCTTTTCAATAACAGGTGATAACCATGGCGCTTTTCAAGCCAGAGTGCCCAGGCAGAATTAAGGCTTTTCGTCATCCTGATCTTCTTTAGCTTTGTTATTTGCCGTCAGTAAATAGGGCGATTGTTGCCAGCGGCTGCGCTGCCCGTGTAGCAGGGTGTGGGCTAAAATCAGGCCGATTGCAAGGGCAAGTAATAGCATCAGGCGAAGAATATTGGTGGTGTTATCCACCTGCTTGGCCTCGGTTGCCAGGGTGTGGGTATCCAGCGTCAGCCGCAAATAGCCAATCGTGGTGTTTTTATTTTCAATAGGAGAGACGATTTGCTTATTAAAATAGCTACCCGCTTTTTGTCCATCGAGGGCGAGCCTATCCCGCAGATTAATATTTTCACCGGCCCGGGTAATCAATGAGCCAGTGGCGTCATAGACGGCGGCATCCAGAATGCGGCTGTCTTTGGTTAACAGCGTCAGGGCACTGAGGATCCGCCGCTCATCAGGATCGCCATTTTGCATAAATGGCGAGATATTAAAGGCCACCTGACGGGCCAGGGTTCGCGTTAGCTCTTCAAGCTGGACGTTACTCGCCTGTTGATTGCCCCGGCTAAACCAGGAAGCGCCCTGCATTAAAACTACCAAAAGCGCAAGACAAAACAGCACAATGACCGCTCTATGTATTCGGAATTTAAATTTTACTCGAGACATGATGCACCTTTGGAAAATTGCTTACATTAATGTTGCCAGAAGCAGCGCGGACAGGGTAGCCTCATGCGGTGTTTTTACCCCTCCCTTGCAATATACTGGAGCCGTAATGCTAAATAGTTTGACCTGGTGCGATTTGCCCAACGATGTTTCTCTGTGGCCTGGATTGCCGCTTTCGCTAAGTGGTGATGAAGTGATGCCGCTGGACTACCGTGCTGGTCGTAGTGGCTGGTTGCTGTATGGACGAAACCTGGATAAGCAATCTCTGACCAAATACCAGCGTAAGCTGGGGGCAGCGATGGTTATCGTCACGGCCTGGTTCGTTGAGGACTACCAAGTCATCCGCCTGGCGGGCTCATTAACGCCACGGGCGACAAAATTAGCACATCAGGCCGGACTGGACGTCGCGCCTCTGGGCAAAATTCCCCATCTGCGTACCCCAGGCCTGCTGGTGATGGACATGGACTCAACGGCAATTGAAATTGAGTGCATCGATGAAATCGCCAAACTGGCGGGAACCGGTGAGAAAGTGTCGGCAATCACCGAGCGAGCCATGCGTGGCGAACTGGACTTCACCGCCAGCCTGCGTGAGCGGGTAGGCACCCTGAAAGGGGCTGATGCCAATATATTGCGCCAGGTCCGGGATAGCCTGCCATTAATGCCCGGTTTAACCTCGCTGGTACTGAAACTTGAAACCCTTGGCTGGAAAGTGGCGATTGCATCCGGAGGCTTCACCTATTTTGCCGAATATCTGCGCGATACCTTGCATCTCACCGCCGCCGTTGCCAATGAGCTTGAAATTCGTGATGGCAAACTGACCGGAGAAGTTCTGGGCCAGGTCGTGGATGCGCAATTTAAAGCTGAAACTTTACAGCGCCTCGCGCTTGAATACGATATACCTGTAGAGCAGACGGTGGCCATTGGTGATGGGGCGAATGATTTACCGATGATCCACACTGCCGGGCTGGGCATTGCCTATCATGCTAAACCGAAAGTTAATGAAAAGACCGAGGTGACCATTCGTCATGCGGATCTGATGGGCGTATTCTGTATTCTTTCCGGTAGCTTAATTCAGGAAGAACGTTAACCGGTTAGTCAGGTGAAGGCCTCTTTATTCACTATCCTGACGCGAGGCAGTGCTGAAAATTGATATCTGCTGGCTATCCGTCCGGCTTTTTCACGCTGTCCTTGTGCAAACGCTTGTTAATCATAATACCTGGCAGGCCAGGTCTTAAGAGGTATTGAAGTGGCAAAAGCACCCAAACGCGCATTTGTCTGTAACGAATGTGGTGCAGATTACCCACGTTGGCAGGGACAATGTAGTGCTTGCCACGCGTGGAATACGATTACCGAAGTCCGTATCGCGGCATCGCCACAGGCGGCACGTAATGAGCGGCTATCGGGCTATGCCGGCAGCGCTGGCGTTAGCCGGGTGCAGAAATTATCCGACATCAGCCTGCAAGAATTACCCCGTTTTACCACCGGCTTTAAAGAGTTCGACCGAGTGCTGGGCGGCGGCGTGGTGCCGGGCAGTGCCATTTTAATCGGCGGCAGCCCCGGCGCCGGTAAATCAACGCTATTACTGCAAACCCTTTGCCGACTCAGCGAACAGATGAAAACACTGTATGTCACCGGCGAGGAGTCTTTACAGCAGGTCGCCATGCGAGCCCATCGCTTAGGCTTACCGACACAGCATCTGAATATGCTCTCGGAGACCAGCATTGAGCAAATCTGCCTGATTGCCGAAGAAGAACAGCCCAAATTGATGGTGATTGACTCCATCCAGGTCATGCATATGGCCGATGTACAGTCATCACCAGGCAGCGTGGCGCAGGTGAGGGAAACCGCCGCTTACCTGACGCGCTTTGCTAAAATGAAAGGGGTGGCGATAATTATGGTAGGCCATGTCACTAAAGATGGTTCGCTGGCCGGGCCCAAAGTGCTTGAGCACTGTATCGACTGCTCGGTATTGCTCGACGGTGATGCTGACTCGCGCTTTCGTACCTTGCGTAGCCATAAAAACCGCTTCGGCGCGGTGAATGAGTTAGGCGTCTTTGCCATGACCGAGCAAGGCCTGCGGGAAGTCAGCAATCCATCGGCTATTTTCTTAAGCCGTGGCGATGAGGTGACGCCGGGTAGCTCGGTGATGGTGGTTTGGGAAGGAACGCGTCCTCTGCTGGTTGAGATTCAGGCCCTGGTTGATCAATCGATGATGGCGAACCCACGCCGTGTTGCCGTCGGGCTTGAGCAAAACCGTCTGGCCATTTTGCTGGCGGTGTTACATCGCCATGGTGGCTTACAGATGGCGGATCAGGATGTGTTTGTTAATGTCGTTGGCGGTGTCAAAGTTACCGAAACCAGCGCCGACCTTGCGCTGTTACTGGCGATGGTCTCCAGCCTGCGCGATAGGGCGCTGCCACAGGACCTGGTGGTCTTTGGTGAGGTTGGACTGGCGGGGGAGATTCGTCCTGTGCCCAGTGGTCAGGAGCGTATTTCCGAGGCGGCGAAACATGGCTTTAAGCGGGCTATTGTGCCCCAGGCCAATGTGCCGAAGAAAGCCCCTGAGGGGATGCAGATATTTGGTGTGAAGAAACTTGCCGATGCCTTATCGGTGTTTGACGACCTTTAGTTAACTTATCTTTGCTATTTAAAATCAATTATTTGATTTCTTGTCATTAGGCACCATCCCGGGCTGATACTGCCCGGGTTAGCCAGCCATCGGAGGCCACACATGTCGTCATTTGAATATATCAAAACAGCGATTCGCCAGCAGGGCAGTACCTTACAGCAGGTTGCTGATGCCAGCGGGATGACGAAAGGCTACCTGAGTCAGTTATTGAATGCGAAAATAAAAAGCCCGAGCGCACAAAAGCTGGAAGCATTACACCGTTTTTTAGGGCTGGAATTCCCGCGACGTCATAAAAAGGTTGGGGTGGTCTTTGGTAAGTTTTATCCGCTCCATACCGGGCATATTTACCTGATACAGCGCGCCTGTAGCCAGGTGGATGAATTGCATATTGTGATGGGCTATGACGAAACCCGCGACCGGGCCCTGTTTGATGATAGCGCCATGTCGCAACAGCCGACAACCGGCGATCGCCTGCGCTGGTTACTGCAGACCTTTAAATACCAGAAAAATATTCGTATCCACTCCTTTAATGAAGAAGGCATGGAGCCTTACCCCTATGGATGGGATGTGTGGGGAAAAGGGGTTAAAGCCTTTATGGACAGTAAAGGAATTATCCCCGACTGTATCTATACCTCTGAAGAGGGCGATGCCCCACAATTTACCCGCTATCTTGGGATTGAGACCGTGCTTATCGATCCGAAACGGACTTTTATGAACATCAGCGGGGCACAAATTCGTGAGAATCCTTTCCGCTATTGGGAATATATTCCGACCGAAGTGAAGCCCTTTTTCGTGCGTACGGTAGCAATTCTGGGCGGGGAGTCCAGCGGCAAGTCGTGGATGGTGAATAAACTGGCCAACATTTTCAATACCACCAGTGCCTGGGAATATGGCCGGGATTACGTCTTTTCGCATCTCGGTGGCGATGAGATGGCGTTGCAATATTCAGACTACGACAAAATTGCTATCGGCCATGCGCAGTATATTGATTTTGCTGTGAAACATGCCAATAAAGTGGCTTTTATCGATACTGACTTTGTTACCACTCAGGCATTCTGTAAAAAGTATGAAGGACGGGAACATCCCTTTGTTCAGGCGATGATCGATGAATACCCTTTCGACCTGGTTATTTTGCTTGAAAACAACACGCCATGGGTAGCCGATGGCCTACGCAGTCTTGGCAGTGATGTAGATAGAAAGTCTTTTCAAAACCTCCTGATAGCGATGCTCAAAGAGAATAATATCGACTTTATTCATGTTGAAGAGTCTGATTATGACAGCCGCTTTCTGCGCTGTGTTGAGTTAGTGAAAAAGATGCTGGAAGGCGAATAAAGCGCGATGCAACAGGCGGCTTGCCGGCGGGCAGATAAGGCTGCTGTCAGCTTCAGGCAAAAAAAAGCAGGAAAACATTGTTTTCCTGCTTTTTATTAGCGGACAAGTCCCTAAGCGTTACTTGGTGATACGCTTGTACTTGATGCGCTTAGGCTCTAAAGCTTCAGCGCCCAGCGTGCGTTTTTTATACTCTTCGTATTCGGTAAAGTTCCCTTCAAAGAACTCAACTTTGCCCTCATCCTGGTAGTCGAGGATATGCGTAGCGATACGGTCAAGGAACCAACGGTCATGGGAGATAACCATGGCGCAACCCGGGAACTCAAGCAGGGCGTTTTCCAGCGCGCGCAGTGTTTCAATATCCAGGTCGTTAGTCGGTTCATCGAGCAGCAACATGTTGCCACCCACCTGCAGCAGCTTGGCCAGATGTAAACGACCCCGCTCACCACCGGAAAGCTCGCCCACGCGTTTGCCCTGATCTACGCCTTTAAAGTTAAAGCGTCCGACATAGGCACGGCTTGGCATTTCGGTATTACCGATACGCATGATATCCAGCCCGCCGGAAACTTCTTCCCAGACGGTTTTGCTATTGTCCATCGCATCACGGAACTGATCGACGGAGGCGAGGGTCACGGTTTCACCCAGCTCAATGCTGCCGCTATCCGGCTGTTCCTGACCGGAAAGCATGCGGAACAGCGTTGACTTACCGGCACCGTTCGGGCCGATGATGCCAACAATCGCCCCTTTCGGCACAGAGAAGGACAGGTCATCAATTAACTGGCGATCGCCATAGGATTTACACAGATGGCTCACTTCCACCACTTTGTCCCCTAAACGTGGACCAGGCGGAATAAACAATTCGTTGGTTTCGTTACGTTTTTGATACTCAGTGCTGTTGAGTTCTTCAAAACGTGCCAGACGGGCTTTACCTTTAGACTGACGGCCTTTAGCGCCCTGGCGAACCCACTCCAGCTCTTTTTCAATCGACTTGCGACGGGCCGCTTCCTGAGAAGCTTCCTGGGCCAGACGCTGGTCTTTTTGCTCAAGCCAGGAAGAGTAGTTACCTTCCCATGGAATACCTTCCCCACGGTCCAGCTCCAGAATCCAGCCTGCAACGTTATCAAGGAAATAACGGTCGTGGGTAATCGCCACAACGGTTCCCTCAAAGTCATGCAGGAAGCGCTCAAGCCAGGCAACAGACTCGGCATCAAGGTGGTTCGTTGGTTCATCGAGCAACAGCATATCGGGTTTTTCAAGCAGCAAGCGGCATAGCGCAACACGGCGACGCTCACCCCCGGACAGATTAGCCACTTTCGCATCCCAGTCTGGCAGGCGTAATGCATCTGCAGCGCGCTCCAGCTGAACGTTCAGGTTATGGCCATCATGTGCCTGAATAATCTCTTCCAGTTTGCCTTGCTCGGCAGCCAGTTTGTCGAAGTCAGCATCCGGCGCGGCATACAAAGCGTAAACCTCGTCCAGGCGTTTCAGGGCGCTAACAACCTCAGACAGGGCTTCTTCAACGGACTCACGAACGGTATGTTCAGGATTCAGCTTAGGTTCCTGAGGCAGATAGCCAATTTTAATACCCGGTTGCGGACGTGCTTCGCCTTCAATATCGGTATCAATGCCGGCCATAATGCGCAACAGCGTGGACTTACCCGCGCCGTTCAAACCGAGCACGCCGATTTTGGCGCCCGGGAAGAAACTAAGCGAAATATTTTTTAAAATATGGCGTTTCGGCGGGACCACTTTGCCGACACGATGCATGGTATAAACGAATTGAGCCACAGTGCGACTTTGCCTCTTTTCTCATGAAGTAAGATGATACATAACAAAGGTGAAGTGTAGCCGTTTTCAAGGGCTAATCACAGCCAGGTATCGCTGTTCTTCTACATAAGACACAAGGAAACGTTTTTTTAAAAAATAATCTGTCATAACTTTGGCGTAAATCCTATCCTCTGATTAGCATAAAAACAGTCATAAGGTGTAAGTCCTGAATATTACGCCGTCAGCTAACTGAGGAGAACGCGTGTTGAAAGCCAAACGAATAACACGGCAGTGGTTTATTGCCGGCATCAGTCTGTTGATGTTTAACGGTGTCGTGCATGCGGACTCCCTGGCAGAGCAACGCCTTCGTTATGCGCAAATTAAACAGGCGTGGGACAATAAACAGCAGGATATCGTTCAGCAACTGTTACCGACGCTGAAAGATTACCCACTCTATCCTTACCTTGAATACCGGCAGCTGACCGATGATTTACCCAATGAACCTGCGGTGGCAATTAGCCAGTTTATCCAGGCTTATCCGACATTACCGCCGGCCCGTACCCTCTCTTCCCGTTTTGTTAACGAATTAGCCCGCCGTCAGGACTGGCAAGGATTACTGGCATTTAGCCCACAGCCGCCGACCAGCGTAGAGGCAAAATGTAATTACTACTTTGCCCAGGCCAATACCGGCCAGCTTGACAGTGCATGGGCCGGGGCGAACAGTCTCTGGCTAACCGGTAGAAACCTGCCGTTGAGTTGCGATCGTCTGTTTATCGCCTGGCGTGCTTCCGGTGCTCAGCCGATAGATACCTATCTGCAACGTATTCGTCTGGCGATGAAAGAGGGCAACACCAGCCTGGTTACCTCCCTTGCCCAGCAATTGCCTGCGGATTATCAAACCATTGGCACGGCGATTATCAGTTTGCAGAAAAACCCGTCGACGGTACTGACCTTTGCAACAAGCATGGCACCAACCGACTTCACCCGCCAGGCGGTTATCGCGGCGTTTTCGCAGGTCGCCCGCCAGGAAGTGGAAAATGCCCGTTTAATGATTCCCGCCCTGGTCACCGCCCAAAAATTCACTGACGAGCAGGCCCAGGAGCTGAAAGACATTGTCGCCTGGCGTCTGATGGGAAATGATGCCACACCGGAGCAAGCGGCCTGGCGTGATGATGTGATTATGCGCTCTGAGTCCACGACCCTGATTGAGCGCCGGATACGAATGGCGCTTGCCATTGGCGACCGGAAAGGGTTAAACACCTGGATTGCCCGTTTACCGATGGAAGCGAAAGAGAAAGATGAGTGGCAATACTGGCAGGCGGATCTGTTACTCGAACGTGGACGCGACAGTGAAGCGAACACCATTCTCAGCGCGTTAATGAAGCAGCGTGGCTTCTACCCGATGGTCGCGGCCCAGCGGCTGGGGGTGCCCTATGCGCTGCGTATCGATGATGCCGGCAGACCGGATCCAAGCCTGGTGCAGGGGCCGGAGATGGCGCGGGTACGGGAACTGATGTACTGGAACCTGGATAATATTGCCCGCAGTGAATGGGCTAACCTGATAACCAGCCGGCCAACGGCACAGCAGGCGGGTCTGGCTCGCTATGCCTTTGAAAATGACTGGTGGGATTTAAGCGTTCAGGCGACGATTGCCGGGAAATTGTGGGACCATCTCGAAGAACGATTCCCGCTGGCCTATAAAGATATCTTTAGCCGTAACCTGAGTGATAAAACCATTTCCCAAAGCTTTGCGATGGCGATTGCCCGTCAGGAGAGCGCCTGGAATCCGAAAGTACGCTCGCCGGTAGGCGCGGCGGGATTAATGCAAATTATGCCAGGTACCGCCAGCCATACGGTGAAAATGTTTGCTATTCCTGGCTACAGTAATAGCACGCAATTGCTGGATCCACAGACCAATATCACCATTGGTACCGCCTATCTGCAATACGTCTATCAGCAATTTGAAAATAACCGTATCTTTGCCGCTGCGGCCTACAATGCCGGACCCGGGCGGATGCGTTCCTGGCTAAACAATAGCCCGGGGAAAGTGGATGCGGTGGCGTTTGTGGAAAGTATTCCGTTTTCAGAAACCCGTGGCTATGTGAAAAACGTCTTAGCCTATGATGCCTTTTACCGTCATTTCCTCGGTCAGCCTGACAAAATCCTGACCGATAGCGAGTGGCAACGGCGTTATTGATTGTGCTGAGAGTATGTTATGCTGCCGTACTAGTTAACGAGTATGGTGGCCTGACATGACTCAGCTCTCTCAATATTCAGCTGAACACGCTGAACAAAGTAACCAGGAGTGGCTCCGTTTCGTCGAACTGTTACAGCAGAGTTTCGACAACCAACTCCATCTGCCTCTTTTAACCCTGTTTTTAACGCCGGATGAACGTACGGCTTTGGGAACCCGGGTACGTATTATTGAGGAATTATTGCGCGGCACCATGAGTCAGCGCGAACTCAAAAATGAATTAGGGGCGGGGATCGCCACCATTACCCGTGGCTCTAATAGCCTGAAATCTGCGCCACCTGAGCTGCGAGCCTGGCTTGAGCAGGCATTATTACAGAGCAAAGCGGCGCGATAGCCTTATGGCTGCTGGCGATAAATATCGTTATGCAAAGGGCTGAGTGCCAGAATGACTGCCTGATAATAGACGCTGCTCCGGGTTAATTTACCGGCAGTAAAGGTGCCTATTGCGCCCTCTTTGCGGCCAATCATCTCAATGCCGGTATATTCCGACATCACCATGCCCAGGGTTTTCTCTGCGCTAAGATTTTTTAAAATAACTTCAGGCAGCGGCAGGGTGGCGGAGCGGGCTTCGCCGCGCATGGCCTGATGTTCAATCACCACCCAGCTAAAGGTACTGCCTTCCTCAATGCCTGCTTCAATTGCCACCCAAAAATCTGCATTGGGTTTTATGGCCCGGGCATGGCTCAGACGATTTCTGGCGCCCTGGCGCGTTTCATCGCTGCCAAAAGGCTGCTCCGGCACATCACTGGCGACGACGACAGATTCAATATGACAGGAGTCTTCACCATAAATATCGTTAAAAGCCAGCAAAATTGACTGAATTTTGGCAGGATTAGTTGTTGCACAAACCACATGGTACATAATAGAGCAGAGCCTCACATATTTTGTCATCGTAGTATAACGGATAAAACGCATGTTACAGGTATATCTTGTTCGTCATGGCGAAACGCAGTGGAATGCAGAACGCCGTATTCAGGGTCAGTCAGATAGCCCGCTGACCGAAAATGGAGAGCACCAGGCCCGCCTGGTGGCAAAGCGTGCCAAAGCACTCAATATTACCCATGTCATTACCAGTGACTTAGGCCGGACGAGACGCACCGCGGAGATCATTGCCGAAGCGTGCGGCTGTGATGTCATTCCCGATGCGCGTCTGCGTGAGTTGAACATGGGCGTGCTGGAGCGCCGTCTGATGGCATCTCTGAGCGAAGAAGAAGAGGGCTGGCGTCGTTGCGTTGTGAATGGCACCCCGGATGGGCGTATTCCTGAGGGGGAAAGTATGCTGGAGGTGAGTCAGCGTATGCAGGCGGCATTAAATGCCTGCCTTGACTTACCGCCAGGCAGTCGGCCGTTGCTGGTCAGTCACGGTATGGCTCTGGGCTGCCTTATTAGTACCCTTCTTGGTTTGCCTGCCTGGGCCGAGCGGCGTTTACGCCTACGTAACTGCTCATTGTCCCGGGTTGATTACCAGCAAAGCCCGTGGCTTGCCTCTGGCTGGGTGGTTGAAACGGCAGGTGACATAGCGCATCTCGATGCCCCTGCATTGGATGAAATACAGCGTTAATCACGAATAGGGATAAGGTATTCACAGCGAATCTGCATTTGTGGTCCCTGGTCCCTGCTTTCACTTTGTGGGTAGAAGCATTCGATATCCTGACCGCGACGGCGGGTGAGATTCAGCGCTGGCATACAGGTGCCGTAAACGGTGAGAATAAAGTCCTGTAAACCGGTCGTGGGGCCCTGGTAGATAAATTTTGCGTACCTGCCGCCTTCCAGCACCACCGGATGGGCATCGCTCAGTGGCTGACTGATGCTATTTTCCTCTAAGGCCGTGGTGTAAAACACTTCCTGTTCGTCGTCTTTTTCGCTGCTTGGTCGCGGCTCATGCAAGCCATAAAGGACGCTGGGAAGCGGCATCGATTGACCGAGAAAACGCCGCCAGAACTGAACACGCATTTCATGGCGGAAGTCAGACACCTCTTCCAGTGTGCAACTGTAGCTGCGCGTCACGCCAATCAGATGCTTGTCTTCCAGGGTAATAAAGGTTGCCTTAGGAGGAGAAAACTCCTCTAAACGGATGGGGGAGCAAATACCAAAAGCACTCCATTCCGCGGAGCGACGATAATAGGCTGGCGTCAGATTGAACTGCTTTTTAAATGCCCGGGTAAAGGTCTGCTGGGAGTCAAAGCGATATTGCAAAGCGATATCAAGAATAGGGCGGGCGGTCAGGCGCAGGGCGACCGCGGCTTTAGACAGCCGGCGTCCACGAATATAAGCCCCGATAGCCTGCCCGGTGACCTCTTTGAACATGCGCTGTAAGTGCCATTTTGAGTATCCGGCCCTTGAGGAAACATTATCGATAGACAAAGGCGTGTCCAAATGAGTTTCCAGCCAGGAGAGGAGATCCCGGATGATCCCTGTTTGGTCCATGATGTTTCTTAATCCTTATTAATACGATACCTGACTAAAAGATAACGAATGATAGCAGTTTTTGCGATTTGCCCTGTGCGGGTTTTTTTGACTTATTGAGTCATAAATGAGTTGATTGTAATGGGCTGTGATAATTACATTGAAAATTCAATATTTTGTAGCTATAGATTAATTCACCGTCACTTTTATTCATCATGGGCATGATATGAATCTTAGAATAGCCGCCATTTTTTTGTCGTTGCTGACCGTCAGCACCGCGACGCTTGCTGAGCAGATAGGCTCAGTCAATACGGTATTTAAAGTCTTTGGCCCTGACCATAAAATCGTTGTTGAAGCCTTTGATGACCCGGATGTTGAACATGTCACCTGCTATATCAGTCGGGCGAAAACCGGCGGTATCAAAGGGGGCCTTGGCCTGGCAGAAGATACCTCTGATGCCGCCATCTCCTGTCAGCAAACCGGGCCTATCACGCTCAGTGATAAAATTAAGTCCGCTAAGTCGAAGGGGGATGTGGTCTTTCAGCAACGCAC
>Ga0153936_100385_pt1 | contig 12348 bp, 10 predicted proteins | sample TSNJ020MetaG_FD_102272 | JGI IMG/M metagenome (GOLD analysis project Ga0153936, IMG submission 102272) | Attine ant fungus gardens microbial communities from New Jersey, USA - TSNJ020 MetaG | ecosystem: Host-associated > Fungi > Mycelium > Unclassified | place: USA: New Jersey, Wharton State... | reverse complement strand
GGGCGGGTGAGGGTGTCCTTTTCCGCTTATCTGGTCAGCCTGAGTTTGTCGCGGAGGCGGCGAGCCTTGCTCTCGTCGCCCTGATGACTGCTGGCAAAGACGAAACATCATTATGTTCCCTTTTGTGTTTCGCCTTACAAACCTCTTAACCGGGGAGTGATTCCCCACGCCTGTCTCTTAGGAAAATAACATGGCAGGGCATATGAAAAAGATATTGGGTCAATTAAGTCCGAGGTTTTATTTTGTTTAATGTGAGGCAGGCAGTATTTATTCCAGTATTCATTCTGGCTAAGTGAGATCCCCTGCTAAATTTCAACAAAAAATTAACATAATGGGGTCGCTAAGGTATTCAGTTCTTCCACTGTTTCCTATTATTCCTCTGTGTTAGAAGTGCGATGTTTAAAAATAGATACAGGCCAATAGAGTCTGAAAACAGACAGGTAAAGGAAAACAAACATGATAGATAGAGTAAAAAGTGTAGAGGCAGAGTCTGAGCAGTCGCTACGGCGTAATCTGACAAACCGACATATTCAGCTGATTGCTATCGGCGGTGCGATTGGCACCGGTCTGTTTATGGGTTCGGGAAAAACCATTAGTCTGGCGGGTCCGTCGATTATTTTTGTCTATATGATAATCGGTTTTATGCTGTTTTTTGTTATGAGGGCGATGGGAGAGTTATTACTTTCTAACCTTGAGTATAAATCCTTCAGTGATTTTGCAAGTGACCTGCTAGGGCCATGGGCGGGATATTTTACCGGCTGGACCTATTGGTTTTGTTGGGTCGTCACCGGGATGGCGGATGTGGTTGCGATTACCTCCTATGCCCATTTCTGGTTTCCCGGGTTATCCGACTGGGTCTCTTCACTTGCGGTCGTTATTCTTCTGCTTAGCCTGAATCTGGCGACGGTGAAGCTGTTTGGCGAAATGGAGTTCTGGTTTGCGATGATTAAGATAGTCGCCATTGTGGCGCTTATCGTCGTTGGCCTGGTGATGGTTCTGTCGAATTTTCATTCACCTTCCGGAGTTGAAGCCTCTTTTACCCATCTGTGGGATAACGGTGGCTGGTTCCCTAAAGGACTGAGTGGATTTTTTGCCGGTTTCCAGATAGCCATCTTTGCTTTTGTGGGTATTGAGCTGGTGGGTACAACTGCCGCGGAAACAAAAGACCCTGAGAAGTCTCTGCCACGGGCGATAAACTCTATTCCAATACGTATCATCATGTTTTACGTATTCTCGTTAATTATCATCATGTCAGTAACGCCGTGGAGCGCTATCGTTCCTGATAAAAGCCCCTTTGTAGAGCTATTCGTGCTGGTGGGATTACCGGCGGCGGCCAGTATTATTAACTTTGTGGTACTGACTTCTGCGGCATCATCGGCAAACAGTGGCGTTTTCTCCACCAGCCGTATGCTGTTTGGTTTAGCCCAGGAAGGCGTGGCGCCAAAAGCTTTTGCTAAATTATCAAAACGCGCCGTTCCGGCCAAAGGACTGACGTTTTCGTGCATGTGCCTGTTGGGTGGCGTGGTGATGCTTTATGTCAATCCGGACGTGATTGCCGCTTTCACCATGATAACCACCGTCTCGGCCATTCTGTTTATGTTTGTCTGGACCATTATTCTTTGCTCTTACCTGGCCTATCGTAAGCATCGCCCACATTTACATGAAAAGTCGGTGTTTAAAATGCCGCTGGGTAAACTGATGTGCTGGGTTTGCATGGCATTTTTCGCCATAGTGTTGGTATTACTGACCCTTGAGAAAGATACCCGCGATGCGCTGATAGTTACCCCTATCTGGTTTATTTTGCTGGGAATAGGCTGGTTATTCCTGTCTAAAAAAACACGTAAAGCAGGTTAAATAAATGCCATTTGGGCTCCTTTTTTAGTCAGGAGCCCATGGCATATTGCCCGGGAACTGATGGGCAGTTATGATTTTTGGGGATGGTCGGCCTCGGCTGGCGTAACGATAACCGGCTCAGGGCGACTGACCAGCGCCAGCACCACACCGGCTATCAGGCAAAAAACACCGGTCAGGGTAAGCAGCGGCGGCAAGCTTTGACGCAGCATAAAGTTATAGGCAAGCCCGGTCAGGATTTCAAAGACAATCAGCGGCCCGACGACCACCGTCGGTAAGCGCTGACAGGCAACGTTCCAGCACAAATTCCCCACCCAGGAGCATAAGACTGCGATGGCCAGCATCAGGGTGATAAACACCCAAGGGCGAGGACCAAAAGGCAGGCTAAAGTCGGCATTATGCTGGGCCATCCACAGACAGACCACAATATAGCCCACCAGCGACAGGGGCAGGGTTGACAGACCTTGCGCTGTTGCCCACATCATGGGATTTTTATCCGGGTTTTCCCGCAGCCAGCGGGCATTGCGTAAGGCATACCATGCCCAGCAGGCCACCGCAATCATCGCCAGAATAATGCCGCTAATATAGCGCAACCAGTCAATATCCCCCTGCTCTGTGGACAGCTCAGCGGTATTCACCATCACCAGACCGGCGGCGATAATCAGCAGCGCAGGCGCCAGACGCCGCCAGGGAAGTTTGCCATCACGCTTGCTGTACAGCAGATTGGCAAGGAGGGGAATCACGACCGGTAGAGTACCGATAATCATCGTCGCCACCGGGGCACCGGTGCGCTGAATGGCGCTGGCCAGACAGACGTAATAAACCAGATTGCCGAAGGTGGACAGTTTCATCGCCGTCCACCAATCCTGCCGGCTTAAGGTACGCAAGCGCTGACGGCCAAGCCAGGCAAGGGGAATGGCTATCAGTCCCAGCGCCAGGTAGCGCCCGGTTGATTGTAAGGCGGCAGGGTAGTCAGGGACGATAACCGGGCCGACAAAAATCAGTCCCCAGAATATCCCCGCTAACAGAGCATATAAAATACCACTTAACATTTTTTATCCTACATCGTCTTATTTTGGGCGAGTGTAGGGGGATGGGGGGCGGAAATATTGTACCAGATTGCTGTTTTTATCTGGGGCGAACCTGTTTTTGATAGCGCACGGGGGTAATGCCATAGCGACGGGCAAAGCTGCGGGTGAGGTGAGCCTGGTCGGTTAAGCCGCAGGTAAGCGCGACATCTGCCGCTGGCAGTCCGGCGGTGAGTTGCTGCTTTGCTCGCCATAGCCGGATAGCCATCAGCATCTGATGGGGGGTGACATGGTAATAGGCTTTAAACTGGCGCTGAAAATGGTAGGGGCTTAACGAGACTTCCGCTGCCAGCTCCTCAAGGGTCAGAGGGTGCATATAGTTGTCATGCAGGTAGTCGCGGATGCGATTAAAGCGGTGGGGGGCTTCCCGGGGGCCGCCGGGGGCATGCTGGCCATAATCGCTAAAGGTCTCAACCATATTGAGTAGCAAACCTTGCTGGGTCAGACTGTCCCTGGCTTGCCATAACTGACCAATCAGATATGAGATTTTACGGGCCCGCAGGGCATCATGGTTCACCGCCCGGTTAAACCACCAATCTCTTTTCCCGGTCAGGGACTCAAGAAAGTGCGGCTCAAGATAAATCATCCGGTACTGCCAGCCATGCTCACTGGCCGATTCACCGGTATGCAGCTCATCCGGGTTCATTAAGACTAACGAGTCGGCGGGGGCCACCAACTGCTCGCCCCGGTAACGAAAGCGTTCTGCGCCAAGGGTGATGGCGCCAATACCAAAGGCTTCATGGGTATGTGGCTCGAAAGCATATTTAGTAATATGAGCATGATAGAGTTCAACACCCGACAGTTGCGGCAAGTGCCTGAACTGGGCGCTATCACGTTCATCACTAAATTGCTCGGGAACACCCTGCACGTTAACTCTCCTGGAAGGCTATCGATATATTATAGGATTAATTACATATCCATAGCGGCATAGCAAGCAAACGGCGGGTTTATCTGGTCTCCTTTTTCTCGCCTGATACCACTATGCTTGTGCGGTCTCCATCGGGTAATTGACACCCTGACGCCCCCAGCCTGAGGCGACCCTGGCGGTATGCCGGACAGGCCGGAAAGCCTGTACAACATACCGGTGGATATCGCGATCAGACAGGCGTCATTATCAATGATATGCGCCGCCTCTCTGGGCATAAAGGGCATAATTAACGCGTTCTGAGGGCACTGAGCGCCTGGCGGACGCTGTGTGAAAGCGGCGTAGTAGGACGACCAAGTAACTGACTGAGCTGATGTGTATCATCAAACAGGCCACCTTTTGACGCCCCGCTATCTGAGTCAGCCAGCATGGCAGCCAGCCCTTCCGGTAAGCCAGCCCCCCGTAGCGCGGCCTGATAATCGCCTTCGCTAAGATTTTGATAACGGAGGTGCGATCCCGCCAGGGCATTCACCTCAGTGACCAGTTCTGTGAGTGTCCAGCCACTGTCCCCCGCCAGCTCATAGACCCGACCCGCCTGGTCATCCCGCCGTAATACTTCGGCGGCGGCAGCGGCGTAATCAGCCCGGGGCGCGGCTGAGATTTTGCCCTCACCGGCACTGCCGATAAACACGCCATGCTCAAAGGCAGCAGGCAGGGCGGCCAGGTAGTTTTCACTGTACCAGCCATTACGTAGCAAGACATAATCCAGGCCGGACTGAGCCAGCAGTTTCTCGGTGGCCAGGTGTTCTGTGGCTAAACCGAGCGGCGAGCGGTCGGCATGGAGCAGGCTGGTGTAGACCATTTGTTGCACGCCCGCCTGCTTAGCTGCCTCAATGACCGCGGCATGCTGGGCCACGCGTTGACCAATTTCGCTCGACGAGATAAGCAGCAGTTTGCCGGCCCCCTGAAATGCCGTCCGTAAGGCCGCGGCATCACCATAGTCCGCCCGGCGAACCTGCACACCACGCTGGGCCAGATCCTCCACTTTAGCCGGATCGCGTACCACGGCAATCAGTTCATTTGCCGGTGTTGAAGACAATAATTGTTCGATAACAAGCCGGCCTAACTGACCGGAGGCGCCTGTGATTGCTATCATGTGTCATTCCTCGGTGATATGTGAACAGATGTATGTCACACTAACATCATAACTAACTTATAGTAAGTACGTACCCAAAGGTAAGTCATGATCGATAATAGCGACCCCCGCCCGCTATCGCTGTCGGAACAGCAGCGCCGGGGTAATTTATTTGCCGAGGATTGCCCCTCCCGGGAAGTGTTAAAGCACGTCACCAGCCGCTGGGGCGTACTTATTTTTATTGCGCTACGCGAAGAGACCCTGCGCTTTAGCGAACTGCGCCGTAAGATGGGTGGCGTAAGCGAAAAAATGCTGGCACAAACGCTGCGATGGCTAGAGACAGATGGTTTTGTCCTGCGCCGCGCCTATCCGCTGGTTCCTCCCCATGTCGAATACAGCTTAACGCCAATGGGTCAGGAGGTAGCCGGGAAAGTGGTGGAGCTTGCCGACTGGATAGAGATTCATTTCCCTAAAATCGCTCTGGGTGATGGGGTGCCTAAGCCATCCGCTAAGGGATAGGCCCTCTGTTCTTTACTTCCCGACCGGGCCCGGGGAAATTATCGCCCCGGAGGCTGTGCTGATAGCATCGCCGCCGGGGGATAACTTATTTCGTTAAATCAACCTGATAAACTGCAAATCCAATGTCATCGTTGCCCACGGGCTTCATGGGGTACTGTGATTTCTCTTTAATAAATTCTGCCGCTTTGGCGCTGGGCGATGTTTCAAAGCGGATATCCAGCGGCTGCTTGCTAACGAGCGGGGCCAGCCGCCAGTTGTTGTCCGCCGCCGGTGAGATTTCTGCCTGAGAACTTATCCAGTTAGCCAGAATAGAGCGGTTTTCATCCGGAGAGGCAAAGGCGATATGGTCTTCACCGGTGCCGGCAAACTTGCCGCCATAAGCGCGATAATTATTGGTAGCGACGAGGAAAGTGGCGTGTGGATCAATCTCTTTGCCTTTAAATGTCAGGTGCTTAATTCGCTCAGCTTTGGGGTTAATTAACTGACATTCGCCGTCATAACGGGCAGGCTGAGAAACATCAACCTGATAATCCACCCCGTCGATAACATCAAAATTATAGGTACGGAAACCATCCCAGTTAATCAGCGACTGGGGTTTACTACTGTTAACATCTATCTGATTAAATTGCCCGGCTGAACACTCAAGCCACTCTTTCACCTCTTTACCACTGGCTTTAACCACGACCAGGGTATTGGGATAGAGATAAAGATCCGCCGCATTACGGAAAGTGAGCTGCCCTTTTTCAACTTCGACATAGCTTGCCGGGTCATTCTTACGACCGCCGACTTTAAAGGGAGCGGCAGCAGACAGGACCGGCAGATTCGCCAGATCCGGATCGCCCTGAATATATTTCTCGACGTAGGCCCGTTGGGCGTTATTGACCACCTGTACCGTCGGATCGTCCTGGATAAGCGCCAGGTAGCTATACATATTATCGGCTGACTTACCGATAGGCTTACCGACAAACTCACGGGTTGCATCATGGCTGTGGGACAGAACTTTCACCAGATTCGCATCTTCAGCGGCGAGGGATTTTTTGGCAGCAGTGTCATAAACCGGGCGGGCTTCGGCTTTACTTTGGCTGACTTTCCACTGACCAGCGTCATTGTTAAGCACCAGGTCAACCACGCCAAGATGATCTCCCCACATGCCAGGCATCACGGCAGGAATACCATTAAGCGTGCCTTTTTCGATATCGGCACCTTTGATATCAGCAAAATCTTTGCCAGGGAAAACGGCATGGGCATGGCCAAAGAGAATGGCATCCACTCCCGGGACTTCACTGAGATAGTAAACGGAGTTTTCAGCCAGGGTTTTATAAGGCTCGCTGGAGAGCCCGGAGTGGGCGACCACCACCACCAGATCCGCCCCTTTTTCACGCATAATAGGCACATAATGCCGGGCCGTTTCGGTAATATCGTTGACGGTCACTTTGCCGCTCAGATTGGTTTTATCCCAGGTCATAATCTGCGGGGGAACAAAGCCGATATAGCCAATATTGAGAGTATGGGTCTTACCTTGCTGGTCTTTCACTTCGGTTGGTTTTATTACATAGGGAGTAAAGACCGGCTTGTGGGTTTTGGCATCGACAATATTGGCGTTAACGTAAGGGAAATTTGCCCCGGCCAGGGCTTTGTGCAGGTAATCCAGTCCGTAGTTAAATTCGTGATTGCCTAAATTGCCCACCGCGTAATCCAGGGTATTCATTGCCTGATAAACAGGGTGAACTTCGCCTTTCTCTAACCCCTTGGCAGCCATGTAATCACCCATCGGGCTGCCCTGAATTAAGTCGCCATTATCGACCAGCACGCTATTGGTGGCTTCCCCACGCGCTTTGTTGATAAGGCTTGCGGTGCGTACCAGACCGAATTTTTCGGTAGGGGTATCTTTGTAGTAATCAAAGTCCATCATATTACTGTGAAGATCTGTCGTTTCCAGAATACGCAGATCAACCGTAGCCGCCTGGACGCTGGCGGCAATCAGCGTGGCCAGAAGCGTTACGCTAAACTTCATCATATAAAATTTCCTTTTTACAAGGGTCAAGACAAATGGCAATGTCTATGTTTGTCATACTTCACGTTGCAGGCGCGCTCACGGCGTTTATTTATCCCCGTCACTGACGGTCGTCAGCGCCCGAAGCGGCAAATATGTGCTGCCGGTTTGCAGCCCGCATGACTGAATGTATACCAGGATTGTTACGAAAAATTATGTGGAGTGTGCCTGATTTTCTTGTGATGAAATAGGGAGTGACTCACAGAGTACGGAACCTACGGTCACTGAATGGTGCTAAAATAAGCGATCTATCCCTGATGGTTAGCTCTTGGGCATTTACCCGCTTATTTATCGTAACCTGTGGTCTTTTAGCCTGTATCCGTGCTTAGCGGACTTATCTTTGTCTGCATCGTTAATCGCTTAACCGATGACCAGGCGATACCACGACATGACTGAGAGGTGGAAAATGTTAGAGACAATTTGCCAGCTGGCACGCGAAGCGGGTGAGGCCATTATGCAGGTCTACACCGACCAGGCCCCGCTTAATGCAACGACAAAAGCCGATAACTCACCGGTGACGGCGGCGGATTTAGCAGCCCATAAGATCATTGTTAACAAATTGAATTTGCTGACACCTGATACCCCCGTTCTGTCAGAAGAAGCCCCCCAGGAGTGGCAGACCAGGCAGCACTGGCAGCGCTACTGGCTGGTTGACCCGCTGGATGGCACTAAGGAGTTTCTCAAACGTAATGGTGAGTTCACCGTCAATATTGCCCTGATTGAGCAGGGCAAGCCGGTGATGGGCGTGGTATACGCTCCGGCGCTGGATATTTTGTACTGTGCCGCCGAGGGTAAAGCCTGGAAAGAAGAAAACCAGCAGCGCCTGTCTATCCGCGCGGTGGAAGCCCATCCCCCGCTGGTGGTTGTCAGCCGCTCCCACGCGGATAGCAGCGGTGAGCTGCAAGATTACCTTGAACAATTGGGCGAGCACCAGACTATCGCGGTTGGCTCCTCATTGAAGTTTTGCCTGGTTGCAGATGGTCAGGCCCAGCTTTACCCCCGCTTTGGGCCGACCAATATTTGGGACACCGCCGCCGGACATGCGGTTGCCGCCGCCGCCGGCGCGCAGGTTTACGACTGGGAAGGCCGTATCCTGGACTATACCCCCCGGGAATCATTTCTAAACCCAGGATTCCGCGTCACCCTCTATTAATCCTCCGGGCGGGGTGCTACCCGCCTTAGGGGTTGATCTGCCCATGCCGGTCAACCCCTGCCCGATTCTGCCATTCTCCCCGCCGCCTGAAACTTATATGGCCTGCCCATTGTCCAAACTGATGGCTGTTTTGAAATTATCTCTGCTGGTTATTTTTATATATTTTATATCAATGAGTTAGCTTGTTAACTGTCTTAAACAACGCGCCTGGAACTCAGGTGAAAAAGTATCGGACTTATGGGCAATTTCTTGCAGGCAGCGGTTCTGGATAGTTGTTAATTAAATGTTTAAAAATGTCGACTACCTCCAGTTTTGAACCTCAGTTTGTGGTTAAACGCACATACTGCTTAACGATTAACCAGTAAATTGATCTTTCATACAATTCTGATAATGCATCTGCAGGTTTGTAATCGTTAGGTAAAAAAAGTTATGCATACTCGAAGCTGAATTGTTTCTGAACTATAGTTTTCAGGCATTAATTTTTTTCGTCTCATTTCGCTGAGTTAAATGTGGCATCGCGGAGACGTTAATCTTGCAGGAGAGTAAGAAGAATGAAAATTTTCCAACGCTACAATCCACTCCAGGTGGCTAAGTACGTCAAAATCCTGTTTCGTGGACGTTTGTATATCAAGGATGTCGGGGCTTTTGAATTCGATAAGGGGAAGATTCTGATCCCTAAAATTAAGGACAAGCTCCATTTTTCTGTTATGTCTGAAGTTAACCGTCAGGTCATGCGTATGCAGTCTGAAGCGGTATAAGTGATAGGCGTTAATGTCGTGTGCAGGTGGTTTAATGCCTGCTCAATGGCCTAATGCGCTGTCAACACAGAGGGAAAACCAGGGTTTTCCCTCTGTGCTTGTAACCCACTGTTATCCATATTTTGAATATGAGTCCTGATAAGCCCCCAACAGGTATGTCCGCTACTCAAGGGCTTATCAGTCACCGCTAAGCGGGATTATGCGGCGGGTTCGCTGCTTGCCGGTTCTTCAGGAATTTTCGGAATAGGCGAGGCAACTTTACTGTCAATCCGGGTGACTAACAGCTGGTCAATACGGTAGTTATCGATATCCACCACTTCAAATTTGTAACCAGCAAATTTCACCGAGTCAGTGCGTTTGGGGATTTTGCGCAGCATGAACATCATAAATCCGCCAATAGTTTCATAATTACCTGATTGCGGGAATTCATCGATATCCAGAACACGCATCACATCGTCGATAGGCGTGCCGCCCTCAACCAGCCATGAGTTTTCATCACGGGCGACAATTTGCTCTTCCATACCCTGACCGACCAGATCGCCCATCAGCGTGGTCATCACATCATTCAGCGTAATGATACCCACCACCAGGGCGTATTCGTTCATGATAACCGCAAAGTCTTCCCCGGCGGTTTTAAAGCTTTCCAGCGCCTCAGACAGGGTGAGGGTATCGGGAACAATGAGTGCATTGCGTAAATGCACGCCGCTGTTTAATGCCATGCTCTGATTACCAATCACCCGGTTTAGCAACTCTTTAGAGTCGACATAACCGACCACGTGGTCGATATCGCCATTACAGACGAGGAATTTCGAGTGCGGATGTTCGGCAATCGTCGACTTCAGGCTTTGTTCATCCGCCTGCAGGTCAAACCAAACGACGTTTTCACGGGAAGTCATTGAAGATGGTACGGTACGCGATTCAAGCTCAAACACATTTTCAATAAGTTCATGCTCCTGCTTACGCAGGACACCGGCTAACGCACCGGCCTCTACCACGGCATAAATATCATCCGAGGTAATGTCATCTTTGCGCACCATCGGGATTTTGAACAGGCGAAAAATGGTATTCGCCAGGCCATTAAACACCCAGACCAGTGGTTTGAATACGAAGAGACAAAAACGCATAGGGTTGATGATACGTAAGGCAATAGCCTCGGGCGCAATCATGCCGATGCGTTTTGGCGTCAGGTCAGCAAACAGAATAAACAGGCTGGTGACCACGGTAAACGAGAGGATAAAACTTAACTGGTCGGCAAGCTCAGGGGATAAGAAACGCTCAAACATCACTTTAAACGCAGGTGAAAAAGCCGCATCACCCACAATACCGCCGAGAATCGCGACCGCATTTAAGCCAATCTGTACCACGGTAAAGAAGGTGCCCGGCGTTTCCTGGATTTTCAGTACCCGCATGGCGTTGATATTGCCTTCATCGGCCAGCAATTTCAGTTTAATTTTGCGCGATGCGGCAAGGGAAATCTCAGAGATTGAGAAAAAAGCACTGATGGCGATAAGAATAAGTATTATCAAAATACTGTTTAACATAATTTATCCGGCTGTTGTGGCCAGATCCTCTGGAGGGAAGTTGAAAATAGGTGTGTAAAAACACATTGAACACAGGCCTGTAGCGGTAGGCCGACGTTTTCCCACTCAGTATAGCGTAAAGCACTGTAAAGTCACCAGTCCCCCGGCAAGATAGCGGCATAACCCAAACCACAGAAGGGGACTGAGCGCAAGGAAGCTATCATGTTAGCGTCTACTTTCAGCATGTTAGCGTATTAAACCGGCTGATTATCGAAAAAAAGCACTTATTGGTATTGAACCCTGGCGAGGGCCGGAGGAAATGGGCTGCTTATCTGTTAGCGGGATGGGGGATCAATCTGCTAACGGCGAGGCGGCTTTGTGGCTACACTTATCATAGATAAGCTGTATATAGCCTTTAATGAGAATGATTATGTCACTAAAGCCCCTGTTATTATTGGTATTAGCTGGCTTCGCGCTGCCGGTCCTTGCGGTTGAGCCGGGTGCGAAGATTGATAGCCAGCTTGAGGCGTGTCAACACCAGGCCCAAACCACCCTCGACTCGCAAAACTGTTATCTGGTTGCGACTCGTGGCTGGGATGCAGAGTTGAATAAGCAGTACCAGGCATTATTAAACGGGACACCGGAAGCGGTAGGCAGTGCCCTGCGTGACAGCCAGCGACAGTGGCTGAAATATAAAAATGACTATGACGCGGCAATCAATCTGTTCTATCAGCAACAGCAAGGCACCATTTGGGGAATTATTGCTGCTCAATCAAAGATGAACGTGATTAAGGATAAAGCGCTGGATCTTTATCGTTTAAGAACCAGCACGCAACTCGGTGAATAGCTTCGCCTCAGCCCGCCGGACGGTTAGCCCGCCGACGGGCAGCGCTAAGCTGCCCCCTGCGCCAATGGCTCTTTTATCGGCGATAAGCGGGCAAAGGACTTACTGCGGCGGCAGACAAACGCCAATACCACCCAGGCCACAGTAGCCGTTAGGGTTTTTATACAGATATTGCTGATGATCGTCCTCAGCGTAGTAAAAGGGTCCGGCTGCCACGATTTCAGTGGTGATATGACGTTTATCGCCAGACTCATCCATTGCCTGCTGGAAACGTGCGAGGCTTGCCCGGGCAGCCTTATCCTGTTCGGCGTTGAGCGGATAAATGGCCGAGCGATACTGAGTACCGATATCGCCGCCCTGGCGCATGCCTTGTGCCGGGTCATGGTTTTCCCAGAAAAGCTGCAACAGTGTGTCGAAACTGACCACGGCAGGATCAAAGACGACTCTGACGGCCTCGGCATGCCCGGTTTGGCCGCTGCACACTTCACGGTAGGTCGGATTAGGGGTAAAGCCACCGGTGTAGCCAGCGGCGGTGCTATAAACGCCCGGGACTTCCCAGAAT